>JAAGKN010000933.1_pt1 | contig 62881 bp, 64 predicted proteins | sample 6206371 | NCBI WGS metagenome assembly JAAGKN01 (sample SAMN11533720, study PRJNA540317) | gut metagenome | isolation source: fecal pellets from male and female animal of same cohort | host: Peromyscus leucopus | place: USA:CA | collected 2017 | reverse complement strand
GATGAAAATGATTGGGAAGGATTTAGAAAGGTTACTGAAAGATTGGGTGATAAAGTACAATTAGTTGGAGATGATTTATTTGTAACAAACAAAAAGTGTCTTCAGATGGGAATTGATAAGAAGTCAGGTAATGCTATTTTATTAAAAGTTAACCAAATAGGTACAATTACTGAGACTTTAGAAACAATTGATCTTGCAGTAGCTAATAATTATAAGACTGTTATTTCTCATAGATCAGGCGAAACTGAGGATACAACAATTGCTGATTTAGCTGTAGGTCTTGATTTAGGACAAATAAAAACTGGTTCAATGTCAAGAACAGATAGAGTTTGTAAGTATAATCAATTGATGAGAATCGAAGAAGAATTAAACAAATAGGCTGATTTTGAAAAATATCTAAATAATATTTGTATATGATAGTTGTAAGATATAAGTAAACACAAATAATATGTGTTTACTTTTTTTGTAATAAAAGAGATGAAAAAATATTGTAAAGCCAATTAATATATTCAAAAAATAAATTGTTATTGTTGTATTGTAATGATAAAATAAAATTATGTATAAATTAAGGTGGTGATTTTATGGTAAGCAGTGGTCAGGTTAATTCTGATAGTGGAAGTTTAGTATCTATTTTATCTGAATATAATGCTAAAGTTAGTTCTTTGACTTCTTGTTGGAAGGGTGCCTCTTCGGACAATCTTCAGGCTAAGGCTAGTGAGTTTTATTCACAATTTTCTAGTGCTATAGAATCTCAAATGACTGCTTTTGCAACAGCGTGCAATCTTTATGAACAATATAAATTGGCAAAAGATAATCTTGAAATTGTTAAGGGAAATTATAACATTGCTGTTAGTAATGAGGATGCTGAAAATGTTAGCTTTTTTAGTAGTGAAATTACAAAGTATACGAATGAGATGAATAATCTTAAGTCTAAAATTGAAAGTAATCTGCAGACTGCTTCTTCATCTAAATTGGATTCAGGAGGTGGATCTGGTGCTGCCGGTGGGGCTGGTAGTGCTTCTAATTCACCAGCAAAAAGTGCTGTTTCTTGGGCTACACAAGTTGCTAATGATGATAGTCATGGTTATTCTCAATCTAATAGAAATGGTAATCCTGATTATGATTGTTCCTCTTTCGTTATATCAGCTTATGATAATGCTGGAGTTCCAGTTAAGGAGTCAGGTGCTAGTTATACAGGTGATATGAAAAGTGCTTTTGTTGACCAGGGATTTACTTGGACTCCTGGCAATCCTAGTGTTGATGATCTTAAACCAGGAGATGTTTTATTAAAAGAAGGTGTTCATACAGAGATGTATGTTGGAGATGGTAAACTAGTTGGAGCACATGATAATTATGATGGTGTTACTGGTGATTCATCTGGAAAAGAGATAAGTGTTGGTAATTATTATAGTCATCCTTGGGATGGAGTTCTTCGTTATGAGGGTGATGATGATACTAAGAAAGATTCTTAATGTTGTAGAGATGAGGTGATGGCAATGAATGAATATAAGATTTCAGATTATAGTATATTTAGTGATGCGGTAGCGACAACAACGTCTCTTAATAATGATATTTCTGAGGCTCAGACAATTTGTTCTGAATGTGAAAGCATTATAGGAAATGATGCGGTATTTATGGGACCTATTGCTGATAGTTGTGTTCAAGGTTTTGCACAACTATGTAGTTCAATGACAACATTGACTAGCAATTTTACGAAAATTAGCCAGCATTTAACGGAAACTGAAGCAGCCTATAAATCAGGAGATACTGCAGCGTTAGATAAGATTGCTAATCTAAAAACTGATGCAAATTCTAGTAAATCGACTTCGATTGCAGCTTATAATGCCCCTTCTGGAACGGATACTTCTAAATCGGATTTTATTAATGAAATTAAAGATGGAGCGGTAGAGGCTTATAATAAATATGGTGTATTACCTTCACTTACATTAGCTCAAGCAGCTTTGGAGAGTGGATGGGGAGATTTTTCTATAGGAAATAATATTTTTGGGATTAAGGCTGGTTCTAATTGGACTGGAAAGACTCAAAATGTTCTTACTACTGAACAGAATTCAGATGGTTCTTCTTATCAGATATATGATGATTTTAGAGATTATGATTCTGTTAGTGATTCTATAGTTGATCATGCAGAATTATTATCGACAGATAGGTATCAACCAGTTATAGCTTCTAAAAATTATAATGAAGCTTGTAATGCTGTTAAAAATTGTGGTTATGCAACTGATGTTGCTTATCCTAGTAAGTTAATTGATATTATTGAAACTTATAATCTTAATCAGTGGGATCCTAAAAATTAGAAAGGAGAGATTATATGTCAATTTTTATTTTGGAGTGTGAGGCTGTTACTGAAGTTGGAAGTTCATTATCTTCTTTAGTTTCGCAAATTTCGGATATTAGTAGTTCAGTTAGTGGTTATGATACTTCTTGTGAAGACGGGTTTGATTTTTCTTCAGCAAAATCTGCGATTGCATCTAATATTGAGGCTTGTTCTAATAAGGTTAGAAATACTGCTCAGCTTCTTGAAAATGTTGTGAGTTCTCATACTGCATTACAAGGAAGTCTTAAATTTGGAGAAAATGATGGTACTAACAGTAGTGTTGTTCCTAATAGTGGAGGAAGTTCTGCTTCTTCAGGTAAAGCTGACTCGGAACATTCAACACCACGTAGTAATAGGACTGTAAGTAGGTCATCAGGTGGATCTGGTGGAGGAGGTTCTGCTTCAAGTTATGTTTCTTCTTCTATTTCGTCACCTATGGTTGGTGGTGTTACGTCTAATATGAGCTCTACTGTTATTTCTACTCCTTCTGTTAATGAATCGGTAACAGGTACAGTGGCTCCTGCGGTTGCCGCAACAGTTGTTTTGGGTCTTGATGATGATAAGGATACTTTTGACGAAGATACTGTTGATAAAACTACTACTAGCGATAATAAGGATGATGATAAATCTCCTTCAGAAGAAGGTGAAAAGAAAAATACTGAAGATTCTATAAAAAGAACAATTATTGAGAAAGTTAACTCTGTAAAGGTTGATGATGCTACTAGAGAAATTTTTGATGGTATTAGTTACGATGATAGTGGTTATGGTATTATTAATAATAAGCATATTATTTCCTGTGATAGTTCATATGGAAAAGTAGGAGATATGATAACTATTAAAAAGGCGGATGGAACGAAGATAGAATGTGTAATTGGTAATGTTGTTGATGATAAAAATACTATAAGTTTTTATGTAAATGATACTGAGATAAGTGTAAGTGAGAGTATAGGTAGTATTACTCAATCAAATGTTGAGATTATTAATAACGGACAAATGAATTCTACTACTACTGTTGGGAAAAGAGTTTTAAGTAATGATAGGGTAATTGAAGTTTTAGGTGAAGAAAGTGAGAGTGTATAATGACGAAGTATGTTTGTGACTTTGGACAGGTGAAGAGTGCTGGAGAGAAAATGTGTACTATGGCTTCAGATTTACAGTCCTCAGTATCTAATTATTCATCAAAGATTGAAGGCGATTTATCTTCTTGGGATGGTGTTGCAAAATCTAGCTTTTCATCACAATGTACTGAACAAGTTCAGGTAGCTATGCAAACTGCTCAGCAGGCTGAAGCTCTTGGTGAATTTATGAAAAATGCTGCTCAGAGTATACAAGATTTGGATGAGCAATTGGCGGGATTAAGTATATAAGGTGTAAAGTTTTTAATATTTGTTAGTATTGTTTTTACTTTAATGATATAATTTTTTTAGATAGGAGGTTATGTTTATGTCAGGATTACATGCTGATACAGGTGCAATGAATGCAAATGGTAGAGATACTATTGCTAATGCAGAATATTTTTCAAATGAGTTAGCTAATTTGAGAAATAATATTGAAGGTTTAATGACTATTTGGAGAGGTCTTTCTGCTAATGAATTTAATAAGTCTTATGAGGAACAAGCTCAAAATTTAGAGGCATTTAGACAACTTCTTAATGAGTTAGGAGAAAAAATTACAGAAAGCGCTAATATTTTAAATAGAACTGAGGAAGAAAATGCTAGCGCAGGAGCACATTTATTTTAGGAGGTTTATTAAATGAATGAATTTGAAGAGAAAGACTATGAAGGTGCAAGAAGCTATGCTAATTCTATAAAAGGAAATGCTGATAATATTATGGGGATTTTCAATGATATAGATGGAGTTATGAATAGTCTATATGGTTCTAATTGGGAGAGTACAGGAGCTGAACAGGCTAGAGAACGTTACAATGTTATTCGTAAGAACTATGAAGTTTTCTATGAAAAAGTTATTGCAATGAAAAATCATATTTATAATATAACTGCAGCTAATGAAGAGGCTGATGCTGCTGCAAGTGAAAATGTGGCAAGTGTCTAATATTTAGGTTTTAATATTAACTATTAACAGTAATTGTTAGTAGTTTTTTTATTAGAAAAATATGTTTTTTGAGTAATGATACTATACTTTTATTATTCTTTTATGTTATTATTATAAATAATAGGGTGTGGTATTTTGAGATTATACATTCAGGAACAAGAAAATTTAATTAAGTTTGATTTACCATCTAATATAGATGGTTCAATGCTTTTTTCATATAAATCATTTAATACAGGTTTAGAAAATTCAATTAATATCGATGCAGAGGATGGAAAGTGGGTTTTAAAGAGTAATGGTAATGTAAATATTATGACAGGAATAGCACAGGATAAAATGGTTTTGTCTAATTATATGTGTGTTCCTCTTAATGTGGTTGGAAATAATGATTACATATGTATGTTTTGCTTACCTTCTGTTGAAGAGTGTGAATTATCTTATGAAGTTGGTAGAGTTGAAAGCATAAATATTGGAAAGAATGCCGATAATAACATTATATATAAACAGAATATGATGCTGCCTAATCATTCTATAATAAAATTTCAAAATAATGTATGGTATATAATGCCCGCAGCTTCTAATCCAAGTATATACATATATGTTAATAATAAAAGAGTATTTGCTCCAACTGTTCTCAATGTTGGTGATGTAATATTTATGAATGGACTTAGAATTATTTGGATGAGAAGATTTATAAAAATTCCAATGGCATCTGACTTATATAAAATAAAAGATATGTTAACTTTTGGTGATAAGATCTCTGTTAGTAATAAGAATTATTCAGAAGTTTCTGAGGCTGATAGTAATATGCAACTGTATAGAGAAAATGAATATTTTTCACATACCCCTCGAATAAGAAGTGTTGTGGAAAAGGAGGTTGTTAAAGTTGATGCTCCTCCAGCTAGACAGGATAAAGATAATGATATGCCTTTTTTGTTAAGCATAGGTTCAAGTTTTACTATGCTAGGAATGTCTTCTATTACAATTTTTAGTATTATAAGTAAGGTTTCTACTGGTGTTGAAGATTTATCTGCTCAAATACCTGGCATTATAATGTGTAGTACAATGATTGTTGGATCATTAGTTATTCCAACTGTTACGAAAATGTGGCAAGGTAAATTGGCAGAAAAGAGAGAAAAATTGCGTCAAGATAAGTATAGTCATTATTTAGGAGAGAAAGAGATTAAATTTAATGCATTGAAGCGAAAACAAGAACAAATTCTTATTGATAACTATCCAGATCTGTCTATTTGTTTGAATACTTTAGAAAAAAGAAGTCGTCTTCTTTGGAATAGGGGAATAAAAGACGAAGATTTTATTGAAGTTAGGTTAGGTGTTGGTGATAGACCTTCTTTTATAGAATTGTCTGCTCCAGAAGAAAGTTTTTCTTTAGATGATGATAATTTATTTCAAGCTGTTTGTACTTTAGGAAAAAAATATGAATTACTAAATAATGTTCCGATAACGGTCGGTTTTAAAGATCAAATTGTTACTGCTTTAATTTTGAATAATAAACGTTCGGTTGATTTCTTAAATGGAATTATGTTACAGTTAATTGCCTATCATAGTCCTTTAGATTTGAAGATTGTTATCATTACTGATGAATTGAATGATTATAAATGGGATTATGTAAAGTATATTCCGCATTGTTGGAGTGATGATAAGAGTGTTAGGTTTTATGCTACTAATCAAGAAGATTTAAAGTCATTAAGTTCTTTTTTAGATGTTGAATTTAATAGTAGAGTAGAAAAAAAGGAAGAAAAAGAAAAGGCAAGTAAAGAAGTTAATAAGGAAAAATATGAAGAGTATGAGTTATATGATTCGTATTATTTGATAATTACGGATAATTTTAAGTCAGTTAGGAATTTAAGCTTTACTAATGATTTATTAGAAAATCAGTTTAATTATGGATTTTCAATGGTAATTTTGGAAGAGAATATGAAGAATCTTCCTAAAGAATGTCAAAAATTTGTTGTTGTTGATGATTCTGAAAGTGGTATGTTTTCTGGCAAAATAACAGAAGAAGATACAATTAAGTTTCAGGCAGAGTATGCAATGAGTGTTAATATGCATAATGTTTGTAGGGTTGTTGGAAACATACCTGTACAGGGTAGGGATGCTGAAAGTCAGTTACCTGGTTCGTTGCCTTTTTTAGAAATGTATAATGTTGGAAAAATAGAACAATTAAATATTAGAAATAGATGGCTTAATAGTGATCCTATGCAATCATTACAGGCACCTGTTGGTGTTCATACTAATGGAGAATTGTTTAAACTTGATTTACATGAAAAATTTGATGGACCTCATGGTTTGATTGCAGGTTCAACTGGTTCTGGAAAATCAGAGTTCATTATTACTTATGTTTTATCAATGGCTATTAATTATGATCCTAAAGAAGTTCAATTTGTTCTTATTGATTATAAGGGTGGAGGACTTGCTGGTGCTTTTGAGAATAGAGAGCTTGGAATATCTATACCTCATCTAGCTGGTACTATTACCAACTTGGATACTGCAGAAATGAACAGGACGCTAGTTTCTATTGAAAGTGAATTAAAGCGTCGTCAGAGGATGTTTAATGAGGTTAGGGAACAAACTGGAGAAAGTACAATGGATATTTACAAATATCAAAAACTATATCGTGATGGTATTATAGATACACCAATTTCTCATTTGTTTATAGTTTCTGATGAGTTTGCTGAATTAAAAGCTCAACAACCAGAGTTTATGGCACAACTTGTTTCGACTGCTCGTATCGGACGTTCTTTGGGAGTTCATCTTATTTTGGCAACTCAGAAACCTAGTGGTGTTGTTAATGATCAAATTTGGTCTAATTCTAAGTTTAAGGTATGTTTGAAGGTACAAAGTAGAGCAGATAGTATGGAAATGTTGAAACGCCCGGAAGCTGCAAGTATAAAGGAAACAGGTCGTTTCTACTTACAGGTTGGTTATGATGAATATTTTGATATTGGTCAATCTGCTTGGTCAGGTGAAAAATATGTACCTGTTGAGAGAATAATAAAGAAAATTGATAATTCAATTGTTTTTGTGGATAATTTTGGAAATACTATAAAAAAAGTTAATGATGTTCAGAAGAAAGAGATTAAAAGTGTTGATGTTGGTGATCAATTAACTAATGTAGTTAAGCATCTACAAAAAATTGCAGAAGCTGATAATTTAAAGATTGAAAAATTATGGTTACCATCTTTGAGAAAAGTCATAACAATGGATAAGCTATTAAAAAAATATAAATATAGTAGTGAGTCTGATGAGTTTCTTCCAATAATTGGTGAGTATGATGCACCTGCAAAACAAAAGCAGGGATTGTTGAAATTAGATTTGTTGAATAATGGTAATGTTTTAATTTATGGTTCTCCTGGTTCTGGTAAGGAAAATATTATAACTACTTTAGTTTATAGTTTAGCTATATTTCATAGTCCTAAAGAGATTAATTTTTATATAGGTGATTTTGGAGCAGAAACTTTGAAAACTATGCAGAAGATACCTCATGTTGGTGATGTTTTTGTTACTGAAGAAAAAGATAAACTTGATAATCTAATTAAAATGCTTAATAAAGAATTAGATAGAAGAAAAAAAGAGTATTCTGAGTATGGTGGTAATTATAAGGAATATTGTAAATTATCTGGTAAGTTAGATAATGTAATTGTTGTTGCTCTTAATAATTATGAAAATTTTGTTGATACTTATCCTAGAATGATGGATGTTTTTGTTAACTTATTTAGGGATGGAGTTAAATATGGTATTTTCTTTGTTGTTACTACTACAGTAGCGACTGCTGTTAGAAGCAGAATTGCTCAAAACTTTTTGAATAAAATCTGTTTAAAAATGGCCAATGATTACGATTATCGAGATTTATTGGGGGCTCCTAAAGGTCTTATACCTGCAGATAATTATGGAAGAGGTATTGTTTCAATTGATGGTAAATTTATTTATGAATTTCAAACTGTTGATATTTGTGAAAGAGAAAGTAAAACACAATTTATTAGAGAAAAGAGCAAATTGTTGACAGAGAAGTATCCTAATATGAAAGCTAGAAAGATTCCTGTTCTTCCAGAAATTGCATATGTTGAAGATGTTGAGTTTGAATTAAAAGGGCTTGAATGTGTTCCAATAGGAATTGAGAAAAACTCTTTAGAAGTATATGTATATAATTTTGTGGAGTATAAAATTAATTTAATTGCAGCTAAATCATTAAAAAATCATATTTACTTTGTTTATGCTTTAATTAGGCAAATTTCTTCATTAAAAAATGTTAGTGTTAGTGTTGTAGATGCAATGAGTATTTATAGAGGAGATTATTCTAACATAAATCTTTATTCTGATGATTTGGAGAAGGCTTTTGTTGCTATGTATAAAGATGTTCAGAATGATAAGGTATCTAAAACTAAAAATGTTTATTTATGTTTAGGTATTTCGGAATTTAAAAAGCGAGTTTCAGGTAAGTATAAAGAACATTTTGAAAAGCTTTTTAAAGAAGTTGCAAAATGTAAAAATACAACGTTCTTATTTTTTGATGATTCTGATGGTTATAAACGTATTCAAACTGAGAATTGGTATAAAGAAAATATTAACAATACATTTGGTATTTGGTTAGGTGAAGAAATAGGTGTTCAAATTGCACTTGGTGTTATGTCATTATCAATGGAAGATAGGCAAACTGTTTTCCCATGTATTGGATATCCGATTTATCAGGGAAAGCACATGACAGTTAAATACGTTGTTGATGGAGTTGATAAGAAAGATGAATAATAAAATTTTAGTGGAAGTTATAGTACCTGTTTTAGAAGAAAGTTATGATGTTTTTATACCGGTAAATAAGAAAATAGGAAATATCATTATTTTGTTATCTAAGGCTGTCAATGAGTTATCTTCTGGTTATTTTAAAATAGACGATACTAATTGTTTATATAATGGAATTACTGGAGATGTATATCCTATTGATGTATTGGTTAGAAATTCTGATATTAGAAATGGAAGTAAAGTTATATTAATGTGAGGTGAAGTATGGCAAATTCGGATTATTTAAAAAATAAAAGGATTAAATATATTAATTGTTTGAACAATGCTGTTGCTACTGCGAATAATTTGCAAATGTCAATAAATATATTGAGTAGTGTAATTAATGTTCAAAATAATGCATATAAAATTGATGATATTTCAGCAGGCGAAAGTTATTTAAATAATTTAAAGTCTAAGGAAGAAAGAATATACTCTAATATTGTTAATAATGTGATACCAGGAACTAGGTCTATCATTGATGATTTGGAGTGTCAAATTATGGATGCCGAGGCACAAGAGGCATTGGAAATTTAGTGATTGGAGGTTTATAATATGGCAAAATTAGATGTAGATACTGATAAAATCAGAGTTGCAGGTGAGGATATAAACGTTATTGCTAATGATTATGTGAGAATTATTAATGATATGTTTAACAAGATTAGTAGTATTGAACAAAGTGGGATTTGGACAAGTGAAAGCTCCAGTGGAGCAGCTAAAAAATATATTAGTAATGTTTTAAAGGACCGTGAATCTTTTCTTGCTTTGGGAACTGATATGAAAAATCTTGGAAATAAAGTAATAAGTTATGCAAATAATATTAATGTAATTTCTGAGAGTAAACTATAGGAGGTATATATATGGCAAAAGTAAAAATTAATACTGATATTGTTTCAAACACTTTACTTCCTCTTGCAAAGAATGAAACTAATAAGATAAGTAATGTTATATCGATGGCAAATTCTGTTTCTTTTCCAAATGGTGAATATAATTGGTCTTCTATTATAAATGAGTTAGATGATTGTAGAGAAATGTCTGTGAAATATTGTAATTGGTTATCAAGTATTAATGAGAGATTTATTAATAACACTAATAGTTGTATAGATGAAATAAATAGCACAACTATTACTGAGATTAAAAGAAGAGCTACTATAGTAAAATAATGTAAATTAAACTTACTTTTACTTGCTATATGGTAAAAAGTGTTTTAATCTTAAATTAGGATGTTAAAGATAAGAGGAGAATTTGATGGGTAGTGGAATAAATACAGAAAAAGTTGATGAATTAAAAGTTGAATTACTTGGTTATGTTGAATCTTTAAATTTAATCTCTAATCGTTTGGATGGAATTTTAGAAACTATAAAAGGTAATCTAAATGGATTTGGTAGAGATGAAATAGTGAGAAAACTTTCATCTGTTAAAGAACAACTACCAAAGATTTCTTCTAATATAAATTTTTATATTGAAGATTTGGATAGGGCAGTTCGTAGTTACAAGGTACAAGATGAAGAAGTTGCTGCTACTCTTATTAGTAATATCAGTAAGTTATAGGAAAGGAGTGATTAGTAATGCCTGCAATTGGAGATTTTTCATATGGTTATGATACAGCTGGTGTTGAGGGTTACTTAGATGCGATTAATTCGGAGGCTATTACAACAGCAAAAGAAGCGGTTTTAGATATTAGTGAAATTAAATCATGCTGTGAGTCTGAGTGGGAAGGTAAAGCTCGAGAAAATTTTGTAACAAATTTAACAAAGGATTCTCAACATGTAGCAGAACAATTTGATGCTTTATATCAAATATTAGTAAGCGAAATAAATTCTTTAAATGCTGCAATGGCAAATAAAGATGAGACATTGATAAGTGTAGAGTAGGAGGTTAGAAAATATGGCAATTTCAATGAGTGGAGCAACAGTTGATACTAGTGAAAGAGATAGTTTATTATCTAGTTCTATTGATTCCAGTGTTGTTTCTGGTGGAGCAACTGCTAATACATCTGGAGGCTTCTTTGGTTTAGGTGCAGAAGCATCAGGTGCAGCTTTAGCCGGAGTTACAGATGCTTTTGCATCTCATGTTTCTAGTGCTATTGAATCTTATAAATCAAAAGTACAATCTGAATTAGATAAACTTCAAGATATAGAAAGTAATACAGCATTCCAAGGAACTGCAGTTAAGTCAGCTTTAACTAAGTTTGTTACTTCAGTTCGTGATGTTGGTAAACAATATCTAGAAATATTATCAGCAGCTGAAACACAAATTATTAATAGTGTTGCTCAAGCATATCAAACTCAAGATGCAGACTTGTCTGGAAATCTTAATGCAGATGCTGGTGGCATTAGTATAAATAGATAATTAAAAATTATTTGATAAAGGAGCCAATATAGTAATATTGGCTTTTTCTTTACTATTTTGTTTTTTTGTGGTATAATGTGTACACCAATGGGGGTTGGGTATAATGATAAAGAAATTAAAAGTAAATAAAAAAAATATTAGTAAGGCATTAGTTGGTTTAGGAATTGGTTGTTCATTGTTGTTGACTGCTAAAAATACTGGATTGCATATGAATGGTTTTAAGCCAGACTTTTATTACCTTAATACAAAAAATATTGAATTAAGTAATGAAGAGTTAACTGATATATTTAAAGATAAATTTGAAACATCATCTGTGTTGGCGGACGAATTTAGTGAGATTTATCCTACTGTATCTGAGTTTATAGGTGAATATGGCGAATATCTTGATCAAGAACAATTAATTGATACTATTTCTGATTTGGATGTTAGAGCTGTGGATAATGACAAATATGGAGAAAATCTTTTGGCTTATTATAATCCTCTAGATAATACTATTTATTTAAAGGATAAGATAAACTCTAAAAAAGATGAACAAATAAAAGAAATAAAAGAACATGAATTTTTTCATTATTTATTTTTTCAAGGATTTAGTTATCATTTTTCTAATTTTTTTCATACTGGTAAAGCTATTGATGAAGGAATGGCTACTTTATTAACTCAAGAATCTGGGGATTTTAGAGATACAGTTGCATATAAAAAGAATGCTAATTACGTAAGAGTAATTTGTGAATTGATTGGTTCTGATAATTTTATGCGTGCTTGTGGTAATCATGATTTAGGTGAATTAATTGATTACCTTGCTGAGTATTCAGATAGGACTACTGCTAAGAAATTAATAAAGAATATTGATAAGGCATGTAGAGATTATGGTTATGTGCCTACTGATGCAGATAAGGATGCTTGGGATATCATTAATTCTATGTATACAAATAAGAATAGTTGCTCTATAGAAGAAAGTGATGATTATGTTATGAAATATTATAGTAATAAAATCATTAGAACATGCTATAAAATAGATGGAGTAAATTCTATTGCTGATATCAATGTAAATAAGAATTATTTTTTAAATATTGACGTACCTAAAATTGAATTTATTAAAGATGGAAACGTTTATGGTGAAATAATTTTAGATAATATTGATAGAAATAATAAGACTTTTAGTAAGTAAGTTTTGTATCATATTTATTTCGATTGCATTTAATTATTATTTGTGCTATTATATATGTATTGTTAACGGAGGGATTAAATGGAAACAGCATTATTAGTAGTTTCAATATTATTAATTATAATAGTATTATTACAAAGTGTTAAGGCTGATGGTGGTCCTCAAATTATTTCTGGGGGTCAAAGTGAACTATTTTCAAATAGAAAAGAGCGTGGTTCTGAATTAGTTATTACACGTATTACAATGGTTTTAGGATTAGCGTTTTTTGTGATATGTTTAGTATCAATGTTTATTTAAGGACGTATGTCCTTTTTTCTTTTGAAAAATGCTAGTTATATGCACAAAAATAAAGTATAATATAAGATAGAAGGTGATATAGTGAGAGATAATATAATTAATGTACTAAAAAATTCAGATAAAGCATTGGATATTTTTGAATTACAGGATTTATTAGAAATTGAAACAGTTGAAGAAACAAGATTACTTAGTGATGAGCTTAGAAAGCTTGAAGATGATGTAGTGGTATATCACTCTCATAAAGATAAATATATGTTACTTGAGAAGAGTCATTTAAGAAAAGGTGTAATGCGTGCTAATAAAAAGGGTTTTGGATTTGTTGAAATAGAAAATATGGAAGATGATATTTATATTTCGCAAGATAACATGAATGGTGCTATTCATGATGATGTGGTTTTAGTTGAAATAACAAGTAAAATGACTTTGGATAGATTAGAAGGTAGAATTCTTAAAATTATAGAAAGAAAGATACAAAGATATATCGGTCTTATTAATTTTGATAAAAATGAGATTGGTCATATAAAATTGGATGATTCTAAGATAAAATTAGATATTGAAATTCCTAAAGATAAAAGTATGAATGCTGTAGATGGTCATAAAGTTATTGTTGAACTGGGTAGGAAGATTAGCAATAATGGTAAATATGAGGGTGAAGTAGTAGATATAATAGGTCATATAAATGATCCTGGGGTTGATATTTTATCTATTATTTATAAATATAATATTAATGTTGATTTTCCTGATGATGTTAAGCAGGAAGTTTCTGAGATGCCTATGGAAGTTGCTGAAAGAGAGCTTCGCGGTAGGCGTGATTTGAGAGATGAAATGATTTTTACAATTGATGGTGATGATACTAAGGATATTGATGATGCTATATCTATAAAGAAATTATCCAACGGTCATTATGAATTAGGTGTTCATATTGCTGATGTAAGTTACTATGTAAAAGAGGGGAGTCCTCTTGATAATGAAGCAATGGAGAGAGGTACTAGTGTTTATTTGGTAGATAGAGTTATTCCAATGCTTCCTCATGAACTATCTAATGGTATTTGTTCACTTAATCCAAATGTAGATCGACTTGCAATGAGTTGTGTTATGGAATTTGATAGTAGTGGAAAGCAGTTAAATTATGAAATCTTTCCTAGTGTTATAAAATCTAGAATTCAAATGACTTATAAAAAAGTTAATAGTGTTTTAGAGAAAAATGTAGTACCTGAGGGTTATGAAGAATATGTTGATGCTTTGAGACTAATGGCGGAGCTTGCTGAAATTTTAAGAAAAGCTAAAACTAAACGTGGTTATATTGACTTTGGTGTAGATGAAGCAAAGATTTTAGTAGATGAAAATTGTGTACCATATGATGTTGTTTTGAGAGATAGGGGTACTGGAGAAAATTTAATTGAAGATTTTATGATTGCGGCGAATGAATGCGTTGCTACACATATTTATTTTATGAATTTACCATTTATTTATCGTGTACATGAGTATCCAAAAGAAGAAAAGATAAGAAGTTTTTTAGGTTTTATTAGTAGTTTAGGATATCAGGTTAATGGTAATATAAAGGATATTAAGCCTACAACAATGCAGAAAATATTGGAGCAATTAGAAGATAAGCCTGAATATAAGATTTTATCTAGTTTATTACTTAGAAGTATGCAAAAAGCTATTTATAATCCAGAAAATTTAGGACATTATGGGCTAGCAAGTAGTTGTTACACACATTTTACATCTCCTATTAGGCGTTATCCAGATACAACAGTTCATAGATTACTTAGAACATATTTGGTCGAAGGTAGAATTGATATGCCTACTATTCGCAAATGGGAAGAAAAGCTTGTGTATATTGCAGAACATTCTTCTGCAAGGGAAAGGGCTTCCATTGATTGTGAAAGAGAAGTTGAAGATATGAAGATGGCTGAGTATATGGAAAAGCATATTGGAGAAGAGTTTGAAGGTATGATTTCATCAGTTACTAGTTTTGGAATGTTTGTTGAACTTGATAATTTGATTGAAGGATTGGTACCTTTGAGAGAAATGAAAGACTTTTTTCATTTTGATGAGGAGCATATGACTTTGACAGGTGAAAGAAGTCATGTTAAATATTCTATAGGTGAAAGAGTATTAATTAAGGTTGTAAGGGCTTCAAAAGAAGAAAAAACTATTGATTTTGAAGTTATCAGGAAGGTAGAGAAGTAGAATGGCGAAGAGAAAAGTAAGAATGAAAAAGAAGAGTAAATTGGTATTGCTTATTGTATTATTAGTGTTTGTTTTAGGAGCTGGATTTTATTATCAAGTTTCTTACTTTTCTAATTCTAAGAATGAAACTTTTGAATCTAATTTAAAGAAAGAAGAAGCAAAAGAAGAAAAAAAGGAACCAAAAGAATATGAAGCTAAACTTTTTATGGTAGGTGATGCTTTGATACATTATGGAGTTTATAATGATGCGAAGCAAAGAGATGGCAGCTATGATTTTAAGCCTATGCTTGAATATATAAAACCTATTTCTTCTAAGTATGATTTAGTTTATTATAATCAAGAGACTGTTCTTGGTGGGGCAAGTTTGGGTTATTCAAGTTATCCGAGATTTAATTCACCACAAGAAGTTGGAGATGCTTTTGTAGATGCTGGATTTAATATGGTATCGCTTGCTACTAATCATACAATGGATAAGGGTGAACAAGGTGTTATTAATTCTGTGAACTATTGGAAGACTAAGAAAGATAATGTAGTTTATTCTGGACAATGGATTTCTGCAGAGGAGAGAGAACAGGAAACGGCACAAGTTTATGAGAAAAATGGAATTAAATATGCTTTTTTATCTTATACAACTTGGACTAATGGTTTAGAAACCCCAACAGGAAAAGAATATTTGAATAATGTTTATTCACCAGAAAAAGCAGCTGCTGATGTTGCGAAGGTTAAGGATAAAGCGGATGTTATTATTGTTGCAATGCATTGGGGTACAGAGTATTCTTTGGGAGTTAATACTAATCAAGATGAGATAGCTAATTATTTATCTAGTTTGGGTGTTCAAATCATTATAGGTGCTCATCCTCATGTAGTTGAGCCTGTTGAATATCTTAATAATGGAAAAACTTTTGTAATTTATTCTTTAGGTAATTTTATTTCTGATCAGGGTGTAACGGAAAGATTGATTGGCTTGATGATGGAACTTACAATAAAGAAGAAAGTAGATATTGATGATTCAGTTACAATTTCAATTGAGAGTCCTAAAGCTCAATTAATTTATACAAAAGATAAAAAGGATTTTAGAGTTATTCCTTTTTCTAAATTAGATAATTCTATTTTACCTAACTACATGAATTTATATGAGAAGTATAAAGGTGTGGTTAATACATTTTATCCTGAACTTACATGGGGATTAACATACGAACAATAGTGGGGTGATTTATTTGGAAATATATAATAGAAAAGCTAAATTTGATTATTTTGTTGAAGATGAATATGAAGCGGGTATAGTACTTACTGGTACTGAAATTAAATCAGTCAGGAATGGTAATTGTAATATTAAAGATTGTTATGGAATAATAAAAAATAATGAAGTTTTTCTTTTAAATATGTTTATTGGTCAATATAAAGAGGGAAATATATTTAATCATGAAGAAACAAGGAGTAGAAAGTTATTATTACATAAAAAAGAGATTAAAAAGATTGCGGAAAAGGTCGAGTTACAAGGGTTAACTTTAGTACCGATTAAATTATATTTTAAGGACAATAAATTAAAAGTTTTACTTGGTGTATGTCGTGGTAAAAAGACATATGATAAGAGAGAAACTATTAAAGAACGTGATTTAAAGAGAGAAGTTGCTAAGAATTTGAAGAATTTTTGATACTTCTTCTTTTTTATTTTGTTTGAATATTCCATTTTTTATAACAAAAGAGAGCGTTTTAGCTCTCTTGGTAGATTTTCATAAATTCTTTATGTAATTCATTACATTTTTCTTTATTCATAGCTTCTTTTTCTAGATATGGATTTTTAATACCCAATTTTTTGTATTTTTCGTCACCTAATTTATGATAAGGTAGAAAATCAATTCTTGTAACATTTTTAATATTTGTTTTAATGAATTTTGCTAAGTTTGTTATATATTCTTGATTATCATGGACACCCGGGACAATTACTTGTCTTATCCAGACCTCAATATTTGTTTTATTAAGTTGATTTACAAAGTTAAAAAATTCATCTATTTTATCAACTTGTGTTATGTCTATATAACCATCTCTTGTTATATGTTTTATGTCTAGTAAGACCATGTCTATTGTTTTAAATAATTCATTATAATTACCATGACCTATACCTGAAGTATCTACTGCTATGTGGATATTTTCTTTTTTCAAATTTTTACATGCTTCTACTAAAAAGTCATATTGTAGAAGTGGTTCTCCTCCAGAAAAAGTTACTCCACCATTATTTTTAAAGTATGGTTTACTTCTTAAAACTTTTTTTACTATGTCATCTATTGTATATTTTTTTTCTTTCATAGTCCATGTTTCTGGATTATGGCAAAACTTACATCTTAGGTTACAACTATTAAGAAAGACCACAGTACGAATACCGGGTCCATCTACTAGTCCAAATGTTTCAATTGAATCAATTGATCCTTTCATACTACATTTTCTCGTGGAATGTTCTTGAAATTACTTCTTCTTGTTGTTTTCTTGTTAGTTTATTAAATCTTACAGCGTAACCTGAAACTCTGATTGTAAGTAATGGATATTTATCTGGATTTTCCATTGCGTCAATTAGCATTTCTCTATTTAGAACATTTACGTTTAAGTGATGAGCACCTTGTGCAAAGTATCCATCCATTAATTGTACTAAGTTGTTTGTTCTTTCTTCATCTGTTTGTCCTAATGAGCTTGGTACAATTGAGAATGTATTTGAAATACCATCACGACAGCAGTTTTCCCAATCTAGTTTAGCTACTGAGTTAAGAGAAGCAATTGCTCCACTTGCATCTCTTCCATGCATTGGATTAGCTCCTGGTGCGAAAGCAACTCCTGCCTTACGTCCATCTGGTGTAGCTCCTGTATTTTGTCCATATACTACGTTAGATGTAATTGTTAGTACTGATAATGTTGGTGTAGCATTTCTATAACATGGATGTGATGCTAGTTCTTGGTAAACTTTATCTAATAATTCTTTTCCAATTTCATCAACTTTATCATCATCATTACCATATTTAGGGAAATCTCCTTCAATTTCAAAATCTACAGCGATTCCATCTTCATCTCTGATTGGTTTAACTTTTGCATATTTAATTGCTGATAAAGAATCTACTGCTACTGAGAATCCAGCAACACCATAAGCCATTAATCTATTTACATATGTATCATGTAGAGCCATTTGCCCTGATTCATAAGCATATCTATCATGCATATAGTGGATAATATTCATAGCGTCACTATAGATTCTAGCAACTTCTGTAATCATTTTCCAGTAAGTTTCTTTTACTTTATCATAATCTAGTACTTCATCAGTCATTTTTTCAAATCCTGGAATTACTAAGTCACGTTTTACTTCATCAATACCACCATTGATTGAGTATAGTAGGGCTTTAGCTAAGTTACAACGAGCTCCAAAGAATTGCATATCTTTACCAACTCTCATTGATGATACACAGCAAGCTATTGCGTAGTCATCACCCATTGATGGACGCATTACATCGTCATTTTCATATTGAATTGAATCAGTTGCAATACTAACTTTAGCACAGTATTTTTTCCAAGGTTCTGGTAATTCTTGTGCCCAAAGAATTGTCATGTTTGGTTCTGGTGCACTTTCTAGGTTTTCTAATGTATGAACGATACGGAATGAAGTTTTATTTACCATTGTTTTTCCGTCTTTTGTCATACCACCTAGAGAACATGTAACCCAAGTAGGATCTCCTGAGAATAATTCATCATAGTCAGGTGTTCTTAAGTGTCTTGCAGCTCTTAATTTGATTACAAATTGATCAATAATTTCTTGAGCTTCTTCTTCTGTTAAAGTACCTTCTTTTAAATCTCTTTCAAAGTAAATATCAAAGAAGGCATCAACTCTACCAAGTGACATTGCAGCACCGTTATTTTCTTTGATTGCAGCTAAGTATCCAAAGTAAGTCCATTGAACAGCTTCTTTAGCATTGTTAGCTGGTTTTGAAATATCAAATCCATAACTTGCAGCCATTTCTTTAATTTCTTTTAAGGCTCTATATTGCATTGAGATTTCTTCACGTAAACGAATAGTATCTTGATCCATTACGTTTATTTTCATGTTATCCCAATCGTTAAATTTATCTTCCATTAATTTATCGATACCATATAAAGCAACTCTTCTGTAATCTCCAATGATTCTTCCTCTTCCGTAAGCATCAGGTAGACCAGTTAATAATTTTACATGTCTTGCTCTTCTGATTTCTTTTGTATAGGCATCAAATACACCATCATTGTGAGTTTTTACTAGGTTCGTTTTACAGAATTTATCCAATTCTGGATTCATTTTATATCCATAAGCATCAAGTTCTTGGTAAACCATTTTTAATCCACCTTTTGGAACTATGCTTCTTTTACATAATTGATCTGTTTGTAGTCCAACTATAACGTCATCATCTTCGGAAATATATCCTGGTTTGAATGCATTTATTCCAGCTGGAGTATCAACATCTATATCAACAACATGTTTTTTTACTTCTTCTTTACAAACATCTTCATATATTTTTAATACTCTTTTAGTTTTATCTGTAGGGCCAGCTAAGAATTCTTCTCCTTCTGTATATGGTACATAATTGTTTTTAATGAAATCGCTTACGTTTATCTCATTATTCCATGTTCCCTCTTTAAAATTTCTCCATTCATTCATTTCTTCTCAACCTCCGTACATATTATATCATACTTAATATTATTATTAATTTTTTTTGTTAGTTTATACAATTTTTTACATAATTTTTTTAATATCAAGTTAAGGATTATTTTTGTAGAAAATTGTTGTTATATTTGTTGTATTCTTTGATGATTTAACTTTATTTTTCAATATAATTATGATATAATCAAGTACACATGGGGCTGATTTGGTTTCGACAGGAATAGATGAGCATAGATGGCAAGTCGAATGTCCACGTCACGGACACAAAAAAATAAATGCAAATAAATTAAAAAATGCTGTAGCTAACTTGTTTGGTGGAAACCAAGCAGTTGCTTATGCCTTATAATAAGAATAGGTCAGCGCTTCTTTATAATTTTAACCTAGAAGTTATATAGAGGTTCATTTTTATAGGTTATAGCTATCTAGTGTCTTATAGATAGAAAGAATTTTTAGACTAGTACATTAACTTGGTCGTTAACTACTTGGTTAGTGTATGAAAATAATTAGTTAACTAAGCTTGTAGAGGTTTATGTAGCACTATTTTTGGACAGGAGTTCGATTCTCCTCAGCTCCACCATAGGGAAATTAGTCGAACTATTTCGACTTTCAAAATATAAAGGTTAATTTCGGTTAATCTTTTTTGTTTGTTTTGGAAGGAGTTTGATTAGTTATGCAAATAGTAAAAGAAAAACTGGAAATTGATGAGGTATTAGAAAAGAAAATTAATAACTTACTTAAATTTAATAATATTAAAGCAAAGAATATTTTAAAATAAGCGAATAAATGGTATAATTAATTTAATAAAGATAGAGGTGCTAAATAATATGATAGAATATTGTATTTCCAATAATTATTTTGAAAATTTACAGTTGCTTTCATCAGAAGGAAGAGAATCAAATGTATATTTAGCATCAAATACATATAGTATCCCAATGTGTATAAAAAAATATGGTAGCTCATTTTGGTTTGATAGCTCAAATGATGAAGTAATAAAAAAAATATTTTTATTATATCAAAAACTTGAAAACACAAAAAATATTTCTCCATGTATTGTATTTTATGATGTAGATGAATATAAAAAAGGCAATAAAAAATTGATGGCGATTGGACTTCCATTTTTACAGGAATATATTTCTATTGATAAAGTAAGTAGTACTAACGATAAATTTATATATATTAGAAAGCTAACGAATTTATTAATGAAATTAGTATCTCTAAATATTTATCCAACTGATTTAAATGATTCTAATATTATGGTTTCTTCTGATTTTGATGTTCAGCTTATAGATTTGGATGGATATCATTGTAAAGTTGATCCTAAAAATCCAAGTAGTTATTATCAGCAAATATTTAATTCTATACGCTATAGAATTCTTACTGACTTGATGTTAACTGCAGATGAATATAATGCTGCATGCAAATATCCTTCATTAAAAGAAGGGAAAAGAACACTCTTGATGCAAAAGGGATACGATACAAATGTAATTAATATAATATTAGAAGATCAAGAAGATCCAAAATTAGAGACTTTATTTGAAGTTTTAAATACAATTGAACCATTTTTTATTGAAAGTAAACATAAAAATAAGTAGTACCGATTTTTATATAAAATGTGTTACAATAAATTTAGAAATTAACCAAATATGAATTTCCAAAACGTGGTTTACTCATGCACCAGGTTGATATCAAACTCGAACTTTTTTGTTTCGAGTTTTAATATATTTAAATTTATGATAGAATATTTATAGAAATTAAATTGAATTATGTCAATTCAGTAAACACACTTGTACATTAACATAATCAATGTACAGATAGAGGATGACTAAAATATGGTATTGTTTGATTATAGAATTGATAAATCTAAAATTAATGGCCTTGGTGTATTTACAAACGAGAAAATTAAAAAAGGATTTGTTGTATTTAAAGCAAGTTTAATATTGGATTTAGAATTATCTAAAGAACAATTTGATAGTTTGTCTTACCAAGAACAAAAAGAATTTATTCATTATGGCTACTTAGATAAAAAGTCAAACACTTATAAACTTAATTTTGATACAGCATTAAGGTTTTTGAATTATGATAAAAATGGCAATATTTATCAAGATGAAAACCATTGTGAAACATACCTTATTGCAAAAAGAGATATAGAGGCAAATGAAGAAATAACTTTTGATTATCTTGAAGTAATGAATGAAGAGTGGTTTAACTTGGAATTTAATGATAATAATAAATATTATTGAAAAAATTGTTGAACGTCCTTCTTTAGGGCACCATAGTAGTATTAAACAAACAAAATAGTTTGTTCGAGTAAATCTTGGAAGAACTTAATATTCTTCTTTTTTGTTGTTAAAAATACAATAGTAAGCATATCATCGTATAAGTAAGTCTCACTTATAAACATATTAATTAGTAACTTTTTGAACTTTATATCTTTGATATTTCCATTTTTTATCTCCTCTATAATAAAGTTTATTTTATCCATTAATTTAAATGTTTTATATGTTGCGTGTATTAATCAGTCATAATGATTGACATAGCTTTGTTGATAAAAGTTTAAATGTTTAATATGATAAATAAAGAATTATTGGTTGTGAATAAATTGAAAGTTGAAATAAAAAATTTTATGTGTATTTTGTAATGCTTTTTCGTACTAAATTAACTAGAATATTTATTTATGATTGGAGATTATTTTGTCTTTTAGTATTCTATGATATAATGTATTTCATAGGATAGGAAGTGTGTGTATGGATAATGAGACTTTAGAGTTTTTAAAACATAATAGAGAAAAGTTAAATATGATTGATGGAAATTACGAAAAAAATGATTATTCTTTAAACCATGATACTGATACTGAATTTTATTCTCTGCTTGGAAAGATAGATTTAAAAAATGTTAAAGATAAAACACAATTTTTTTTATTACTAAATAACCTTGCTACTCAGACAATTGATAAAACTGTAAAGAAGGTGTTAAATTTCTGTTCAATAACTGATTATACTTTTGGACATGATTTAAGAATAAATGAATTATATTTAAGAGACTTGATGGATAACTTTATTAGTAATTTAGGTAAAAATATTATATTGGCTAAATTTTATGATGCGCAAATTGATTATTTAGCAACAGATTTGAAAACTACACCTTGGGGAAAAAGTTATGTAGAAGAATTATTTAATAGTGTAGGTTATGAACAATTATCAAATAGTCTTAATAAAGAAGTTGATGCAACTAGATGGAGTTTATATTGGAATGAGGAATTTAAATATAATAAAGAGACAATTAAATATGCGATAATAAGAGATTGTAATGAAATAAACGATGTTCCAGATAATATAAAAGAAGATAAGCAGTTTATGATAGAATTATTAGAAGCTAATCCAGATTGTTATTTTGGAATGAGTGCTTCTATCAAGGCAGATGAAGATGTGGCAAAATTTATAATTAATAAAGATTGGATACAATTTGTTTCGTTTGCTGATGATAGATTAAAAAATGAAAGTTTTTTAAGAAAATGTAATTTAGCAGAGGAAGATATAAAAATGTTATTGGAATCAATTAATAATTATAAAAAAGATATTTCTCAAACCAATAACTATCAAAATACATATCAGTCATCTTCAAAAGCAATATTTGATATAGATGCGTATAAGTGTAATTCGTTTTTAGAAGGATTAAATAAATGTAATTCTAATGAAGATATTATTAATTTTGTTGATGGTATAGTTGATAATTTTCCACAAGATGATAATATTCCAGAACAGATTGGGTCAACAGGAAGCTTATTTGCAAAAACTTCGTATATTAATAATGGAGAGTATAATGGATTTATAAATCCATCGATTAAAATTTCAAATTCAACAATTGGGTTTAGTTATCGTATATATGATAGGGATTATTTATATTATTTTGCTTATGGGTTAAGAAAACTAAATTTGTCAATTGATACTAATATATTACCGTATATAATGAAATATTTGGATTCATATTTTGGTTTTCCAAAAGATAATATAGATAGAAGAGATGATGTTCTATATAGTTTCGCAGTTGCACATGCTGAAGAGTTTTACAAAAAACATAATATTCCGGTGGATGAAGATATGGGAGCTGTAGATCAAATGCAAATGACTGGAGATTTTCCATTAAGTGCTTTAAAAGGTACATATTCAGCACAATGTGTTGAAAGGTCAGCGTTAGCTCAAAATATTATGAAATTATGTGGTTATAATTCTTCTATAATGTATGGTGATTGTGAATCTAGAGGTCATAATGAGGGACATTGTTGGAATTCAATTTATGATAAAGATGGTAATATATTAATCATTGATTTTAGTAATACTGTATATTCTTATAAAGATGGTAAAGTTTTTAAAAGAGAACCTTATTCTTATGCAGTAAGTAGTGCTAGCTATTTGGCACAAGATGGATTGTTAGAAATGCCTGATTATCATTACGAAAATGGTAAGCGAGTTAGAGAAAGAAGAAATAGAAAGTATGCAATTGGTAAAACAATGGATCTTACAGATAAATTGACTGCAGAATTAAAATAAGCAGCAATAAGTTATTTCAAAATTTGTGAAATAAAGGTACTTTATTTTCTTTAATGGTAATAAGTCAGAATATTTTCATTTTGAAAGTTCTTAATAAAATATTATTATAACAATAATAATTTTAATATTTATTAAACATCTAATAGGTAATATTTAAAATACTATTAGATTTTTTTATCTCCTCAGCAGCTTGTTTTTTAGTTAATTTATCAAATTACATAAACCATTCATATTTTAATTGCATAAACCAGATTTCTTAACAATGTCCTTTATGAGACATGCTTCTTATAAATTCAAGTTTTTCTTTTAGTTTAATGTATTTATAAGTGAAATAGACTTCTCCTTAATCTGGATTTATTATCTTGTTTTTTTTGTGTTCTTATAACTTTATATTTTTTTAATCAATTCTATATCATTGTAATTAGATGTAGAATGTGATACAACCGATTATTCTTAGTATAATAATTATTATTGTATCTTTCCCTTTTTCTTGTTTGAAACGCCATTACTTTTTTATTCTATATGTTTGTATATGTTAAAAAAATGATATAAAATGTTTTTTTGTTTACAGTATTTGTATAAGTTTTTCTTTTATGTGTATTTAATGCTTAGATAGCTAGTTATTTTTTTTAGTTATGTGGTAAGATAAAAATAATAATTATTGGAGTTGAGTTTATGAAATTATTATCTACTGATTTAGGATTAAAGGTAGCGAAGAGATTAGAAGAGAAAGGATATGTGTTGCGTAAAAATTCGATGGGATTGTTGTCTTTAGAGTTTACAGAGGAAGAACTTGCTATTGTTGATAAATTGGATATTATTAATCCTACATCAAATAGTTTGAATGGTATAGAGTTGTTGCCTAATTTAGAGGTACTTACAATTTCTTCTACAGGTAGTACGGCTTATAAAAAGAAAAATTGTAGTATTAGTGATAAAGATGTTGATAGAATTGCAAGATTAAGTAATTTAAAATCATTGACGATTAATAATCAAAGCGATATATCGTGGCTTTATTTGGATTGTTTATCAAATTTAGAAGAATTGGTTATAACAAGAAATTCTCAACTTGAAGAAATATCAGGGTTAGATAATTTGAATGAAATAGAGGAGCTTAGCATATTTGGTAATAAGAATTTATTTAAAGTAGATGGTGTAGTTGATTTAATTAATAAAAATGAATTAAATCTGTTAGAACTAGATTTACTAAATTATCCTGAAGTTGCTTCTTTGAAAAAAGTACTTAACGATATGATTAATTGTTCTTTTGTAGAAACTTCGCCTAATGGGAAAGATATATGCTATACTAGTAGGCAAGCTGATTATTTTCACAATAAATGTGTAGAGATTGCGGTTGATATTAATAAAAAATGTAATGGCGTAAAAAGAAAAGTCGTTGGTGTGGAAAAATATTTGGCAGAGAATGTTCAATATGATAAAGCTGGAAGCATTTCGAAGAGCAGAGTTTTTGTTCAAGATGGAATTAGTAGGGGAAAAGTAGGTGGTACTAATAGTGCTTATAATGCTATAATGTTTGGCTTTTGTGTTTGTGAGGGATATACTAGGGCTATGCAGTATTTGCTTAAAATTATGGGGATAAAGACTGAGAATGTTTATTGTATTGCTGGGGCCAACAAAATTAGAATTAACAATAATTATCATGATGTTGTAGAAATTCTTGATGATGGATATCATAGTATTATTAGAATTGATGATGCAGATATGTTATACTGTGATCCTTGCTGGGATGCTGGTGCTTGGCAAAATGGTGATAAAAGTCTTCCAAATTGTCTTTTGACGAAAGAAGAAATTAGTAAGAATCATACTTTGTCATTTGAAGAAGATTTAGTAAGTAATAATCAATGTGCTATTAGAAGAGATAGTATTGATAATGCACTAAAAAATATGTTTTCTTTAGATGCTGACTTAGATGAAGAAAATAAAGTTTCTAAAAGATAATATATTTTTAATATTTAACGGAGGTGGAGAAATGATAGATTTACATACTCATACAAAGTATTCTGATGGTAGTTCTACTGTTAGTGAGTTATTAGAAAAGGCCCAAGAATTGAATCTGACACTATTATCTATTGCGGATCATAATACAATTCAAGCATATACGGAATTGGCTAATTATGATTTGAGAAAAAAATTTGAAGGCAAGATTATTCCTGGTATTGAGATAACTACTACTTATAAGGGAGAAACTATTGAAGTTTTAGGATATGGTTTTGATTTAGAAGTGATGCAGGATTTTTTGGATGATAATGTTTTTTCTTTTGAAGAAAAACAGTTGAGAGAATATGAACTTATTAAAAAACAATATAAAAAAATTGGTGTTATTTTTGATGAAAAAAACATAGTCTTTGATCCTAAAGTTGAGTCATCAAGAATAGCTTTTTGCAATGAAATTAAGAAATATCCTGAGAATTTTAAATACTTTTTAAATGAGGAATCTATTTCTACTAATAGTGGTTTTACGAGAAATGAGGTTTATAATCCTAAAAGCCCTTTATATGTTGATGAGTCATCGTTATTTCCTAGTTTGGAGATGACGATTCAAATGATTCACCAAGCTGGTGGTTTAGCGTTTTTAGCACATACGTATGCATATTCAAAAAATATTTCTGAACAGCTTTTTGATATTTTAGATAATTATGATTTAGATGGTTTGGAATGTTTTTATACTACTTTTACAGATGAACAATCTAATTATTTGATTAACGTTTGTAAAAAACGAGGATTGCTAATGAGTGGTGGAAGTGATTTTCATGGAACTAGAAAAGTAAATCATAACTTGGGTATTGGTAGAGGTAATTTGAATATTGATGAATCTATAGTTAGTAACTGGAGTCGTCAGTATGAAACTACTTTAAATAATGAGTTTAGGAAGTGATATTTATGGATAATTTAGTAATAAGAAAAGCGAAGAAGGATGATTTAGAGGAAATTGTTTTATTAGCAAAGCAATTGTGGGATACTGAAAAACCTTTTGATTTAAATCTTTCAGATAATTATTATGAAACAGAAGAAGGTAGGGAAGGACTATTAAAGGATATTAGATCTCGTAAGAGGTTTTTTCTAGTTGCTGAGTTAGATTCTAAGATTGTGGGTTTTGTTGATGGAAATATTATTAAAAATGAAGGTGTTTATAGAGAAAATGTTGTTTATTTAAGTCGTTTATCTGTACTTGATGACTGTAGAGGGAGAGGAATTGGTACAAAGTTAATTGATGCTTTTAGAGATTGTGTAAAGAATAAGGGTTGTTCCTTTATAAAGATTTGTGCTTTTGTTGATAATGTTCCAGCTGTTAATTTATATAAGAAAAAAGGATTTAACGATTATTCAATGTTTTATATGATGAAAATTTAACTTAGGCAGTAATGCTTAGGTTTTATTTTGAAATAATTTATGTTAGTATAGAAAACTAAATGAGGGATAGTATGTTAGAATTAACAGTAAGTGATAGAAATATAATTAAGTCTAGTTATGATTTGTTTTTGCGTAATTTATATGATTTTTTGAAAAGTAGCTCTGCAAATACTGGAGTTGAATATGCAAGATTAATAATTGGTTTATTACATAGTGGAAAATTTGGTATGAGTGGTACTAATATTTGTACTAATGATTATGATTTTTTACATCTGGCTAATTTGGATACTGATGGATTATTGGTAATGTATGGTGTTTGTTGCTGTAGGCATGCTACATCTTTACTTTATGATGTGTTAATTGGTTTAGGGATAGATTGTTCTTTAATGTATATATTTGTAGGTGATGGAGGTACTTGGAAAGTTACTGATGTGAATTCTGCTAATCATGTGGTGGTAAAATTAGAAGAGAATGGTAAGGAATACCTGATTGATTCTATTAATAAATTTATCCTAGAAATGTTGGATAATGGTGAGTTAAAGCAGTTAGAAATTGAAGATGATATTGATTTTGATAATTATAGTGATTCTAATATAGAGAAAATTGGAAAGGTACTTACTAAATATTATAATTTGAAGAGAATGGGTATTGAGCATGTTTATGATTATTAGAATGCGTGTTAAAATATAAGTAGGTGGAGTAAATGAATATTTATAAGGTATTAAATGAAATAACATTATATATTGAAGAAAATTTGGAATCCGAAATTGATTATGAAATTCTATCTAAAAAAATGGGTGTAAATGAATATACCATGAGAAGAGTTTTTTCATTGTTAACTAATATTTCTTTAGCTGAATATATTCGCAAGAGGCGTCTATCTAATGCAGGATATGATTTATATAATAGAAGTTTACGAGTGATAGATGTGGCTTTTAAATACGGTTATGATAATGCGACTTCTTTTTCAAGAGCCTTCACTTCATTTCATGGACTTAAACCGAGTGCGGTTAATAAAAATTCAAAACTAAAAAATTTTCCAAGAATTGTATTTGAAGAGAAAATGGTTACTACAGAAGATATAGAGTATGAAATTGTTGAACTTGATGAAATAGTTTTATTTGGGAAAGGTACTGTTGTGGATAATGTGAGTATTGAAGCAGGATGCTCCAAGATTTTTTCAGGGATATGGAAGAAAAATATGCTCCTATATATGGAAATGTAGAGTATGCGATGATTACTTATACTAATGAGTGTCGTGAAGAGTGTACAGGTTATTATACATTATATAAAAAGGAGATAGCTGAATTTGAGAGATTTGTGATACCAAAAAGTAAATGGTTATTATTTAAAGTTCCTACAGATGAGGCTGTAGATATTAGAAGAGTGTCTCAACAATTTTATTTAGAATTTTTACCTAGTTGTAAATTTAATTTTAGAGATATTCCAGAACTTGAATATTATCATGATGGAGTATGTGATTTTTTAGTACCTATTTATTGAAAAATTAAAGACATATTAATATTTTATTAAAAAGTGTTGACTTTTTAATTTGTTATTAATATAATGTTAATAACAAAGGAGAGATAATATGTTTAATATAAAAATTAAGACAGCTGATTTTATTCATGTGATGGTTACTAATAGATGTAACAGACGCTGTCCTTTCTGTTTTGATGAGAATAGAAAATTTGGAAAAGATATTACTAGAGAAAATTTTATAAAGGTGATGGAGAAAGCAAAGGAAAATAATATACGTGAGGTTTGTATATTAGGTGGGGAACCACTTCTACATCCTGATATTGTTTGGATATGTAAAACATGCAAAGAATATGGATTTAAGACTGTTATGACTACTAATTATGCTAATCCAGATAAGCTTTTAGAGTGTGATAAGTATCTTGATAGTATAAATATATCTTATTATAATCAAACTGATTTACCTAATCAAAAGGATTATCAGGCTGATATTTCTTTATCAGCACTTATTTATAAAGGTAGACTTGATAATAAGAAGGATTTAGATGAATTTATTGATAAGTACAAAGACAGATTCCATTTACGTTTAGCAACATTAGAACCTACGCCTAGGTTTCCTAAGCAATTGTGTGATGTATCAGAATTTTTAGATACTTTGGAGTTTGATGAGAAAGTTACTCTGTTTGGACAAATAGAAGCAGATATTTATCGAGGTGTTACTATTAAGAGACATGATATATCATTACCTAAATTTGAACAACCTTTTTCATTTAATGGGCATGTTACTGGTGATTATGATAGATCTTGGACTGATAGATATAAAACTGAAGAAAGAGGTGAGGTTGAATACACTTCACCGATTGGAGATATTAGGTCATATGAAGAGTATGATGCTTTAGCTAAGAAACTTCACAAGATTTATATTTATGATCAGGGTGATTATGTAGTGGGTATTCTATATAATAAAGATAAAAATAAGTTTATAATGACTAAACAATATCGTTATGGAATAGATAAGTATAATGTTGAATTTCCAGGTGGAAGTAAGGATTATTTAGAAGATGAATATATGGCTTATATTAGAGAAGTTAAGGAAGAAACTGGTTATGTTTTAAAAAGAGATAATATGAAACTATTAGGTTCTTTTTATCAAAATGTTGGAAATAGTAAAGGAAAAGCATACTTATTTTATGGGGAAGTTACTAATAATGATTTAGATAAGCAAGAATTAGATGAGTTTGAACATGTGGAAGTAGTTGAGATGGATAAAAACGAACTTGAAAATTATATTTCTAAAGATAGTTATATAATGACTCAACTTGTCTTTTCAAAATATAAGGAGTGGAAACATGCTGAATAATTATCTTGATATTTTGGATAAGTTAGATAGTAAAAGTCAGAAGTCTTTATCTGATGATAATCTTAGATGGATTTGTAGTTTAATTGAGAAGTATAAACCAAAAAGAATATTAGAAGTTGGTGTTTCAACTGGAGGAGCTACAGCAGTTTATTTGAATTGTATTAATAAGTTAAATTTAGATTGTGAACTTGTAAGTATTGATTCAGAGAAGATTGCTTTCTATAAAGAGGGGAAGCCAGTTATTGGTTCAGAAGTTTACCGTTTGGAAGAATTTTTAAATCTAGATAAATTTAAGATGATTACAGGAAAAATAGTTCCTGAGATGGTAGATGAGATTGGTATTTTTGATATGGTGATTATGGATACTGTGCATTTTTTACCAGGAGAGGTTTTAGATTTATTGTGTCTTAAAAATAATATTAAGAGAGATACTGTATTGATATTTGACGATATCAATATTGAGAGTAGATATCCTGACTTATATTCTGAAAACTTAAATAGTGTTTCTTGTAATCCAATGATATTATCTTCTCTTAGTGGAGAATTATTGTTTCCAAATAGTGATTTTTTAGAAATTGGTGGAATTGTTTTAGAAGATGATATAGATGAAGAGAGATTATTGTTATGTTTATGTCATAAGTGGAATTCTGATATATTGGATTTTAAGGATAAGTATTTTAATAAAATAAGAAAGATTTATGGAGAAAATTTTTTAAGTAGATTAGAAATTATTTATGATAAGTATAAATATTCTAATTTCAATTAGATAGGAGAATTTTATGAGTGTAGGTAAGAAGTTAATTTTAGAATTTAAGTCTTTAAAGAAGTTTGATATAATATGGCTTATTTTATGTACGATAGGGATAACTTTGGTTTCTATTAGTACTAATAATAGTATGTTGGCTGTTATTGCATCAATAATGGGAGTTATATATGTAATTTTAAATGGATGTAGGTTATCTGTTGCGTTCTTATTTGGGATAATAAACACTTTTGTTTATGGTATTGTTTCATATCAAAATGGTTTGTATGGGGATTTTATGCTTAATGTATTTTATTCTTGTCCTTGTTGTGTGATAGGTCTTATTGCTTGGTTTAAGGCTAGTAGGGAGACGGCTACTGCGGAAGTTAATTCTTTTAAATTAAAAGAAAGATTTGTGTTATTATTATTGATTGTTTTTGCAATTTTTATTTATGGAATGATTTTAAATTTTCTTAAAGATACGCAGCCATATTTAGATGCGACTACTACTGTTTTAAGTGTTAGTGCTTATATTTGTTTAATTTTAAGAAAAAAAGAAGTATGGTATTTGTTTAATATTTCTAATATTTTATCTATTGTGATGTGGGGTATTAATTATTATCATAATGATGCGAATATAGCGATATTATTTATGTATATTATTTATACAGCTAACTCTTTATTAAATACTGTAAGATGGGAAACAGGTAAATAGATAAGTTAATTGAAACTGATAAAACTGAATATAGTAATGTCAGTTTTTTTTGTGGAAATTTTGTTATTGTTTTGTTGAGGTGACGTATATGGGGTTTACGTCTGAAGTTTTTTTGACAAAGAATAATGTTTCTAGAGATGAATGGAGGGAATTTATCACTACTATTTCTAATTACAATGGATTGTTTAGGAAATGGAAATTAGTAGTTATTTTTCGGAAAAATGAAGTACATTATATGATTAATACTGATTGTTTATTGCCTGCTAGTATTAATGGTCTTAAATCATTCATTTTAAAGAAAAGTTCTATCAAAATTAGTAAGAATAGTTCAATTTATAGACTTTTTAATATTACAGTAGGTAGTAATGTTATTGATATTAAAAATTACTTTACTTTGAAAAATAAAGGTAAAGTTAGATATGTTGAGATAGAATTAAGGAAAATAACTAATGAAAAGATTTTAAGTAGAACTATAATTTGTGTAAGAAAAAATGGAGCCTTTAGATATTATAAGTTATTATTTGGAATACCAGAAATACTTTTATCAGTAAATTTTGAGAGTAATTATGATTTGATTTATAAGGGGGCTCCTAAATATTTGGATATTAGTAAATGTTTACATTTGTTAAAGACTAATAGAGCAAATACAATTTTTAGTGTTGATCCTTTTCCCTATTTACAAGGTGAGTATTTTTTAGAACAGGAGAATATTAATTTTGCGAAACATTCGATTGTTTTTGGAGCTAGTGGTTGTGGGAAGTCGAAGTTTTTGAGTTTATTAATTAGTAATATAAAGAAAGATGATTTGTTTAGAAGTAAATATAAAGTAGTGGTAATAGATCCACATGCATCTTTGGAGAAAGATATAGGTGGCTTAGGAAAAGTAATTGATTTTGGATTAGATGATAATAGTGTTAATTTGTTTTCTAATAATAGTGATGAAGTAGTTATATCTGTTGAGTTATTACTTGATATTTTTAAAGGATTAATTCCTAATAATTATAATTCTAAATTAGAAAGAGTTTTGAGACACTCTCTATATTTGTTGCTAAAGACTAATAAATTTAATTTTAGTAATTTAAGAAGACTATTAACAGAAATGGATTATCGTAATAATCTAGTTAAAGCTAATAGTAGTTTAATTCCAGAAAGTATTATGGAGTTCTTTTTAGCAGAGTTTAATGAAATAAAGACGAAGTCATATACAGAGGCTATTTCTCCAATAATTGCATTTATAGATGAGATGGAAATGATTCCGGTTTTTAATAGGGAAAATATTTCTGATACTTTAGAAAAGGTGATTAAGGATAATTTTTTAACTGTATTTTCTCTTGATAGGACTAAGTTAGGAGAAAAGGTTACAAAGACAATAGCAGGACTTGTAATGCAGCAGTTGTTTACTTTAATTCAGAATTATACATTTGATACTCATATTATATTTATTGTTGATGAAGTAGCGGTTGTGGAAAATCCAATTTTAAATAGATTTTTATCAGAAGCTAGAAAGTATAACTTATCACTTATTCTAGCGGGACAATATTTTAATGGAGTATCAGATGGTTTAAGAAGAGCAATATTTGCGAATGTTGTGAATTACTATATTTTTAGATTATCTAAGGATGATGCGAATGTTTTGGTTGATAATTTTAATATGAAGGTTCCACTTAAAGATACTCGTGAGCAGAAGGTTAAAATTATTACTGATTTACAAGATAGAGAGTGTTTGATAAGGATTGATTCTAATGGTTATTTACTGCCAGTTATGAAGTGTAGGACACTTGATTTTAAAAGTATTCCAAGAATTAAAGATAAAGTAAATTTAGAAAAGACGGTAGCTGGTGCTAAGAGTTGCAAAAAAATGAGTTTTAAGATGGAATCGGATATTTCACTAAATGATATTTTGAGAGCTAATTCTAGTAGTAGAAAGGTTGTGGAAAAATGAATGAAAAGGTTGCTTTAGAAATAGTTAATAAAATAATGAATAATGTACTTGGGGTAGAAAATACGTTTTCCCTAGAAGAGATATTAGAAAAATTTGCTTTTGATGTAAAACTTCCTAAAAAGGTTTATGACTCAACTACTAATCAAGAGACTTGGGCAGATTCAATTAATAGTGGAAAGTATATTACTTTAGAAAATATGGAGAAGAGGGATAAAGAGAATGGATGGATGCTCGAAAGACGTGAAATATCTAGCTTTGATGAATTATTAGAGATTTGGGGAAGTGTTAATTTAACGACAACAGAGAGGGTTTACGATTCAATTGATGTTAGTAGGAGTGATACTATTTATAGATGCGAGAAAATTTTTCATTCAACTGATTGTAGTGATTCTAAGAATTTAGTTTATTGTGATTCATGTGGAAATAGTGAGTTTTTAATAGCATCTTGTCGAACTGGCTCTTCTAATTATTGTATAAGATGTGATGACTCAGTTAATTGTAGTAATAGTTACAATGTTATTTGTTCAAATAAGATTATAAATTCTTTGTTTATTCAAGATTGTTTTGATTTATTTGAATGTATGTTTTGTTCGCATATTTCGAGTAAAAGATATTGTATTGCGAATATGCAATTTGAGAAAGATGAATATTTTGAAATTAAAGAAATGATTATCAAATGGATATTAAATTCATAAAATATATTGAAGTATAATTTATATTTTCTTTTCCATAATAGTAATGGGAGGAAAATATATGGAAAAAATGAAAAATGTACCAGAAGATTTAATTACTGGTAAAGATTTAGATTATTTAAGTGATATGTTCCAATGGAATTATCTTGCTTATAAGAAAGCGTGTGATGAAGTAGAATGTGTTACTGATAAAAAAATAATAGAGGTTTATGATGAAGCGAGTACGCTTTTTGATGATAATTTAAATTTAGTTTTAAGTATAATTAATAATCCAGGAGGTGAAATAGATGAGTAAGATTACTAATCCGAAAGTTGAAGTGCCTACTGGAATGGGTTTGAATGATAAGGACTATTGTATTTGTTTACTAAGTACTCTTAAAGAAATGTCTAAAAATTACTCTTTAGCAATGACAGAAGCTAGTAATGATTGGTTATATCAGATTTATAGAGATGTGTTTTTGGATTTATCTGATTTACAGAGAAGAGTATACAATTTAGCTTTTGAAAATGGTTGGTATGAATTAGAGGCTGTTGCACAGACAAAGTTAGATGAAAAATATAATATGTTAGATCAAGAATATCAAGATTTAGAAGTTGAATCATCTGAATAATTTTGACTTAATTTAGCTAGTATGTTATAATATACGGCATTCAGGGAGGAGACTATATGAAATCAGTAGATGGGTCGTCGAAGATGAAGTTTTTATTTTTGATGATGTTATCATTTATTATGATGATTAGTTGTTATATATATCATAATTATGCTACTTATAAAAGTATTAAGGTAGTTACTAATAAAGCGGCTACTGTTGAATATGGCAGTGCTAATTATGATGTTAAAAAGTTATTAAAAGAGGTTGAAGGAGAAATAATTTCAATAAAGAAAGATATAGATACTAGTGTTATAGGTGAACAAGAAATAATATTAGAAGTAAAAAAAGATAATATTATTAAAGAGGTACCTGTAAAGGTTTCAGTTGTTGATACTGTAGCACCAGTTGTAAAAATAAAGAATGAAAAGGTTACTATTACTAAGGGTGAGGAAATTGATTTATTATCTAATATTGAATCAGTAATGGATGAGATAGATGGTGAAATTTCTTTTTCTGATAATACTACTTTAGAAAATAGTAATTATTATAGTTTGGATTATAAGGAAGATATAACTTCTGTTGGTAATCATGATGTTACAGTAACGGCATATGATAAATCAGGAAATGTTTCAACTTTTACGTTTGTTTTAGAAGTAGTGGAACCAAAAGTTGAACCAGAAGTAGTTCCAGAGGCAGTACCAGTAATTAATGCTGCTATTAATCCAGTTGGAAATGATTTAGTGTCAATTGCTCAGTCGTTAATAGGCTCACCTTATGTTGCTGGTTCTAATGGGCCATTTGGATTTGATTGTAGTGGTTTTGTACAATATGTTTATTCAAGAATGGGAATAAATGTAAGTAGAAGTTCATCTACACAATTGTATGACGGAGTTACTGTTAGTTATCAAGATGCCCAGCCAGGAGATATTCTAAGTTGGGGATATGTTGATGGGGTTTCAACTCATTCAGCATTATATATTGGTAATGGACAGATGATTCATGCTACTAATCCGCGACAAGGTGTTATAGCAAGTGATGTTGCAGCTTGGACTAGAGGTTCTGGAACAAGAGTTATATCAGTAAGAAGAATAAACTAGAGATTAGCTCTAGTTTTTTAGTATATATTTATTTTTTTTGGACATGATATTTATAGGAGGTTATGATATGGAAACTGTTCAAAAAATATTATTGATTATTACAATCATTGGTGCAGTGAATTGGGGATTAATCGGTATTTTGGATTTTGACTTAGTTGCAATGTTATTTGGAACTAAAGCATTTTTAACTAGAGTAGTTTATACTTTAGTAGGAATTTGTGGTTTAGTTAATATTGGTATACTACTTAGTCATATCGAATTTAGTAGAGACTAATAAAGAAAAGTTATAGGACTTTACTTTAAAAAGTCTTTTTTTTTGTATATTTTTGTGTTAAGTTAATGGTAGTTAGGGGGAATCATGTTGAAAGAGTATGTTGATTTAGTATTGAAAAAGACAAAAAAACCTATTGATAAAGAGAAGGTTTATCAGAAGGTGGAAAAGCTTATTGCTAAGGATAATTCAGAGTTGATTGAGCTAACTTCCAAGGAAAAGACAGAGATTGATATGATTATTGAAGATGGTATTAAAAAATTTGAGTATATTAAAACACCAAATGATAATTATATTTCTATTCTTAAAACTTCATTTAGAAAAGGTCGTTTTCATGGTAATAAGAGAGGCGACGGAAATGTTTTAGTAACTACTGATTATGTTACTAAGGAAGGTGCTCATATTGTTAATAATGATTACTATAGTGTTGTTAAGGCTAACTCTAATGGTGCAATTGATGGTGACATTGTACTAATAGATATTGGTGGAAAGGACTCAGAACCTAAAGTGGATAAAATTATAGAGCGTCATTTAGAAACTATTATGGGTGAAGTTTATCGATTAGGAAAAAGTTATTTTGTTAAACCAATTGATAAGAAGAAGCAAGCATTAACAATTGCTTTGGAAGGAGAAGCAATTGAAGGACAAAAGGTTGCAGTAACCTTAAGGGAGCAAACTGGAGATAGTTTTTATATTGGTGAGATTGCTAGGGTTTTTAATCATAAGGATGATCCTGATGAAGATATTTTATGGGAAGCCTTTAAATGTGGAATTGATGATCAGTTTAGTAAAGAATCAATAGAGCAAGTTAAAAATATTCCACAGTCTGTTAGAGAGTCTGATAAAATTGGTAGAAGTGATTTGACTTCTTGGGAAATATTTACTATTGATGGAGAAGATACTAAAGATATTGATGATGCATTAAGCTGTAAAGTACTTGAAAATGGTAATTATTTAGTTGGAGTTCATATTGCTGATGTATCTTATTATGTTCCTAAAGATTCTCCTTTAGATAAAGATGCTTTTAGAAAAGGTACAAGTAACTATTTGGCAGGAAAAGTTATTCCAATGTTGATGCATGAGTTATCTAACGGGATTTGTTCATTGAATCCTCATGTTGAAAGATTAGCTATGTCTTGTATTATGGAAGTTAATAAGGATGGAGAAGTTGTAAGATATGATATTTTACCAACTGTTATTAAGTCAAAATTGAAAATGAGTTATACAAAGGTAAATGAAATTTTAAAAGAAGGAAAAGTTGATTCTGATTATGTTGAACATGCTGATACTATAAGACGACTTAATAAGTTGGCGCTAATTCTTAGACGAAATCGTTTAAGAAAAGGAGCAGTTGAGTTTGATAGACCAGAATTGAAATTAGTATTTGGTGAAGATGGAAAAGTATGTGATTTTTCTGTAAGAGTTCAAGATTTAGGTGAAAATTTAATTGAAGAATTTATGTTACTTGCAAATGAAACAGTAGATAAACATTTGAGTGGTTTAGGATTACCTTGTTTACATAGGGTTCATGATCATCCTAATGAAGAAAGACTTACTGATTATTATAAATTGTTGGATGCAGTTAATTATTCATTCTTTAAATATGGTCCTGATGATTGTGTTTACAATCCTAAAGCTTTACAAGCACTTGCTGAACATATCAAAGATACAGGTAGACTTTCTAATGTTTTATCCACAAATTTAGTTAAATGTATGTCTAGAGCTAAATATAGTCCAAACAATATTGGACATAGTGGATTGGCAAAAGAGAATTATTGTCATTTTACTTCACCAATAAGACGTTATCCAGATTTAACAGTTCATCGTATACTTAAAGATTGCTATTTAGATACAGAAAACGCTGTGAGAAATGCTAAAAAATGGGAAGTACGATTGCCTGAAATTGGAGAGCATTCATCAAAGATGGAACGTATTGCAGATGAGGCAGAACTACAAACATTGTATATGAGATGTAGTGAATATATGAGTAAGCATATTGGAGAAGAGTATGAAGGTACTGTTATTGGTCTTAGTCATCACGGTATTCAAGTACAACTTGATAATATGGTTGAGGGAAAAGTTCGACTAAGAAACCTAAGTGGTGATTATGTTTATAATCCAGAAACATTTACTTTGGTTGCAATGGATAGAGGAGAAAATTATTATATTGGAGATAGATTACTTGTCAAAGTAGTTGATGCTAATAAAGAGAATAAAACAATAGACTTTAAAGTTGTTTCTAAGATTGATGAGAATTATATTCAGAACTCTGAAGATTCTAATCAATATGTAAAACATATAGCAAAAAATGAAAGAGCTAAGAGAGAATTTTTAAATAAATAAAGCTCTTTTTTCTTTTGCTTTCTGTTGATAAATTTAATATTAAATGTTATCATTATAATAGTCTAGGGGATGGATAAAGATAATAACTAGTGAGAATACTGTTCTTTACTTAGTTTATATTTTTTTGTATACTAGTTAGTGTTTAAGGAGATGACGAGATGGTAGTAACTTTATCAGATATATTAAATATTGTAAGAAAGATTGTTGATATTTCTTTAGTCTGGTTGATATTTTATTTTATTTTAAAAAATATTAAAAATAATGTTAAACTCTCTTTGATTTTTAAGGGTGTAGCATTTGTAATTATACTTAAATTTGTGAGTGATTGGTTTGGTTTTATAACTGTTGGATATTTACTTGATTATATTATTCAATGGGGACCTGTTGCGTTGATAATAATTTTTCAGCCAGAAATCAGAACTATTTTGGAACAGCTTGGTAGAAGTCAGTTATTAGGTAGACATAAAGTTTTAACTGTTGATGAGAGAGAACATATGGTTTATGAAATGATTAATGCAATTGATTACTTAAGAAAAGAAAGAATCGGAGCATTAATTGTTATTGAAAGAGATATTAGTTTAGGAAACTATATTGATAAGGCTAAAAAGTTATATGCTGATTTGACAAGTGATTTATTAATTGCGATTTTCTATGAAGGAAATCCTCTACATGATGGTGGAGTAATTATTCAAGGTGATAGAATTACTTGTGCTGGTGCAGTATTCCCAACAAGTAATAGTTCTAAATTAAATAGACGTCTAGGTACACGTCATAGAGCAGCTTTAGGTTTGGCAGAGGAGACAGATGCTATTTGTATTGTGGTATCTGAAGAGACTGGTAGAGTATCTATAGCATTAAAAGGAGAGATGTTATACAATTTAACACTTGATGATGTTAGAATGATGTTAATTGATGAGTTAAAACCTAAGCAAGACTTAGATTATGAGGAAGACGAGATGGTTAGTGAGGAAGAGATATATGAAGAAGATAGGTAAGATAATAGGAAGCATTTTTCGTCCTATAGGATTATTCTTCGATAAATGGTTAATAACTCCAATTACTAAGATAATTCTAAGAGTGATGAATTTCTTCAAAGAAAATGGTAAAAATTTTGATAGAATTGCTGGTAAAAAATCAACATTATTAATTGTTAGTTTGTTATTGGCATTTGGTACATTTATTATTATTGATCAAGAATCAAATGTAATGATAGATCAATATGCAGAAATTTTGTATAATCAACCGGTTACAGCAGTTTATAACGAAGAGTCTTATGTTGTAGAGGGATTGCCTAAGAGTGTTGATATTACATTGATTGGTCAAAAAAGACATATCTTTTTGGCTAAGCAGTCTCCATCTAAAGGGGTATCTGTTGATTTAACTGGTTTAAAACCTGGTAATCATAAGGTAACTTTGAAATATACACAGAGGTTAAAGTCTTTGGATTATAAATTGGATCCATCACAAGTGACCGTTACTATTTATGATAAGAAGAGTGAAAATAGAAGTTTAACTTATGATATTCTTCACCAAGATAGTTTAGATAGTAAATTATATATAAGTAATATAGAACTTGATAGAACTGATGTTATTATTAAGGGAGCGCAATATAAATTAGATAAAGTTGCAACTGTAAAAGCTTTAGTTGATGTCAATAATATTCCAAATCCTAAGGCTGGAGAAATTACTGTAAAGGATATTCCATTAGTTGCTTATGATAATGATGGTAAGATTGTTGATGTGGAAATAGTTCCTAAGACAGTAGCTGCTAATATTACAATAACTTCACCTAGTAAAGAAGTTCCTATAAAGGTTGTTCCAAAGGGAAATGTTGCATTTGGAAAATCTATTCAGGCAATGGAAGCTAGCTTGTCAAAGATTACTGTTTATGGTGAGCAAAATGCCATAGATGCACTTGAACAATTAGAAGTTGAAATTGATGTTAAGGGATTAGAGAAGGATAAAGAATTTAATGTAACTCTAAAGAAACCTAAAGGTATTACAGAATTAAGTTCTAAGACAATGACTGTTAAAGTTACTGTTGCTAACTCTTCTAGTAAAGAAATTCCAAATGTATCTGTTCAATCAGAAAACTTAGATAGTAATTTGAAGGTACAAGCTTTGACTGAAGAAGATAGACAGGTAACTGTTGTAGTTAGTGGTAGTGAAGATATCATTAAAGATATTCAAGCTTCTGATATTACAGCATATATTGATTTGAAAGGATTTACGCCTGGACAAAGAGAAGTAGAAGTAAAGGTTAGAGGAACTGATTTAAGACTTTCATATGCTTCTAAAACTAAGAAAGTAAAAGTAAGTATTACAAATAAATAAGATTAAAAGATGTATAAATTTTATACATCTTTTTTTTGTAATAATTTTATATGTATTTCATACTATTTATTAGATAGGAGTGGAATATGAAAAGGATTATATTAGTACTTTTAATGTTTTGCATAGTATTAACTGGTTGTGGAAAACTGAGTCAAAAAGATATAGTTAAAGAATTTAGTGGGAAGTTTGATGATTGTTCTGGATATAAAATTACAGGTAATCTAGAAATTAATAATAATGATGAAACATATAATTATGATGTAGAGGTTAGTTATCAAAAAAAAGATTATTATAAAGTTAATTTAACTAATGTTAGTAACAATCATACACAGATTATTTTAAAAAATGATGATGGTGTTTTTATTGTTACTCCTTCACTTAATAAAAGTTTTAAATTTCAAAGTGACTGGCCTTATAAGAATTCACAGATTTATTTATTAGATGCTCTTGTTAATGATATAAAAAATGATGATGATAGAAAGTTTGAAATAAAAGATAATAAGTATATTTTTGAAACTAAAGTTAATTATCCTAATAATAGTAGTTTAGTAAAACAAGAGATTATTATGAATAAATCTTTAAAGTTAAAAAGAGTCTCTGTTTATGATAAAGATGGTGCAGTTAGTATGAAGATGACATTTGATAAGATTGATTATTCTCCTAAATTTGCGAAAGATTATTTTGATATTGATAAAATAATCGATAAAAAGAATGTTGAAGAGGAAGTAAAAGAAACAGCTAACTTAGAAGATGTTATTTATCCATTATTTTTACCGTCTGGAACAAAATTGGTTGATGAAGAAAGAGTTAAAAAAGATGATGGAGAAAGAGTTATAATGACATATGATGGAGATAAGTCATTTGTCTTAGTAGAAGAAACTATAGATGTTTTTAATGAGTTTACTGTAATTCCATCTGCGGGAGAGCCTTTTCAACTTATGGATACTTTGGGGGTAATGACGAGTAATTCTTTATCTTGGTCATCAGCTGGTGTTGAGTATTATTTGGCTAGTGATGTGATGACTAACGCAGAGATGGTTGAAGTTGCTCAATCTATTACAGGAATAGTCTCTATGAAATAATAGACTTAATTTAGATAGTTGTGCTATAATTAACTCAGGTGATTTTTATGGCAAAGAAAAAAAATAAAAAAGAAGTAATTAAGGAAAGTAATAATTTTGATTCTAGTATTTCAGGTAAGGTATACGCTGTTGTTGGAATACTTTGTTTTCTAGCTTTTTTCTATCTATTAACTTTATACATTACTACTAAGAATAGTAGTGATTCTAGTAGTACTGAAGATAATAATGCTAATACTGAGGCTACAATATCTTATGAAGATATTATGGTTGGTAAGAGTTTCTCAATGCAAGATGATGATTATCTAGTATTGTATTTTGATAAGACAGATACAGATATTGCTAGTACTTATAGTAGTCTTGTTAGTACATATAAACAAAAGAGTGGTGCTTTGAATATTTATACTGTTAATATGGGTAATTCTTTTAATAGTTCATATGCAACAGAAGAAGATTCTAATAAGACACCTGGTACTGTATCCGACTTAAAAATAAATGGACCAACACTAATTAAGATTTCTTCTAAGACTGCAGTTGAGTATATTGAAGGGGAAGAAGCTATTTCTAATTACTTACAATAAAGACAAATTTCTGTCTTTTTTTGTTTGACTTTTAAGCTTTTGTTCTAAAAGTAATCTAATTGTGATATGATTAATTATGTGATAGTGAGGCGATTTTTTGAAAAAGAAGAAAAGTCCTTTAAAAAATAGAATAAAAGAAATGACTTCAGATATTAGGGATAATTTGTCTGAAGATGTTAACTCTAAGTCATATTTTAATATTTTAGAGGTTATTATAATTATTTTTATTTCTATATTATTTGGAATTATTGTTGGTTATATAATAACCTATAGTAGAAGTGGTGATGATGACAATCTAGAAGAGATTATTACAACTTATAATAGTATTGTAGAAGATTATTATGATAATGTTGATAAAAATAAATTATCTGACGCCGCAATAAAGGGAATGGTTGAATCATTAGATGATCCATATTCTAATTACATGGATTCAAATACTACTAGTGATTTCAATGAGACTATTGATGGTTCTTTTGTAGGAATTGGTGTTACTATTGTATATGAAAACGATTATAACACAGTTATTGCTTTAGAGGATAGAGGTCCAGCTAAAAAGGCTGGTATTGAGATTGGTGATGTAATTTTGGCAGTTGATGGTAAGGATGTTAAAGGTGTATGGGGAGATGATTTAACTAAACTTATACGTGGTAAGTCCCAAACAAAGGTTAAGCTTTTGATAAAAAGGGATGAAGAAGAGAAAGAAATTTCTGTTAAGAGAGATGTTATAGAAATTCAAAGTGTTACAGGAAACCAATTTGATTATGAGGGTAGCAGTGCTGGTTATGTTAAGATTAAAAGTTTTTCTGCTAATACGGCTAAGCAATTTACAGATGAATTAACAAGATTAGAAAAGAAAAAAGTTGATTTTTTAGTTATAGATGTTAGAGATAATCCTGGTGGTCATTTGACACAGGTTAAAGAAATATTAAGTTTATTTTTTGATAAGAAGACGGTTCTTTATCAGATAGAAACTAAAAACTCGAAAAAGAAGGTTTATTCATTAAATAATAAGAAAAGAAATTATCCAGTGGCAGTTTTAATAAATGGTAGTAGTGCGTCTGCCTCAGAAATTTTGGCAGCTACTTTTAAAGAAAATTATAAAAATTCAGTTATAGTTGGAAAGACTTCATATGGTAAGGGAACAGTTCAAAAATCTAAGAGTCTAGAAGATGGTAATAGTATAAAATATACTACTCAAAAGTGGTTAACTTCTAAGGGGAAATCAATTAGTAAAAAAGGTGTTAAGCCAGACTTAGATGTTGATTTAAATGATGAGTATTATAGTAATCCAAATTATAATAATGATAATCAATTACAGGAAGCACTAAATAAAATTAAAGAGATGAAATAAAAGAACTCAGTATTTGAGTTCCTTTTCTTTTAATTAATTAGATTCATAATTAATGATATAACAGTTTTATTACAAAGGTAGAGGTTTATTATGTATGTAGCGATGGAGATAATAAAGTAGATTAGGGCATCATTGTTTTTCAATCCTTTTCTTATTTTTTTTATTAAGATAATGAAAATGATTAATTCCATAGCTAGAAATAGAATAACTTGTGTTCTTAATACTGTTAAGCCATAATTGCTAATGTATAAAAACATTCGGTAATAGGAATTAAAAATTAGGATGATGCTGAAAGCGATTAGTAAATAGCTTAATTTTTTTATTAGATTATTTTTATTACTAATTTTTGCTTTGTATTCAATAAATAGTAGAATTGCAAAGTTAATTAAAGTGACAAATAATAATTGAAAGAATCCTTCTCTAGCATAACTTGAATAAGTATATTGTTTTGGTAGTCTAAGAAAATTGAAAGTCAATTTTGATATTTCAGAAATTATAAATAAGACAAATATGAAATTAACTATGCTTAGGATTGTAATAATTAGGGTGTTGTCTGTATTTATTTTTTTAATTTTAGACATTTTTGTATTTTTGTTTTTTATAATATTTATTAATGTACTAAATAGAATAATGAAGGATGTTAAAAATATTATGATATTGCTTCCTTTAAAATTAATATGGCTAGTAATATTTTTTATAAAATAATTAAAATAGTCATCAGCACTAGTTAAAAGAATTAGGATGATTAGTCCTAGAATACTACCTATTAGAATACCTAGAATAATGTTTTTTGTCTTTTTATTTTTTAGTTTTGTAGAGTCAAACTTTAAGTATGATAAGTTACTGAATAATTTATTTGGAAATATTTTAAAAATCCAGGTTAGACAATTATTTTCGATATGAAAATTTTTATTTATAAGTAAGAAGAAAAAGAATGTTAGGAGAATTGGAATAGCAATTATATTTAACCATTTGTTACTAATATCAATAGTAATTAATGGGTCACTTATTAGTACTAGAAATATTGGTAGTAATAAGTAATAAGCTTTGTTATTTTTATCTTTTTCATCTTTTAAAATGTAATAGTAACTTACTAGCATTATAAAGAAAGGTATGATAATGCTTTTTAAATACCAATCTATTTTTAAGTTCGCAGATATAACAATTATAATTGCTCCAATAACTAGGGTTATAATATTTTCTTTTTTGATTATTTGATTATTCATTATATACACCTTCTTTATATTCTAGAATATCTGCGGGTTGACAATTAAGAACTTGGCAGATGATTTCTAAGGTGGAAAATCTAATTGCTTTTGCTTTGTTGTTTTTTAAAATTGAGAGATTAGCTGGAGTAATTCCTGTTAGTTCGCTTAATTTATTAAGAGACATCTTTCTTTTTGCCATCATGACATCTAAATTTACTATAATCATATTTATCACCTACACTGTATAATCAATTTCATCTTTGTATTCAATAGCTTTTTTGATAACTTCTGCAAGAACATAGAAGCTTAGGCTTGCTATCAAGCAGATAAAGCCTGCTACAAACGATAATAGGGTTGGAATAAAGATAGCTTTAATAATAACTATCAAAGCTAGTAACATAAAAAGGATGGCTGTTACTTTTAGTGAGTTTTCTACTTTCTTTTTGAAAGGACTTCCTTTATAAATGTCACTAAATACTCCATTTAGTTTGTAGATAATAATTAAACTTATAATAAAACAGATATAAAATGCTATTTGATAAGTTATGTGTTGTGTACCAAATGAAGTAACATTGGAATCTTTTAATATGTTATAGAGTTTAGGAATAAAAGGTAGACTGATTATTCCACTTATTAATATAATTATAAAGATTATTGATATTAATTTTGCTAAAAATGATTTTTTCATAAATTTCACCTCGAGTTAATTGTAAATACATTTTTCTTAAATGTCAATATATTTTTATTGATTATCGATAAAAATATAATTTGGTGTTTTTTAGTTTGGCTTGATATTTTGAATTTATTAATAATAGTCTTTATGATATAATATTCTAAATTGGAGGGATGTATATGCTTATTAAATCGAGTGCGATTGATAGATTATTAAGGGAAAATCCAGAGCTTGGTGAAAGAAGATTTGGTTTGCCTGATATTGGTGTTAGAGATGATGGAGACAAATTTAATCCTACTGTTCAAAGTATTGCAGACGCTATTGACTATTATGGTTATGAGGTTAGAGATGAGGATATTGTTAATATACCTGATATTGATTTAGGAAGTGGAAATCCAACTAAGTATAAGGCTTTTCCTTTATCAATTGAAGAAATGAAAAAATCACTTGATAAGGAAATGTATAAATATCCTTATACAGAAGGCGATGATGAAATTAGAAAGGCTCTTTTAGATTATGTAGAGAGTGAGGGTTTTATAAATACTGCTCCTTATAAATATGATGATATTGATGATAAGGGATTGTCTGTGCATAATATTACTTTTTTACCATCGACTTCTATTGCATTTAATATGATTATTAATGTTATTTCAAAGCCAGGTGATGTAGTTTTAGTTACTGGACCTAATTATGGTTTGTTTACTATAAGAGCTGAAAGATGTGGAGCAGAGGTTGAAGTTTTACCATTAGAAAAAGAAGATTCATTTTTAGTTAATCCTGATAAGTTGGCTGCTAAAATTGATGATATTAATGAAAGTCTGCAAAAAGTATATAATAGACGTAAGGGCTATGTTCCAAGGGTTGTGGCTTTTCTTAATGCAAACCCTAATAATCCAACAGGAAAAGTTATGGGTGAAAAGGATGTAGAATTATTAAAAAAGATTGGTCAAGTATGCTTGAGACGTGGTGTTTTTGTTATTGATGATTTAGTTTACAGAGACTTAGCTTATGACGATAATAATATTGCTAAGCCTTTATCAACAATTCCAGGGATGTTTAGAAATACTATTTCTTTGTTTGGGTTATCAAAAGCTTATGGTATGGCAAGTCTAAGAGCAGGATTCATTGTAGCAGATGAAATAATTATACGAGAGGTTGTAAATAGAATTTTTCAAGGTATGGATTCTGCTCCAGATATAGTTGGAAGAGCTTTATATGGAGCTTTTAATCCTACTAAGGAGAGGAATAAATTATATAAAGAATATTTTTCCGAATTGAGAAATATTTATAAACAAAAGTATAATTTATTAAAGGTTTTAGTTAATGGTACTAGAGGTATTGCTTCAGAAGAGGAAATTGTAAGTATTAGAAAAAAGGTTTTTGATGTTTTAAAAGATGAGGAATTAACTACACAAGTACTTAGAGGATTGCCTTATACTAATTTTCCTAATAATTTAGAAGTTGAGTCAGGTTTTTTTGCAATACTTGATTTTACGAAAGTTAAGGGTATGAAATATAATGATCAAGTAATAAATAGTGAAAAAGATTTATTAACATTCTTTTATAAAACTGGTAGAACTAGATTTTTAGTTGGACAATCTATTAGTTGGCCTTATCAAGATGAAATGGTTGCAAGAGTTACTTTTGCATTATCTGATGAAAAAATTATTATGGCTTTAGCTAATTTAAATAAATCATTGCATCTATTAGAAACAGGTGAAGATTATGTAATTCGTAAAAACGAACTTAAAGACCAGGGGCAAATGGCAAGAATTAAGATAGATGGCTGGAGAACTGCTTATGATAAGATTATTGCTTCAAAATATTTGAATGAATTAGATTATACTGCTCAAAAAGAAAGGTATATTAGTAGTTTTGAGGAATATAAAGATTTAGTATTAGTTGCTGATAGAGATGGTGAAATATTGGGTTATTCTTGTTTTAATTATGGTGATAAAACTGGTAAGTATGATGCTGAACTAGTTAGCTTGTATATTAAGAAAACAGAAGCTAATAGAGGAATTGGTTCTAATCTATTAATAGAAACTGCCAAAGAGTTATATAGTAATGGTATGAAAAATATGATTGTTTGGTGTTTAGCTGATAATTTAAATGCTATTTCCTTCTATGAAGGTTTAGGTGGAAAGAATATTGATCAGAAAAGGGCTAAAATAGGTGATGAGTATTATGATGAATATGGCTTCTTCTTTGATTTAGAGGATTATATAATATAAAAAAGGGTCTAAGAAGACTCTTTTTCTATACAATTTACTATGAGTTGATAATTATTTTTATTTGGGCTGCAGGTTGTTAGTATGAGTTGGTTTTTATTTTCTTTATTTACATTTATGTAACCATTCTTTTTTTCTTCCCAAGTATTTTTTACTGTGTAAGTATAAATTTTATTGTTTAATATTAAGCTTATTTCATCGTTTGTATTAAGTTCGTCTAATTTTTCAAAATAGGCGATTTTACCAGTTCCAGAATGTGCTGCTAGAAATATTATACTATCACTATTGTTATTGGGAATGATTGATTCTTTTAAGATTTTGACATGTTTTTCAACTGTGTTTTCTTTACTATTTATTTTGAATAGTGGTTCATATAAATTTATTTTTTCTATAACTAAGGTGCCTATTTGGTCCTGTGGATAATTATTTTTCTGATAATTTTCTTCTTTGTTGGTTATTTTAGGTATATGTATTTTTTCAAGCTTTTCTTTTGATGATATTCTTAACATTGTTAGTGTTGAGATAATTGCTATCAAGATGATTAGAGTAGTCAGTATTTTTTTTAGCATACAAATAATGTTAATAATTGAAATATTATGATTATTATTTTAGATAGAATGTTAGTATGAGTATTTGGGACAGGTATTTTATAATCTTTAAGTTCAATTATTTCATCCTCAAGATTTTCTATAGATATTTTAAAAGGTTCAATCTTTTTATAACCAGTAGTTGTATTCTTTTGAATTACTGTATATTCTCCATATGGAAGGGTAATTTCGACATAACCATTCTCATCTGTTGAAATGGTTTTTATTAAATTACCATTTTTATCGTATATATCAAATTCGATGTTTTTTTCGTTGTGGAAAAAATTATTTTCACCATATTTTTTCGTAATCTTTATTTTCTTTTTGATGACTTCATTGGTTAATTGCATATCTATGATGCTATTTTCTTCATTAATATTAATTTCGTAAGTTTTATTATCTAAAGTATAGCCTTGTCCAGCTTTTATTTCTTTTAGGTAATATTTACCGAAAGATAGACTTTCTATAGTAGCTAGATTATTTTTTATTTCTAATTCTCTTATTTCTTTCATATTTTCATCATATAACATATACTTTGCACCATCTAATATTGCTTCCCCACTTGGTATTATTGACATAGTATCTTTATCTAATTTAGTAATATTAATAGCTGTTTTGATTACTTTTACTTTAAAGCTGATTTGTTTACTATTTAAATTGCCTGTTTCCATTAAATTTTGACTGTTGCTTGATTGATAGAAAATGATTGGTTTATTACGTCTTTTCTCTTTACGTTCTAAACTAAAATTATATTCTCCTTGTCTTAAGTTGTTAATAATTACAGAATTTCCTTTAATATCTATTTCTTTGTCATTATTACTGTAAGAACTTATAACATTATCATAGTCTTGAATATTTAGATTTTGTCCTTCAATTGCTATAAATTCTTTACCAGTAAAACTTGGTGTTTTTTCAAAATTTGCTATTAGAAGATTTATTTCATTAATTTCTTCATTAAAGTAATCAACTCTATTTCCATTTAAACTATCAGTAAAATAATAATCACCACCTGAGTCAGCTGCCTGCCAAATCATAAATTGTGTAACTGCATACCATTTTTCTGATGTATGAGAACCATATCCATACCCAAAATAAGCTATTTTAGAAATTATATCTCTTTGATTTTCTGTTAAATTATATGGAGTAAGTGTAGGTTCATATTTAGAATTTTCGTTGAATAAAGAGAATGGTTCTATACAATATGCATAATCATTGGTTCCTATTTTTCTGAAAAAGCGAGCTTTTTGATAGAAGGTTGTTTTTGTTGAATATTGATATTTATTCATGTATATACCATCAATATATTCCCCCTCATAGAAATTGACTGTTTCGGCATTAACATTTAAATTGTTAAATAGTATTATGCCAAAAATTAACATTAAGAAAAATTTTATTTTTTTGATAAAAATCCCTCCTTTTTTTCTTAATGTTTTAGATACTAACATGATATCTTTAGTAGTGCAAAAGACCATTTTTATTAATTGATAGTTATGTACTTTTAGTTTTATTCTTTTTCTTTAGTTAAATTTTTAAAATGTATTTATTTTGTTGTTGAAAAATAATAATTAGTAGAAAATAAAAAATATTTATATAGTCTTACGATTAAAAAACTGTCTTTTTAATTTTTTAGATGGTACAATTAAAGTGGGTGATATTATGACAGATATAGAAATATCTAGAAGTAGTAATAAGCTACATATAAATGAAATTGGTAAAATGATTTCTCTTTCTTCTAATGATTTAGTTTTGTATGGTGATTATAAGGCTAAAATAAAAAAAAGAGATGGTAGTAGTGATGGAAAACTAATTCTTGTAACAGCAATAAGTCCAACTCCACTTGGTGAGGGTAAAACTACTGTTAGTATTGGATTGGGAGATGCACTTTCTCATCTTGGGGAAAAGACCATTATTACACTTAGAGAGCCTTCAATGGGACCTGTGTTTGGAGTTAAAGGTGGAGCTACTGGTGGAGGTTATGCTGTCAAGTTGTACCTATGGAAGATATTAATTTACATTTTACAGGAGATTTTCATGCAATTACTTCAGCAAATAATTTGATTTCTGCTGCTATTGATAATCATATTTATTTTGGAAATGAATTGGATATTCAGACAGTATTGTTTAATAGATGTTTAGATATGAATGACAGAGCTTTAAGAAATGTTGATTTAGGAACTAGATGTGATAGTTTTTCAATTAGTTCTGCTAGTGAAGTTATGGCTTTATTTTGTCTTGCAACATCTTTAGATGACTTAAGGAAAAAGTTGGGTAATATCATTGTTGGAATTAATAGTAAAGGCAAATTTGTATATTTAAGAGAATTACATGTTGAAGGGTCGTTAGTTGCTTTGTTAAAGGATGCTTTTATGCCAAATTTAGTTCAAACACTTGAAAATACTCCAACTATTATTCATGGTGGACCTTTTGCTAATATAGCACATGGTTGTAATAGTTTAATAGCAACCAAAATGGCTTTAAGTAATGCTGATTATGTTGTTACTGAAGCTGGTTTTGGAGCCGATTTAGGAGCAGAGAAATTTTTTGATATAAAGTGTCGCCTAGGTAATTTGAATCCTGAATGTGTTGTGTTAGTTGCAACTATTAAGGCTTTAAAATATCATGGTGGTGTAAAAAAGGAAGATATCTTTTTAGAAAATGATGAAGCTTTGAGAAAAGGTTTTGATAATCTTGATAAGCACTATAGTAATTTGAAGAAATTTGGAGTTAAAGTTGTAGTTTGTTTAAATAAATTTGATAGTGATTTAGATAGTGAAGTTGTTTTATTTAAGGATTATTGCGATAGTAAAGGATATACTTGTGCTGTATCTAACGCTTATAAGCTTGGTAGTGATGGTGCTTTGGAATTAGCTAGGCAAGTTTTGGAAGTTCATGATTCTAATTTTAAACCACTATATGATTTGACTGATTCATTAAAAGATAAGATTAATATTGTTTGTAAAGAGATATATGGAGCTAAAAATGTTAATTTTGAAAATGAGGCTTTAGAAAAGATGAAGATGTTAGAGGAAAACGGTATTGTTAATTTGCCAATTTGTGTTGCGAAGACTCAGTATTCATTTTCGGATGATAAGAATAAAGTCGGTGTTCCTGATGATTTTGAGGTTACTGTTAAGGATATAAAAATTTATTCTGGAGCAGGTTTTGTTACAGTCTTATTAGGTGATATTATGGTGATGCCTGGTTTATCTCGTAAACCTAATTATGAATTAATTGATGTTGTAGATGGAGAAATCGTAAATTTAAGTTAAAAAAATTCCACAAAGTTGTGGAATTTTTATGTTGTTGGTGTTGTTGTTTGATTTTCGGGTGGAGTTGTTTCTGTTGGTGTTTGTGGTTGTTGTTCTGTTCCTGGTCTTGTGATAATTGTTGGACCTGGATCTTTAATTTCAATTTTACCTTGATACCTTGTACCGTTATAAATTATATAATAGTCATAATTATTTTGTGTTTGATTATTTACTTCGGATAAATCAAGTGTAATATTATTTAAAACTTCGTCAGTAATTGTCTCTTCTATATATGATCTTGGATTTGTTGATAATGCATCTCCAATGTTTAATGTTATAGTTTTTAAAGTAAATGTAACATTTGGTAATTGTTTTTCTTTTACAATTATATTGGCAATATATTTTTTCTTTTTATAAGTAACTGTATATTGATAAGTATTTGCTTGGTTTATATTTACTAGAGATGTGTCTAATTTTAATTTTTTAATTGTTTCTTCACTTATATCATTTATATTTTCCAAATAATCTTTAACGTCAACACTGATAGGTGTGTTAATTTCTATAGTTATGTCCTTTAGTTTTATTTCGTTAGTTTTTGCTTGTGATTGTGCAATATGTTTTGTAGATGTTTTTAATTCATAGTTTGTTTTTATAATTGGTTTAATGCTATTATTCATAGCTATTCCGCTACCTATTAAAATTATTCCCCAGCTACCTATTACAGCAGAAAGTATTAGCTTCTCTTTATCATTTAACTTCATAACCCATACTCCTATCTTATTTCAATTATAATATATAATAATTTTATTAACAAGGAATTATCTATTATTTTGTTGAAAAATACAGTTATTTAACATATAATTTAGGTAGAGGTGAGTTTATGGCTATTGGTTGGTTTATTGCTTTTATTATTTTAATAGTTATTGAGCTTTGTACAATTAATTTGGTAACTGTTTGGTTTGCTATTGGAGCTGTTGCTTCTATGTTAACTTCAATTTACACAGATTCAATTATTATTCAATTGCTTGTGTTTATTGTTGCTAGTTTGGTTGCATTATTGGTTACAAGACCTTTAGTGAAGAAGTTTAGAATTAAAGAGGTTGTTCCAACTAACTCTGATAGAGTTATTGGTGAAATGGCAACTGTTGTTACAGAGATAAGTAAAGATAATAATGGTCAGGTAAAAGTTTTAGGAAATGTTTGGACTGCTTGTTGTGATGAAAAAGTTGTAGTTGGAACAAAAGTAAAAGTTTTAGCAATTGATGGAGTTAAACTCATTGTTAAGGCAGAGGAGGATTAAAATGTTAGGGTTAATTGTCTTAATTATTTTTGTAGTGATTGCTGCATCAGGAATTAAAATTATTCCACAATCAAGAGCATAAGTTGTTGAGAGATTAGGAGCTTATCATCGTACATTACAAACAGGATTACATTATGTAATTCCATTTATTGATAGAGTTGCAAGTGATGTTAGTTTAAAAGAAATTGTAAAGGATTTTGCACCACAACCAGTTATTACAAAAGATAATGTTACAATGCAAATAGATACAGTAGTTTATTTTCAAATTACAGATCCTAAATTATATACTTATGGTATAGAAAATCCGGTTAATGCAATTGAAAATTTAACTGCTACTACATTGCGTAATATTATTGGAGAGCTTGAGCTTGATGAGACTTTAACTTCACGTGATGTAATTAATACGAAGATGAGGTCAATTCTTGATGAGGCTACTGATCCATGGGGAGTTAAAGTTAATCGTGTAGAGGTAAAAAATATTTTACCACCAAAAGATATTCAAGAATCTATGGAAAAACAAATGAGAGCAGAGCGTGAAAGACGTGAGGCTATACTTAAGGCTGAAGGTGAAAAGAAGGCAGCTATTTTGATTGCAGAAGGAGAAAAAGAAAGTACTATTCTTAGAGCTGATGCAGAAAAAGAAGCTAAAATTAGAGCAGCTCAAGGTGAGGCTGAAGCTATTATTAAAATTCAAGAAGCTACTGCTCAAGGATTAAAGTTACTAAAGAATGCTGAAATGGATGAGGCTGTTTTAAAATTTAAGAGTTATGAAGCTATGGTAGAAGTTGCGAATGGAAATGCTACGAAAATTATTGTTCCTAGTGAATTGCAAAATTTAACTACTGTTGGTACTACAATAGCTGAATCTATTAATAATTCAAAAAATAAGTAAATAAAAAAGATGGGGAATTCTCCATCTTTTAAAGTTTATAGATATTATACTAGATAAATATTTATGTACACTATAATGTTTATTATTAAGAAAATTGGTAATAAGAGCTTGAATTTTAATTTCTTTGTTTTATGATGAAAGAAAAGCATACCTATAATTGATCCAAATGGTGATATGCTAGCTATAAGAAGTAAAGCAAATTCACTTATTCTTTCTTTTTTTCTTATAGCTTTATATTTGTCTAATCCGTAGATTAAAAATGATATTATGTTTAAAGCAATTATATATTTAATCATTAACTTTAACGCCCTGATAAGTGTCTCTTTTAACCATTTCTTTATCAATGTCATTTAGAACACAGAATTTTTTTGTTAACCATGAAGGTTCTACTAATTCATCTATTTTTGGGTCACCAGTTATACGATGAATTACGATTTCTTCTCTTAATAATTCTAATTGATTTATAACAATATCAATGTATTCTTCTTTTGAAAGTAGTTTAAATTTTTTTGTTTGATACATTTTTTCAAGTGGTGTGTCTTTTATAATACTTAACATATGAATTTTTATTCCTTGAATATCTAATTTGCTAAGATATTTTACTGTATTTAGCATATCATCTTTTGTTTCGTATGGAAGTCCATTGATAATGTGGACTACAACATCAATATTTTTTTCACGTAGTTTTTTAACCATTTCTTCAAAGCACTTTAAGGTGTGACATCTATTAATCAGTTTAGATGTTTTTTCATTTGTTGTTTGAAGGCCTAATTCAATAGTTAAATAAGTTTTTTTATTTAATTTTTCTAAATAATCAAGACACTCCTTAGTAATAGCATCCGGACGTGTTGCAATATTTAGACCAATTACATTTTCTTGTTTTAAAATAATTTCATATACTTCTTTTAATTTTTCAATTGGTGCGTAGGTGTTAGTTCTGGCTTGGAAGTAGCCAATATATTTAGCTTTTGGCCATTTCTTATGCATAATTCTTTTTATATCATTAAATTGTTTTTCTAAAGAATCATTTATGTTTCCTGCAAATTCACCACTGCCAGTTTTAGAACAATAAATACATCCACCTTTACCTACAGTACCATCTATGTTTGGACATGAAAAACCAGCATTTAAACTTACTTTAAATACTTTTTCGTTAAATCTATTTTTGTAGTAATAATCTAGTGTATGGTATCTTTTATTTGTATTTGAATATTTAAAATTGTTCATAAATTAGTCCTCGCATATTGTATAAAGATAAACTGCTTCTAAGAATATATTTGGTTTTTTTATGGCAATTTGTCTTAGTTCTTTATATTCATTGTTTACTATCTTTTTATATGTTTTAATAATATTTGAGTTTGATTTAACATTATTTTTCTGTTCTAGTTTTAGAATATTCTTAAGAGATTTTTTTATAGTTCGATTATATTTTTTATAGCTATAAATTTTAGTGTTATCTACTTTTAAATCATTTCCAGTTTTTTCAACAACATTTATAATTAGTTTATTAAGTTCATTTGTATTATTCTCATTGTATTTTATGACTTTTTTGAATTCTTTTATATATTTTTTGTATCTTAGTATTTTTATTAATACATAGTAGTATGTTGGAGTATACTTGGCTTTTGCTTTTTTGATACTATTTTTTTTAAAAGTATATTTTTTTCCTTCATACTTTTTATTTTTTCTGTTCATTTTACTACCTTCATAACTCTTTTTAAATTTTACTATTTGTTTTGAAAAACGACTTGATTATATCACAATTTGTAGTTTTTTGCAATTATTTATGATATTATTATTGTAGGTGATAGACTTGGAGAAAGTAAAAAAAATTAAATTGAAAGTAAGATATGTTAAGTTTTTAAAATTTATTGGAATAATTTTATGTATTTTACTTGGTTTATTTATTTTTTATATGAGAGAAATTAATCTCTTAGGAAAAATTGGTTATAGTAAGGAGGCTAGTAAGAATATTTTGTTTTCTTTTAACAAAGAATATGTTTTGTCTGTTGGAGAAAATAAGACTTTAAATAGAGCTTTTGAGAGTAAAGATTTTAATGAGAAATATTTAGATAATTATGCTAAGATTAAGTTTGTTAATCATGATGATTTGATTTCTAATATTAATAAGTTACTTAAGATAGGTTATAATAATAGTGATATAAATATTATACTTGCTCATGGAGATAATGATAGTGTAAAGCGATTTGCTAAAAGAGAAAAAATTAAGTATTTAGAAGAATTTTTTGTAGTTGATTATGCTAGGCTTGATAATTATGATAGGTATGTAGCTTATTCTGATGAAACTGGTGAAGATGAAGAAACAACTGTTTTGTTTGTTAACTTAGATATGGATAAGGCTGATTATGAGGATGCTGTTTTAGTTGATGATTTTTCAATTGATATGTTAATTAATAAGCATAGGTATTTGAGTGAAGATTTTGTTCCAACAGGATTATCAAAGATAGATGAAAAATATACTTCAGAGAAGGGAATGAAGGCTAGTCGAGTAGCAATTAATGCATTTGTTCAAATGAGTAAGGCAGCAGAAAAAGAAGATTATGAGTTAGTAATTAATTCTGCATATCGAAGTTATCAAGATCAAGTTGATATTAGTGATACTTATTTAGAATTATATGGTCAAAGTTATGTTGATAGGTTTGTAGCAAAGCCTGGATTCTCTGAACATCAGACTGGTCTATGTTTTGATATTGGTAGTAGGAAAAGTAATGTTTTTGCTAATTCTAAGGAATATCAATGGATGTTAGATAATGCTTATAAATATGGATTTATTTTAAGATTTCCAAAAAAGTATGAAGATATTACTGGATTTAGAAATGAACCATGGCATTATAGATATGTTGGAAAAAAGATTGCTAAATATATTCATGAAAATGATATTACATTAGAAGAGTATTATATGTTGTTTTTAGATAAATAGTTGGGAATATATAATTTATTTAGTTAAAATATTTTAATTGTTTCGAGGTTTAAAATTAGATAATAGTGATTGTTATTGTGTCAATTGTCTATTATCTTTTTCTTGGCTATTTTATTTAATTATGGTATTATGATATTAGAATAATAAGAAGGTGTTTAGTATGTATCCACTTGGAAAACAATTTGAAGTAGATTATACGAAGGCTAAGAGTGATAAGAAGGCTGTTGTTCAAGGAAATAACTTTAGAATATCTGTTATTTCTGAAAGAATTATTAGACTTGAATACTCTCCAGCTGGGCAGTTTATTGATAGACCAACTCAACTTGTAAAGAAGAGAAACATTGGTCTACCTGATTTTTCTGTGCGTCAAGATGCTAATATTGTTGAGATTTCTACTAAATATTTTGCTTTAAGTTACATTAAGGGACAATCTTTTTATGGAACTAAAGTTGATCCTATGAGAAATTTAAAAATCACACTTTTAAGTAAGGATAGGGATAGATGTAAGGATTGGTATGTTGGACATCCGGAAGCTAGAAATATGATGGGAAATATGGTTGGAGTAGATGTTAATATTCCTACTAATTTACAAAAGGGATTGTATTCTTTAGATGGTTTCTCCTCTTTAGATGATAGTTATGGTAAAGTAATAATGGAGGATGGTACATTAGCTAATCCTCCAGCCAATCACTTAGATATTTATGTCTTTATGTATGATAGAGATTTCAAACAGGTTTTATTTGATTATTTTAAGATGACTGGTGCACCAGCATTAATACCGCGATATGCATTAGGAAATTGGTGGAGTAGAAATATCACTTATGATGATAAGGGTGTTCATGATTTAATTAGAAATTTTGAAAGAAAGAAAATTCCTATTTCCGTTATGGTATTTGATCATGATTGGCATATAAGAAATGTTGGGGAATATAAAGATTTAAAAACAGGATTTACTTTTAATAAGGAGTTGTTTTCTGATCCTAAGTTGATGATTAATGAGTTTCATCGTAGAGGGATTAGGGTTGGTTTATGTGTTAATCCAACTAATGGGATTTATCCGCATGAGGAGTATTATAAGCAAGCTGCTGAATATTTGAAACTAGCTAATCCAACAGTTGTAGAATTTGATCCATTAAATCCTAAGTATTTGGATGTTTTATTTAAGATGTTTTTACATCCTCTTGAAGCAATGGGAGTTGATTTCTTTTGGAATGATTCTGATGGTAAGATGGATGTTACTAAGTTATGGGCACTTAATCATTACATGTATTTAGATTCAGGACGTAATAACAATAAACGAGGATTATTACTTGCTAGGGGAGGCATATATGCTCCACATAGGTATCCAATTTTGTATGGTGGTTCAAGTGAAATTAGCTGGGATCATTTAAAGGCTTTACCATTCAAGTATTTGAATGCAGCTAATATTGGTGTTAGTTGGTGGAGTCATGATGTTGCTGGAAATCATGGTGGTATAGAAGATGGCGAATTATATTTAAGATATTTGCAGTTAAGTACTTTTGGACCAATTTTAAGATTTCATGGTGCTAGAGGAAGATATTATAAAAAAGAACCATGGTTATGGGATGCTAAAACAGAAAACATTGCAGCTGATTATTTGAGATTGAGACATAGGCTTATACCTTATATATACACAGAGGCTTATAATTATACGAAATTAGGTACTCCATTAATTCAACCTTTTTATTATAATTATATGTGGGTTTATGATGATGATTTATATAGAAATCAATATTATTTTGGTTCTCAGTTATTAGTTTGTCCAATTCTTGAGCCTAAAGACCAAGTAATGAATCGTACAATTCATAGATTTTTTGTACCTGATGGAGTATGGTATGACTTTGTTACAGGTAAAAAATTCCCTGGTAATAAAAAGTATGTCTCATTCTTTAAAGAAGATGATTATCCTGTATTTGCACATGCTGGTTCAATAATTCCTTTCTCTAATAGAAGTGATTATAACAATATAGGATTACCAACGGATTTAGAAATTCAGATATTCCCTGGTGTTAGTAATACATATACATTATTTGAGGATGATGGAATAACTTCTTTATATAGAGAGGGATATTATTTAAAAACATCAATTGACTATAACTATTTGAGGAATAACTATACAGTTATAATTAGATCTATAGATGGTAAGAGTGGTATTGCTCCTGAAAGACGTAATTATAAAATGGTGTTTAGAAATACAAAGCAGGCAGATAGTGTCACAATTTATTTCAATGCAGAAAAATTACCTAATGAGAATTATGTTGATGGTAATGACTTTGTTGTTGAAGTAAAGAATGTTCCTACTATTGGGCAGTTGACTATTAACTGTAAGGGAAAAGATATTGAAATTGACGCAGTTAGACTTATTAATGATGATTTGGATAGTATTTTGATGGACCTAAAAATTGATACGTACTTAAAGGAAGAAATAGCAAGTATTATATTTGGTGAGCTTCCAATGGACAAGAAGCGAATAGCATTGAGAAAATTGAAAAAGCAAGGATTGTCTAAAGAATATATGAGCTTGTTCCTAAAATTGTTAGATTATATTGGAGAATTCTAGGAGGTTTTATGATAGTTACTAAGAAAAATGTTAAAGAAGCTACTAAAAGGTTAGAAGATTTAAAACAAGCTACTTTGATTAATTATTTAGATGATATAAATTTAGATGACGATAAGTCTTTATATGATGAGATGATGTATCATTTTGTAGAGGGAGATTTGGATGATGAATTTTCTTCTTCTGTTTTTGTTGATATGGAAATAGATGATAAGAAGGAGTTACAAGATTTAGCTAGAAAGTATATATCATTATGTTTTTATGATGGTGATGTTAATAATTGGTCTGATTCAGTTGAAGTAATTCCTAAAGATTATGAACTTGTTTCTTTACGATTATTTGATAATTATAATTTTTTATTAGAAATAGCTAGAGATGGTGGAGAAAAAGCTTTACAAGAATTAGAGAAGTTTCAAAGTTGTGAAGGTTATCATGAGAATGCTGTTATTGATTATTTACGAAATACTTTTCTTTCTGATGCTATTTTAAGAAAAATTATATTAGATTTATCAAATAAAGATAGTGTTTATAAAGTATTTACTGAGGAACAGAGAGCTAGTTTGTGCAGATTTCCTGAAGGAACATTATATTTCTTTGATTTAGATAATGAAGTAGTTAAGTTTTCTACTCCATTGATGTTAGCTTTAGAAATAAATAAAAGAATAACGGGAGAAGAATTTGAAGCTGTTTCTGATAAACCAGATTTATTATTTGAAAAATTAGCTATGTCTTTAAGAAAAGCTACTGAATTTGATGATGTTATCTTAGATATGAACGCTGATTATATGATGCGTATTGATAAAAAACCAAAAGAGTTAATTGATTTTATTAAAAAAATTGATAAAGATTTAAAAAATGATTGCTTTGTAGTAGACGATTCCAATTTAAAAGAATTTAAAGATACATTTGATGTTTTTGAGATGGGTATTAGAAAAAAGTGAAATTTTTCTTGGCATTTTAATCTTTTATGTTATAATAGGTTTATATTTTGCAATGACTGAGAAGTAGTAGTTTGTTAAATACTTTTTAGAGAGTCTATGGTTGGTGAAAATAGATAGTATTTGCTGATGAACTTGTCTTAGGAGCAATTGGGTAATTCCGTTATAGATATTGAGCGTATAAGTTTACTTATAAATTAAGGTGGTACCGCGATAAATTCGTCCTTATTTTTAAGGACTTTTTTTAGTTTTAGGAGATATTATGGAAGAAATAGTTTTATTTATTATGAGTTTTATTTTTATTTTTATTATTTATCAATTATTTATAATTGGTCCTGCGAAGAGAAGGGTAAAAGATAAGAAGAAAGCTAAGGATAGAGAAAGAAAAGAACTTGTGGAAATAAAATATTTAGTAAAGAGATATAAAATTGATTTAAATAAAATTAGTTATAATCAACTTTTACAAATTGTAGCTATAACTTCTTCTTTTGATATATCTTTAATTGTAAGTGTAATTTTACTGTTTGATAATTTTATTTTGGAAATACTAGTAGGTTTTTTTGCAACATTGCTTATTATTATGATGAGTTATCATTTAGTTTATTTATTTTATAAAAAGAAAGGAATGATTATTAATGAATAGTTGTATTGAAATAGAAAAAAAATGGCAAAAACGTTGGGATGATAATAATACTTTTATAGCTAATACTAATAGTGATAAGAAACCTTATTATATTTTGGTTGAGTTCCCATATCCAAGTGGAGCTGGATTACATGTAGGACATGTTAGAAGTTATACAGCACAAGATGCTATTGCGAGAATGAAGAGAATGCAAGGGTATAATGTATTATTTCCAATGGGATGGGATGCTTTTGGAGCGCCAGCTGAACAGTATGCAATTAAGAATCATATTCATCCTAAGGAGGCAGTTAAAGAAAATATTAAGACATTTAAGGGACAAATGAAGTCACTTGGATTCTCTTTTGATTGGACAAGAGAATTTTCAACGACTGATCCAGAATATTATAAGTGGACACAATGGCAATTCTTACAATTTTATAAACATGGTATGGCTTATAAAGATTCAATTCCAGTAAATTGGTGTCCTACATGTAAGAGTGTTTTGTCTAATGAAGATGCTGCTGGTGGAGTATGTGAAAGATGTGGAGATCAAGTAGTTCAAAAAGAGAAGAGTCAATGGATGCTTAGAATGAGTGATTATTCTGAAGATTTGTTAAAAGGGCTTGATGATACTAACTTTGCTGAAAGAGTAAAACTTGGGCAAATTAACTGGATTGGTAAGTCAACTGGAGTTGAGGTTGATGTTGATATTGTAGGTGGCGGAAAGTTTTCAATTTTCACTACTTGTATAGAAACCATTTATGGAATTACTTTCTTTGTTATTGCTCCTGATGGTAAACTTATTAAAGAATTAATGCCAAGAGTAGAGAATAAAGAAGAAGTAGAAGCTTATATTCGTGAGACTGCTAAGAAGTCTAATATGGATAGAACTGAACTTAATAAGGGTAAATCTGGAGTAGAAGTTAAAGGTATTAGAGCAATTAATCCGGTTAATGGTAAGGAAGTTCCTATATTCTTAGGAGACTTTGTTTTAGGAGATTATGGTACTGGTGCTGTTATGGCTGTTCCTAGTCACGATCAAAGAGATTATGAGTATGCTAAGGAACATGGTTTAGAGATAATTGAAGTTATTAGTGGCGGAGATATAAGTGAGGCTGCTTACGAGAAACATGGATATTTAAACAATCCAGATAGTCGTCTTATTAACTCAGAGGAATTTAATGGATGTACTGTTGAAGAAGCAAAATCTGGAATTACTAAGATGTTAGCTGATAAAGGTATTGCTCGTGAGGTTAACAATTATAAAATGAGAGATTGGATTTTCTCACGTCAAAGATTCTGGGGAGA
>JAAGKN010000779.1_pt1 | contig 62940 bp, 47 predicted proteins | sample 6206371 | NCBI WGS metagenome assembly JAAGKN01 (sample SAMN11533720, study PRJNA540317) | gut metagenome | isolation source: fecal pellets from male and female animal of same cohort | host: Peromyscus leucopus | place: USA:CA | collected 2017 | reverse complement strand
AGTGTTTACCTCCTACTCGATTGTTTAGGAATTAGGAATTAGGAATTAGGAATGAGGAATTAGGGGTGAGGGATGAGGGATTTTTTGACAAGACTGAAGCGTGTGTTTTATTTTTTTGTATCTTTGGGGGTAATTGCTATTTTTTGCTGTGAATGTTATGAATTCATCATTTAGATATAATTTCCTTAGTAATATTTTTATTTGTGCGGTCGTGCTGCTAATGGCGTGTGTGTCGCTTGAGAGTGATGCGCGTGTTTTAAGGGGTGATTGCATGATGAGGTCGCTCACTGTGGCTGATGGGTTGAGTCATAATCGTATTTCTTCGATTCTCCGCGACAGCAGGGGATTTTTGTGGATTGGGACGAGATATGGACTCAATAGGTATGACAATAAGGAGCTCCGCCCTTTTTCGTCAAGTGATATTCCGCAGGTGATGCTCGACAATGATGTCAGGATGCTCATAGAAGATGCCAGGGGTTATGTGTGGATTGCAACGGAGGAGTCGTTCTGCCGCTATGACACATCGACCGACACATTCCGCCGATATACATACGATGGCCACAACATAAAGGTGCGCTGCGGCTTGGTGCTTGACGATTGCATGCTTTTGGGCGTGCATGACGAGATGATAATGAAGTATGATTATGCCTTGGACAGCATCGTGCCGCTTGTGGTTGAAGATAGTATGAAGAGCGTGCGTGTGCGTAATATTCATCCATGGGGCAATGGAAAGCTCCTGCTTGAGACTGGACATCGGGGTATGTGGGAATACGATATGGCCACCGGCACTTCGAGCAAGGCGAAGTTTACGGATGATAAGCAGATTGTATGTTCAGCTCTGGATGAGTTGGGCAATCTTTGGTTCTCCCCTTATGGCAATGGCATTAAGGTGTACGACAAGGATGGAAATTTTCTGGCTCATTTTACATCGGAGAACGGACTCAGTACAGATATAGTGACATCAGTAGCTGTGGGCAAGGATGGTGTGTACGTTGGATCGGAAAAGGGACTTGACATCATAGATCCTGTCACGCTTGAGCTGGACAGCGAGCCATATGCCGGAAGTGCGGCGGCTCATTTGGGTGCGATAATGACGCTGTATTTCGATAGTTTTGGAAACCTGTATATCGGCACGGTGCGCAACGGTCTCTTAATGATGCAGGATGTGACAATGTCGACATTTAAGCTGAGTCCTCCTGAATCATTTGAGAGCTGTGTGACCAGTTTCTGCCCAGTTCCCACCGGCAATATAATCGCGAGCATAGATGGGAACGGAATAGTGGAGTTTGACCCCCGCACGAACGAATGGACGCCCTTTGAGGAGACGACAGGTAAGAAAGTACTCAGCCTGATGAAATGGGACGACAGCCATGTGCTCTTCTCCACATACGGAGAGCATACACGGCTTTTGAACTGGCGCACGGGACATGTGGTACCCTCCCCGTCATATTTAAAGCGCATCACCGACCGCCTCATCCACCGTCAGGTGGGATTGTGGATGTACGCCCCCGATAAGAACACGATTGTGGCAATATCAGATTCGATATACTTTGTGGACCGACGTACCGGAAAGGTGGAGGTGGGCTTGCCTGAAAATTCCGAGATAATTGACGGAAAGTTCAGGGTAATCGACTGTACGCCCAACCGAGTGATGGTGTATCGGTACAGGCAGGCTTTCGTGCTCGACCGGTCCGACATGGTTTTGCGGGAGCTTGTCGACACGCCCGATGGGCGCGAGATACGATGCGGAGTCTTTGACGGTGACCGCACCGTGTACTTTGCCACTGCCGACCATGTGTACAAGCTCAACATAGAGACCCGAGAGTGCCAGATGCTTGAAATGGAGACAGTGAATAATATCAGTTCAATGGTGCTGGACGGAAACAAACTCTGGTTTGGGGCTTCCAACCGCCTGTTCATGACCGATGGGCAGAGCACTGTTTCGTTCGACAACGGTGACGGCGTTGTGGCCAATGAATTTATGCCGCAGGCGGTGTATCAGGACTCAGTGTATATCTATCTGGGCGGGTCTAATGGCATGGCGAGAATAAACAAACTGACCACAGAAGAGCAGGCCCACCGGAGTAAGCAGGAGGTTGAAATCAACCTTGCCGAGCTTGAGCTCAACGGAATATCCATGATGTCGGCCCTGAAGGGAAACGTTTTGGAGATACCTGCCAATGACGCCACAGTCCATATAAAAGTAATCAACAAAGAAGAGCGGCCTTTCCGGAGCAAGATGTATCGTTTTTATCTCGACAACTTCGGAATGGACCGTCCGTTCGAGACCCTCAATGCCAAGCTGACGCTGAGCCAGATGCCCACGGGCCGCGATATATACGTGAGGGTGTCGTGTACGCTTCCCGATGGATCGTGGTCGGAGCCTGAGCAGTTATTGGTGCTACGTGTGGCCCCAGTGTGGTGGCAGACATGGTGGTTTATCACCCTGGCGCTACTGGCTCTGGTGGCAGTGGCATGGGTTGTGTACCGCAGTATACGCCAGCGATGGATCGACAGTGCCCAGCGCCACCGCCAGCACGTGCTTGAGCGCGACGTACAGATACTTGCCAATATCAACGACTGCCTTCACGCACCACTGGGCCGCGCAGCAGTGCCAGTCCAGACCCTCCTCGACACCTTGGAAGAGGGTGGAGAGGTGAGCCGGCCGGAAATGGAGCGGATGCTCTCCGAGACCATTTCGAACCTTGAGGAGATGCAGGCCATGGTGGACAATCCATTCGGAGTGTTGCATCCCCAGAACACGAGCATTGAGCCCATCATGCTTTCGGCGCGTTTCAACGTGTGGCTTTCCGAGCAGCTAAGCCAGTTTGTCAAGGCCCAGAGGGTGAACAGCAAGATAACGTTGGATTTCCGACCGGAGTACGATCCGGGGACCATCAGCTTCAACGTGTCGAGGATGGAGATGATCGTGGGATGCCTGCTGTCGCAGTTGGTTGAGAGCGGATGCCGACGGATTCAGGTCACCATCAGCGCCGATGACCACACGGGCCAGATGTCGGTTGTATTTTCCAATGCCAGTTTCAAGGCAATGGCCGACAACGGCACCCTGAAGCATCATGAGGCCTACCTCAAGGTGATGTATGCCCGGTGGCTTGCCGAACTGGACCATGCCGAGGTGCAGAGCACTCTGGCCTCCGATGGAAAAGTGGAGACACTCACGCTGATATTGCCGCAGGTGAAGGGACATGCCAGCAGCGATGGGAAATCCGACAGACTCCATGATGTCTCCGACACATCGGGCGGCATCCTGTCCGATTGCCAGATGCTGTTTGTGGGAGCCGACCGCCAGCTGTCCGCGCTGGTGCGCGCCCGCTGCGGGAGCCTATTCCAGCAGATGGTGCTCCGCGAACCCGACCGCGATACATTAAATTGGATAATGAAATGCCCGCCGGATATAATCGTGGTTGACACAAGCGTTGATACCGATGCTGCCATAGAGCTGTTGCGCGCCATAAAGGCTGATGATGACCTTTCGATCATTCCGGTGATTGTGGTCACCGGCGGTAACGCCAGCAAGCTGCGCGATCGCCTGTCGTCGTTTGGCGGCGATGCCTATGTGGAAAAGCCGGTCGACATAAACGTGCTCATCGACCTATGCCGGAAGCTGCTTGATGAAGACTCCCGCTGACTCCATATAGCAGTGGTATATATACCAAACGAGAAGATGTTTCACATCGTCTCCTCGCTTAGATAATAAACCAATCATTATCACATTTCTTGCAATGGAAAAAGTAATTTTGCTATGTACTATTACAACACGTGCCATCGCGAAAGGTTCGTGGGAATGGATAAAAAAAATGGTCTGAGGAGCCAAAGCCGCTGTTTTTCCTATTTTTAACGGGTATGGGCAATGTAGTTTCCCTGCACTTTGGCTAATTTTGCATCAGAAACAAACAATACACCAGATATATGGCAAAGAAAGCATCAGTGACCAAGAAAGAGAAGGATACCCCCCAGGATCCCAAGCTTGCCAAGCTGCAAGCGCTCAGCCAGGCCATGCAGAAAATAGAAAAAGATTACGGACGCGGAGCCATCATGAAGCTCGGCGATGAGAAAATAGAGGATATAGAGGTGATACCCACCGGATCGATCGGACTGAACTTCGCTCTTGGAGTCGGAGGTTTTCCGCGAGGACGCATCATAGAGATATTCGGGCCTGAGTCATCGGGCAAGACCACTCTGGCCATCCATGCCATAGCCGAGGCGCAGAAAGCCGGCGGCATAGCTGCCATTATCGACGCCGAGCATGCTTTCGACCGCTTCTATGCCGAGAAACTCGGTGTGGATGTGAACAATCTTCTGATCTCCCAGCCCGACAATGGCGAGCAGGCCCTTGAGATAGCCGAGCAGCTCATCCGCTCGTCGGCCATCGACATCCTGGTGGTCGACTCCGTGGCCGCCCTCACCCCCAAGATCGGAAGATTGAGGGCGAGATGGGCGACCGCAATGTGGGCCTGCAGGCGCGCCTGATGTCGCAGGCCATGCGCAAGCTCACCGGCACCATCTCGCGCACCAACACCACCTGCATCTTCATCAACCAGCTGCGTGAGAAGATTGGCGTGATGTTTGGTCCGTCCGAGACCACTACCGGCGGTAACGCCCTCAAGTTCTATGCCTCGGTGCGTATCGACATAAGGTCGAGCACAGCCATCAAGAACGGTGATGACGTGCTCGGGCGCCTCACCAAGGTAAAGGTGGTGAAGAACAAAGTGGCGCCTCCGTTCCGCCGTGCCGAGTTCGACATCATGTTCGGAGAAGGCATATCCAAGAGCGGCGAGATCATCGACCTGGGTGTGGAGTACGACATCATCCAGAAGAGCGGCTCATGGTTCAGCTATAATGGGTCAAAGCTGGCGCAGGGACGCGATGCGGCCAAGAAGATCGTGCGCGACAACCCCGAGCTGGCCGAGGAGCTTGAGGCCAAGATCATGGAGGCTCTCCGTGCGGCCGCGCAGGGCGGCGCACCTCGCCCCAAGAAGGCCTCGAAGGGCGGACGTGGATCCGAGAGCTCCTCATCATCCGAAGAGGACACCGATCTGGACGACCTTGACAACCTTGACAACGAAGTAGACCAGACCGCCTCCGATGAGGTACCGGGCGGAATGGACTTCGACAGCGACTTCGAGCTGCAGGAAGACCTGTAACCCACCCTCCTGTCCGATCCCGCGCAGAAAACATTTACCACAGACAACAACATGCTTATGAAAATAAAACCTATGCTCCTGGCAGGAGTTCTGGCGGCCACTACCGCTGCCAGTCTCGGTGCCGCACAGCTCTCCCCCTCTCAGGCATTGCAGAGGGCGCTGGGAAAAACCTCCGGTGTACGAACCCCCGATGCATCAGCCGAAATGAAGCTGGTCAGTACCGGAACAAGCGGAAACATAAACACTTACTACCTGTTCAGCACCGAGTCACGGGCTGAGTTCTGCGTGGTGGCTGCCGACGATTGTGTCGAGCAGCCTTTGCTTGCATATGGCCCGCGCAGTATCACCGGTTCATCGGCCATACCGCCCGCCATGCAGTGGATGCTCGACTATTACAGTGCGGAGATAGCCCAGCTTGCAGCCGGCGACGTGGTTACACGCACCGTGACGGCCACCGCAACCGACTACCATGACGTCGCCCCCATCATGACGACTACCTGGGACCAGGGAAGTCCATACAACATGCTCTGCCCAACGATAAACTACTCACGGGCCTACGTCGGGTGCGTTGCCACGGCCATGTCGCAGGTGATGCGCGTGCACCGCTGGCCAGAGCGCGGTCAGGGCACCAATACATATTCGTGCCAGAATGTGTCCGGAGCCATTACCGTCAATTTCGCCGAGCAGACCTACGACTGGGACAATATGCCCGACGCCATAACATCGAGCAGCCCTCTGGCCCAGCGCGAGGCAGTGGCCCAGCTCTGCTACAATGCCGGAGTGGCCGTCGACATGATGTACGGCCTGGACCAGAGCGGCTCATACTCCGAGTTCGTAGGGGAGCGGCTCTACAAATACTTCAACTATGACAAGGCCATGCGCTACGAGGAGCGCGACTACTACTATCTGACCGAGTGGATCGACCTGCTCTATACCGAGCTCGCCGCCGGACGCCCTATAATTTTCAGCGGCATCACAAAGGACAAGGCGGGGCACTCATTCGTGATCGACGGCTATGCTGCCGACGGTGACTACTTTCATGTAAACTGGGGCTGGAGCGGTCTGTCCGATGGCTACTTCAAGATCTCGGCACTCAACCCCTCGCAGCAGGGCATCGGCGGATCCGACTCCGGCTTCAACTACAGCCAGGGCGCCCTTGTCGGCGTGCAGCCCCCCGTCGAGGGGTCGGAGGTGTATCCGATGATAGTTGCGGCGCATCCGTTCACCATAGGGTCGCGCACTTACAAGCGCACCCAGTCATCGGCCACCGCGCTGTTCTTCACCGGTTCATCCTATGCCACCATCGTGAATTTTGCCGTGGAGCCGCTGCGCTTTATGGCCGGCTTGCAGCTCACCGATGAAAACGGCAACGTGTCATACATAGGCAGCACATTGGGCGAACGACTGTATGCCGTCATCACGGGTATCAACCGTATGTCGGTGCTGTTGTCATCGTTTCCGGAGGAGGGCACCTACACTGTGCGCCCCGCATTCCGCTATAAAGACAAGTGGTATCCCATGCGCCAGAAGCTGAACTCCACCTACACCGCATGGAAGCTGACGGCCACTCCCAGCGAGCTGTCATTTGAGCCGATCGCGGAGCAGGAAGCTCCGGTGGTAGGAGAGATTAACGTTCCCGAGGAGGTGTATGCAAACAGCATCAACCGCGTTGAAGTAGAGATCAGCGCACAGGGCACACCAATCTATGCCCCCCTGACCGTGACACTCGATGCCGCCAGCGGCAGCCGCACCTACGCCACACTGCTCAGCTCCATATTGGATGTGGCCGCCGGAGAGACAGCCAGCATCAGTGGCGGCGAATTCATCGGCACTCCTACCGGGCTTGCCGATGGCACGGCGTGCAAGATACGGGTGAACACCACCATTGGCGGCCAAAACGTGGTGCTGGCCGAGGAAGAGGTGGTGTATCACACCAACAACGTTAAATTCGAGATAGCCAACATCAAGTTTGGCAGCTCCAGCAGGCCCGGCACATCGCAGCTTGCCCCGGCTGAATTCCCCATCAACGAGTTCAGCGCTACAGTCACGCTCAAGGGTGTCGAGGGACGGTTATGCGACAATATATTCGGCGTATTCATCAACAATTACGGCAGTGTTGTGGGCGTGCTTGGTGGAAACGAGGTCACCGTAGAGGCAGGAGAGACCGCCGATGTGACCATATCGGGTAGCACCGAATCGTTCCTTACCAAGAACAAGGTGTTCCGCTTCAGCCCGTACAGCTACAACTTTACCAGCGTAAGCGACATACGCTTTGTGCGTGCCACCACCAGCGGGCTCGAGGACCTCGGCGCTGATGCTCCAGGTGAGCTGCGTGTGAGCGTTGAGGACCGTACGGTGAATGTCACAGCCGCTGCGACTATAGCCAGTGTAACGCTCTACGATGCCACCGGACGCGCCTCCATGAGCGTTGCGGGCGATGGCTCGGACAGCATTACGCTCGATGCCAGTGGGTTGATGAGCGGAGTGTACGTGGCGAGCGTGGTTACGGCCGATGGAATGCGTTACGCCCGATCGATAGCACTCTGACGCATCCACCCGCATGACAGCTTCTCGAATGCTGATGCTTGCGGCAGCCGGCATGGTCATGACCGGCTGCCGCAGTGCAGGCACCGTGGCCGACACGGCCCCCGCTGCCTACCAGGCCACCATGCACCAGGCGGGCCCCCCGCCGGCCAGAGTGTACCGTACCAGCGCCGACTATGCCGCCAACGTGCCGGTGACGCTCAACGAACAGCGCACCGCGCTCGTATCCTACCCCGACCCCGCCGACCTGCGCCAACAGTCAAGTCCGGTGCCGCTTGCCGACGGATGGATGCTGGACCGCCGGGGCATATCGGCCAACAGCGCCTTCCTCACCTACACATATGCCCAGTATGCCGCTCTTGACCGCGCGCCCGACGAGGCTGACATAATGGCGGCTATCATCCCGGACGCACGCGTGACGGAGATAGGCATCCTGCCCATGACACTGCAGAAGGCACAAGCCGACACGGCTGCTGTAAACCGCATGCTCACCGGAGACACCCCTGGCTTCGACATAATATGGCGCCAGTCACAGTTTCCGGCGATAGACATCCAATGAAAAAGTGTGGAAAATACCCTAACCCCCCGAACCGCAAGGCCCGGGGGGTTGTTATAGGGCTATACTAACCCACTTCAAAAGCCTTATGAAATCCCCTCTCTACACCGCACTGATTATCCTCTCGGCCTCAGCAGCCGTCATGCCCGCATCGATTGCGGCAGGAGTCATGATACATCCCGAGTCCGAATCACATGTGAGGACAGTGTCCTTCGAGGGGCAGATAGCCGGCGATGGTACGGCCGGCGCTCCGGCCGTGATCGATGGCGATGAACTCAAGGCTACATTCACGCTCGTGTGTGACTCCGGCTATTTCGCCTCCGATGTGGCCGGGTACATATTCTATGACGCATCGGAGATAGTGCGCGGATTAGGAGCGGGATTCACCGAGGTAGCCCAGGGGGGCTCAACCGACATAACCGTGGCGAGCGACATGTCGGACCTTGACCCGGACCACATCTACATGTTCGTTCCCTGGAGCACCCTTGAGGGACAGCTGGCCGACCCGGTGTATTTCCGTACGGCAGAGGGCTACGACGATGAGCAGATCGCCTACGATGACGGCGGCAACATACACATATATCCGCAGGGCGAGCTCAGCAGCGTCACCATAACCACATCCGACAGCCCGTTCACAGAGGTGTCGCTCTACACGCTCGATGGCTCATATGCAGGCGGACTTGCCGTTGACGGACATTACGAGGTGACGCTCGACCTCACCGACCTCGCCCACGGCCTGTATGTGCTCGAGGCCACATGTGCCGACGGGACGGTGTCGGCCGACAAGGTGCTTCGCCGGTAAGCGCGGGCGAAGTGAGCCATCGGTGCCATATTGATGGCACGATGGGCAATAAAAAGCGAAATAATGAGTTATATAGGAGTGCGGGTGCATCATCAGCTCCGCCCGATATCGACTCATGAACAAGATCCTGACATATTCCCTCCTCGGACTGGGAGTGGCGCTGGCCGTCGCTCCCCAGTATGCCGCCGCCAACGAAAAGGATGAATTCAACCCCATACAGACTGGAGTGAACTCGCTCAACATTGCCCCTGACGCGCGAGGCGCATCGATGGGCGACCTGGGTGCCGCCACCGACCCCGACTGCAACTCCCAGTACTGGAATCCCTCCAAATATGCCTTTGCCTACAGCCAGGGAGGCGTTGCCCTGAGCTACACACCGTGGCTCCGTAAGCTCGTAAACGACATTTTCCTTGCCAATCTTGCCGGATACTGGAAGATAGGGTCGGGCGACAACCAGGCCCTGAGCGCATCGCTGCGCTACTTCTCGCTCGGAGAGGTGACCAAATCGAGCATGGACGCATCCAACGGCCAGACTCTCAACCCATATGAGATGTCGTTCGATGTGGGATATTCCCGCAAGCTTTCTGAGAAATTCTCCATGGGCGTGGTGTTCCGCTACATATTTTCCGACCTCGGATTTTCCGATTCATACGCCGGCGACCAATCCACCGGGGCCTCTGCCTTCTCGGCCGACATTTCTGGTTTCTACACCACCTATCCGATGGTGGGCCGCAGTGAGTGTCAGTGGTCGTGGGGATGGAATATATCAAACGTCGGCAGCAAGATTTCATATAACCATGGAGAGGATCCCGCCTTCCTGCCAACCAACCTGCGTCTGGGTACATCCTTCACCTTTCCGCTGGCCGATTTTCACTTCCTGTCGCTGAACCTCGACCTGAACAAGCTGCTCGTGCCGGCGCGCCCGCGCCAGTCCGACTACGACCAGGACACCACCGAGGGACAGCAGGCCTACCTCGATGCCCTTGAGGACTGGCAGAACATGTCGTCGATCACCGGCATATTCAAGTCGTTCTCCGACGCCCCCGGCGGATTCAAGGAGGAGCTGCGCGAGATCATCGTGGTCGTTCGGCGCCGAGTACAACTACAACCAGCAGTTTTTCCTGCGCGCCGGCTACTTCTATGAGAATGCCATGAAGGGCAACCGCCAGTATTTCGCGGCCGGAGCCGGCTTCTCGCTCAATGTGGTGCGGCTCGATGCCTCCTACATGCTGGCCACGGCCCAGAGCTCGCCTCTGGACCAGACCCTCCGATTCACCCTTACCTTCGATATGGACGGCTTGCGTGAACTCGTGGGCAAGCGCCGCTGACAACCAATACTCCCCCACATACAGCCATGATACGTATAGGATCAGGATTTGACGTTCATCAGTTTGCCGAAGGCCGTGAATTGTGGCTTTGCGGCGTGAAGATAGACAGCCCCCTCGGCTTGCTGGGCCACAGCGACGCCGATGTGGCGATACACGCCCTGTGTGATGCCCTGCTCGGAGCTGCCGCGCTGGGCGACATAGGAAAACACTTTCCCGACACCGACCCCCGCTACAAAGGAATAGACTCACGCCTGCTTTTGGCCGAAGTGGTGCGGCTTCTCGCTTCGGGTGGATGGAGCGTGGGCAATGTGGATGTCACCGTCATTGCCCAGCGGCCAAAGCTCGCCCCCTATATCGAGCCGATGCGCGTTGAATTGGCCCGGATACTCGGCACCGGAACCGATGCGGTGTCTGTGAAAGCCACCACCACCGAGCACCTCGGGTTTACCGGACGCGGCGAGGGCATAGCTGCCATGGCCTCGGCTCTCATCGAACGCTGACCATGGAAAGCAAGCGCGCATGCAAGATCACGGTGGTGACGGTTTGCCGCAATGTGGCCGCGCAGCTGCGCGACACCATGTCGAGCGTGCTCGGGCAGACCTATCCCCATCTGGAGTATATAATCATTGACGGAGCATCGACCGATGGCACCGTGGAGCTGCTCCGGTCGGCACCATCGCACGTGAAGTGGATATCCGAACCCGATGGCGGGATATACGATGCTATGAACAAGGCCGTGAAGATGGCCACCGGCGACTGGGTGATATTCATGAATGCAGCCGACCTCTTTGCGGCCCCTGACGTGCTGGAGCGTACTGCCGCAGAAATAAGCCGCGTGCCCGACACGGTAGACGTGGTGTACGGAGGAGTGATGAAGCGTCAGGCCGATGGTACCCTGGCCTACAAGCCAGCCGAGCTGCCTCACCGCTCGCACCGCATGATATTCTGTCATCAGAGTGCTTTTGCGCGGCGCGATGCACTGTTACGTCATCCGTTCGACATCAAGCACAAACTTTCGGCCGACTACAAATTTTTCCGCACGCTCATGGCTGAGGGAAGGAGTATGCAGCTGATGCCCTTCGCAGTATCAGTTTTCGACACCGGAGGAGTGTCCAATCGCCGGCGGTCGGCCGGACTGGCCGACAACATGAGCGTAGTGCTCGAAGTGGATGGCCCTGTAAGGGGGCTTCCGCTGCTGGCGCACCTCCTGCCCACATGGCTGGTGGCGCGACTCAGAGGACGCTAAAATGATGGTAAAAAAAAGCTAATTTGCCCGCAGGGAATTTGCTATCTTCGGCTCTATTGCGTAACTTTGCCGGAAATAATTGAAGGATATTTTTGAGTCTCGCCGCAAGGCGGGATTCAATCTTTTTATAAACTGAAAAAACAAAAAACGAAATACAACTATGGCTATTACCTACATGACCCGTGAGGGTTACAAAAAGAAGATGGAGGAGATCTCCTATCTCGAATCGGTGAAGCGTCCCGAGATATCACGCGCTATCGCCGAGGCCCGCGACAAAGGCGACCTCTCGGAAAATGCCGAGTACGATGCCGCCAAGGAGGCCCAGGGCATGCTCGAGATGAAAATATCACAGCTCAAGGACCTTGTCGCCAACGCCCGCATCATCGACGACAGCAACCTCAACAACGAGGAGGTGCAGATTCTCAATCGCGTCAAGATCCGCAACAAGGCCAACGGAATGGTGGCCGAATACACCATCGTGGCTGACTCCGAGGCAAACCTCAAGGAGAAGAAAATCGGATCAAGCACCCCGATAGCACAAGGACTGCTCGGCCACAAACTCGGCGAGGTGGTGGCCATAAAGGTGCCTGCCGGAGTGATGAATTTCGAGATAGTTGAAATTTCATTCTGATACAGCCATGGCATCGATATTCACCCGAATCATCAATGGCGAGATACCCTCGTACCGTGTGGCCGAGGATGAGCACCACTACGCATTCCTTGACATCAACCCCGTTTCGCCCGGACACGTGCTGGTAGTGCCCAAGCATGAGGTGAGCTACATATTCGACCTTACCGACCAAGAATACTCATCACTGATGATGTTTGCCAAGCGGGTGGCGGCAGGCCTTCGCCGCGCCGTTCCGTGCAAGCGCGTCGGTGTGGCCGTGATCGGCCTGGAAGTGCCGCACGCCCACGTACACCTGATCCCCATTTCGGTGGAAGGCGACATGGACTTCAAGTCCAAGACTACCCTTCCGGCCGAAGAAATGGAGCGCCTCCGCTCGGCCATAGCCTCCGAGGTGGCCAAAGAATTCTGACCGCGCCCACACCACACACACTATAACCTCACCCCTCAAAAACAGAAAGCAAACGTGCACATCACAATCAATCACATACTCCCGGCGGCCGCCCTGTGCGGCGCCTTGCTCGGCGGCACACCCGCAGCCGATGCCTGCACCAGCCTTATAGCCGCCCGAGGCGCCACAGCCGACGGCAGCGTACTTGTGAGCTACGCAGCCGACAGCCACACGCTCTACGGCGAGCTGTACAGTCAGCCTGCCGCCGACCATGCACCCGGCACCATGCGCCCGGTAGTGGAATGGGACACGGGCGAATACCTCGGCGAGATACCCGAGGTGCCCCACACCTACGCCACCATAGGCAACATGAACGAGCATGGCCTCACCATAGCCGAGAGCACATGGGGCGGACGCCCCGAACTGGTGGACACCACCGGCCTGATTGACTATGGCTCGCTGATATACATCACCCTCCAGCGCGCACGCACTGCACGCGAGGCCATCGATGTGATGACATCGCTGGTGCGCGACCATGGATATTACAGCTCAGGTGAGTCGTTCTCCATTGCCGATCCCAATGAGGTATGGATTATGGAGCTGATAGGCAAGGGCGGCAAGAGCAAGGGCGCCGTGTGGGTGGCCCGGCGGGTGCCGGACGGCCATATATCCGGACATGCCAACCACAGCCGCATACACCAGTTCCCGCTCAATGACAAGGAGAACTGCCTGTATTCGCCCGATGTGATCGACTTTGCCCGCAGTCAGGGATACTTCAAGGGCAAGGATAAAGACTTCTCATTCTCGCGCGCCTATGCCGAGTACGACCAGGGAGCACTGCGCGGATGCGATGCCCGCGTCTGGGCCTGGTACCGCAAGCATGCCTCAGGCATGGACCGCTACCAGCCCTGGATCACCGGCGGAGAGGGCGAGGTGCTCCCCCTGTGGGTGAAACCCGACAAGCCCGTGACAGCCCGCGACATGCAGCTGATGATGCGCGACCACTTCGAAGACACTCCCCTGGACATGGCACAGGACATCGGAGCCGGAGCATATGCCGTGCCCTACCGCTGGCGTCCGCTCACCTACAAAGTGGACGGCCAGGAATACACCCACGAGCGCGCCATAGCCACTCAGCAGACCGGATTCTCTTTCGTCTCGCAGATGCGCGCCGATGCTCCCGAACCAATGCGCGGGGTGATGTGGTTCGGTGTCGATGATGCCAACACATGCGTCTACGTGCCGGTTTACAGCTGCGTCACCGAGCCTCCGCACGAATTTGCCCCCGGCAACGGCGACCTCTATACCCTCTCATGGGACGCCGCCTTCTGGGTGAACAACTATGTGGCCAACCAGGCCTACAACCGCTACTCGCAGATGATTCCCGACATACGCCGCGTGCAGTGTGCCCTCGAGGATTCCATGGCTGCTGAGGTCGATGCCCTGTACGCCAGCGTGCCCACCATGGACCGCAAGGCTGCCGAAAGCCTGCTGCGCGGCCACACCCACTCCTGGGCCAGCCGCTACGTGAAGCAATACAAGGCTTTGGGCGACTACCTGTTGGTGAAGTATCTCGACGGCAATGTGAAGAAAGAGCGCGACGGACAGTTTGCCCGCACACACACCGGCATGCCCGAAAGCCCTAACTTCCCTGGTTATGACGAGCGTTATTACCGCTCCATAGTGGATGATCCCAACGGAGGGGAGAGGCTGCGCGTGAACGAAGTTCCACAGAAGTAACCTGAAGCGATGACAAAAGTATTCACACACGATTTCGACATAACGGTAAGGGTGAGGTCGCTCGCCCTTGCCGATATGGCCGAGGCCGACCGTCATCTATGCTGTGAAGCGATTGCGGCTACCATGCGATCCTATGCCCCTTACAGCCACTTCCATGTCGGGGCGGCAATCCGTCTGGACAATGGAGAGGTGGTGTCGGCATCCAATCAGGAGAATGTGGCCTATCCGTCAGGCACATGTGCCGAGCGGGCTACCTGTTACTACGCCCATTCCCGCTGGCCCGAGGCTCGCTTCGAGGCCATAGCCATAGCGGCGCGGGGCACAGGTGGCGAATTGGTAGGGCATCCCATAGCGCCGTGCGGCGCATGCCGTCAGGCACTGCTGGAATATGAAATGCTTGCCGGGCACGATGTGCGCGTGATGCTGATCGGCTCCGAACGCGTCTATGAGCTTCCGTCGGTACGTTCGCTACTGCCGCTGGCATTCACCGATTTCTGATAAGGCTCGGTTTATGAAACCGAGCCTAAAAAATGAAAGTGCACTTCTTCACAGAAGCGCACCTCCCTCATAACCAAAATTCAAGTATATATTATTGTCTAACAAAACAGATTGACCAGAACAAGCAGTTGCTGGGGCGCATCCGGACACCGTGAGATGTCCTGAGCGGAGCAGGCTGTGATGCTATAAGGTGCGGTGCAGCGACCTATTGCCTTGCAGGAAGGACGGCAGGGTCAGATGCAGCGCGCCATGCATGAAAGCTGCGGCGCTGTTGTCGGCTTAAAATGAGAGTGGTCGGAAATGGATGACCCTTCGCATATAGCAACTGTGTTTTGACAATGCAAAGTTACGACCTTTTTGCTACACAGCAATGGAATTACTATTAATAATAATGAATAAATGTTAGCGAAAAGGGCTGATGTGCTTCCAAAATTGTTAATACTTGATTTGGCTTCTTCGCCTAAATGCGGTAAAGGTGCGTAAATACATAGAAATATGTGGTGATGGGCCGGTAGCGTCAAAAGCAAAATTAGACAGCGATTATTTTGCAATGCTGTGGAAATGATTGTATATTTGCAAAAATATTGTATTGATACGTAACCGGTATTGTATGAAAGATTTAATTGCCAGCATGGTCACTCCCGACCAAATGCTTGAGATTGCATTCATTCCATCCAACGGAATTGTAAACATATTCCGCGGACAATTGGCGGCCACGAGTTCCGATGCCTTGGCCGTGACCACCCCCGAAGGCTACACCCGATTGCTCCCGCTGTCGAGCGTGTGCTATATTGACATACTTAAGGAAAAATATGTTTCCGAGCCGGAAACAAGCCCCAATTCGGTAAGCGAGCCAGTGGCTGAGCCTGACCGCTCCGATGTTTACAGCAACACACCCATACTCAACGCCCCCAAGGTGGTAGGGCGAATAGAACTCGGGTCGATGGGCTCCACCTCGCGCTTCCGCCGTCAGTCGTTTGACAGCATCGATGAGCCCGAAGAGCAGGCGCAGGAAGAAATGCTTCCCGCAATGGGACACGTGGTGCGCATGGGCGCCAATTTCGGCTTTATTCAGCCGGTCGATTCCGATGCCACACTGTATGTGTCGCGCGGCGAACTGCTCAATATCCATGGACTTATTAAGGCTCCTGACACTGGCGACGCGGTGATATACACCCCGAGCGTCAACCGTCAGGGAAATGCCGCCAAATGCGTACACCGCGTGTGCTCGCTGCACACCCTCGAGGATATGGCCGAGCGCCTTGCCGGATATGACCCGCGCAATGCCTCCATACTCCGGTCGCGCCTGCGCGCTGTGCAGGAGGGTCTTCCCCTTGACCAGGTATCTATAGAGCCGCGTCCGCGCCGCGAGCGTCCGGCACCGCAGGTGATCGTTGACCCGCATTCGGTACTCGACATGGTTGAGAACGGTGAGGATGTGTCGCCACGGTCGCTCACAGAGTGCGAGGAAGTGCTCTCCGGTGAGTTGAACTTCGATGACTACATCTTAGCCCTGCTGAAGCTGCTTGACTATTCGATGTCGAGGGAGCTGAGCGCCACGCACCGCTTGCTCAGCCGGGGCATACGGCTGGCTCGTGAGAACGACGACACCGACACCGCCCTGCGTCTGGCACGTGCCGCCGTTGACCATTACCGCAATCATCCCGGCAATTACAAATTTTTCAAGGCCATTGAGCACCGTCTGATGCAGCCTGAGCCTGCTGTATTCGCTGTTTCCGACCAGCCTTCGCCTACTGCGGCACCCATAAGCGAGATAGTGACAGGCGATATTGAGGCACTGCGTGACGGAGGCCTTGCTGAGGAATCCGCACCCCGTCCAGCCGACACTCCCGAAGAGGGAACAATGGCCTCCGACGATTCCCAGCCCGACGAAAACGACGGACTGATAACCATCTGAAACCTTCTGACCACCAATAGACACAACATGGAATTTGCCCAAAAGTGCAACGAGATATTCTCGGCCACCACAGAGCTTTACCACCGCACCGATGATGTCGATGCGGTGGTGGCCAACCCCTATGCCACCGGCACCATAGAGCACGACCTCTTCACCAAAAACTGGATCGACGCCGTGCAGTGGCATCTCGAGGATATAATCCGCGACCCCGAGATCGACCCCGTGGAGGCACTGGCCCTGAAACGTCGCATCGACCGCTCCAATCAGGACCGCACCGACATGGTGGAGCGCATCGACTCGTATTTCCTTGGGCTGTACGGAGATGTGGAGCCGTTGCCCGATGCCGGTATAAACACCGAAAGCCCTGCATGGGCCGTGGACCGTCTGTCGATACTTGCCCTGAAGATATACCATATGCAGGCCGAGGTCGGACGCTCCGATGCTTCGGCAGAGCATATAGCCCGGTGTCGCGCCAAGCTCGATGTGCTGCTCACGCAGAAGGTCGACCTGACCACCTCAATTGACCAACTGCTGGCCGATATGGCCGCTGGCCGCAAGATGATGAAGGTGTATAGGCAAATGAAGATGTACAACGACCCCGACACCAACCCGGTGCTTTACGGTCAGAAATAGTCCCTCGGATGAACGGCGGCGGCGACACACAGCGTCAGCGCACTGTGGTGGTGACCCGTTTCTCGGCTTTGGGAGATGTGGCCATGACCATACCTGTGCTGTACGACATATGCAGGGCCAATCCCGGAGTGCGCTTCGTGATGGTGACAAAGGCTGCCACGGCACCGCTGTATGTAAACGCTCCGTCAAACCTCACCGTCGATGGGGTGGACCTGCGCGGACGCTTTGCCGGAGCGCAGGGATTGGTGAAGCTTTTCCGATACCTGCGTAGCACCTATGGGTTCGACACGCTGGTCGACCTGCACGATGTCACCCGCACGAAAGTGCTCAGGTTGCTGGCTCGCATGTCCGGAATGCGTGTGGCCCGGATCGACAAAGACCGCAGGGGGCGTAGGGCGCTTATCCGACGCAAGGAGGGTGAGCCAGTGGTGCAGCTCGAGAGCTCGTTCGACCGCTACCGCCGGGCGTTTGCCCGGGCCGGGTTCAGTGCCCCGGAGAACTTCGCCACACTCTATGACCATATAGCGCCGCCGGAGATAGACCCGGCGGTAGCTGCCCCACGGCGCGAAGGGGAGCGGTGGATAGCCGTGGCCCCGTTCGCGGCCCACAAGGGCAAAGTATATCCCGAGGAGCTGATGACGCAAGTGATACGCTCTCTCGCCGACAGTCCCCGCACCAGAGTGTTTGTGTTCGGGGCCGGAGCTGCTGAGAGTGAGGCCATAGAGCGCATGGCCGGCGGTAGGCCGGCAGTAGTGTCCATGGCCTCTCGCCGAGTCGGATTTGCAGCAGAGCTGGCCCTGTTGAGCAGGATGGATGTGGCATTGACCATGGACAGCGGCAATATGCACCTTGCCTCCATAGCTGGCACCCGTGTGGTGAGCATATGGGGGCAGACCTCGTCAGAGTGTGGTTTTTACGGGTGGCGTCAGCATCCGTCCGACGCCCTGGGGGCGCGGCTCGAATGCCGTCCATGCTCCGTTTTCGGCAACCGCCAGTGCCCGTACGGCCACTGGCGCTGTCTCCATGCCGTTCAGCCGGGCGATGTTGTGGCGCATATCGATGCCGTCACCGGACGTATCGCCTCCTCCAACCCAAACCGTTCAGATAAATGACAGATACATTCGACATCCATCAGGCTCCCGGTCGCCCCGAGGCAGCCGACCGGGATATAGAGAAGGCTCTGCGTCCATCGCAGTTCGACTCCTTCAGCGGACAGGACAACATTGTTGAGAACCTCAAGGTGTTTGTCATGGCGGCTCGCATGCGGCACGAGGCATTGGATCACGTGCTGCTTCACGGCCCTCCCGGCCTGGGCAAGACCACCCTCTCCGGCATCGTAGCCAATGAGCTTGGGGTGGGCTTCAAGGTGACCTCCGGCCCGGTGCTCGACAAGCCGGGCGACCTGGCCGGCATACTCACCTCGCTCGAAGAAAACGATGTGCTGTTCATCGACGAGATACACCGCCTGAGCCCGGTGGTGGAGGAGTACCTCTACTCGGCCATGGAGGATTACCGCATCGACATAATGATCGACAAGGGCCCGGGCGCACGCTCGGTGCAGCTTACACTCGCTCCGTTCACCCTCATAGGGGCCACCACCCGCAGCGGCTTGCTCACATCGCCCCTGCGCGCGCGTTTCGGCATAAACTGCCACCTGGAGTATTACGACCATGAGGTGCTTGAGCGCATCATACTTCGTTCGGCATCGCTCCTGAGAGTGCCCTGTACAACAGAGGCCGCCTGCGAGATAGCCACCCGCAGCCGAGGTACGCCCCGTATAGCCAACGCTCTCCTCAGACGTGTGCGCGACTTCGCACAGGTGAAGGGCTCGGGAACCATCGATGCAGATATAGCACGCTATGCTCTCGAAGCTCTCAACATCGACCGCTATGGCCTCGACGAGATCGACAACAAGATACTCACCACCATCATAACGAAATTCGGCGGCGGCCCGGTGGGCCTCACCACCATAGCCACAGCCCTGGGCGAGGACCCCGGCACAATCGAGGAGGTGTACGAGCCATTCCTCATCAAGGAGGGATTCATAAAGCGCACGCCCCGCGGACGCGAGGTCACACTCCTTGCCTACCGCCACCTCGGCTACAGCCTGGAAGGAGCCAGACGCAACGGTCCGGACGATGACATGAAGTCACTGTTCGGGCAAGACACCGACAATAAATAAAACAAACAAAAACCAGCACTAACCGATGGCCGGAATCAGATCCCTGGCAAAAGACACTGCGGTGTACGGACTCAGCAGCATAGTGGGCCGGTTTCTCAACTGGCTGCTCGTGCCGCTCTATACCAATATGTTTGCCGCCCCGGAGTATGGAACGGTGACATATATCTATTCCATCGTGGCTGTGGCGCTGATTGTGCTCACTTACGGCATGGAGACCGGCTTCTTCCGGTTTGCCAATCATGAGCGGGGCTATGACCCGCGTACCGTCTACACCACCGCGCTCATATCGCTCACGGTGAGCTCTTCGGTGGCATTAGCTGCGCTACTCTGCTTTATAGGGCCGGTGTCGGCGGCTCTTGACTGCGCCGGGCATCCATCGTATGTGTGGATGATGGGGGTGGCAGTAGCGCTCGACGCCGTCACGTCGATTCCATACGCGTGGTTGCGCTATGAGAGCCGTGCACTCCGCTTCGCCACGCTCAAGCTCATAGGCATAGCCGTGAACATAGGGTTGAACCTATGGTTTATCCTGCTCTGTCCGTGGCTAATGGAGCAGGCCCCGGGATTGGTTGATTGGTGTTATGACCCGGAATTCGGCATTGGATACATATTCCTCTCCAATCTGGTGAGCTCGGCGGTGGCGGTGCTTCTATTGCTGCCCGAGATGCGTGGCTTCAGATGGAAGTTCGCCCCGGAACTGTGGCGCAGCATGGTCTCTTACAGTTTTCCGCTGCTGGTGCTGGGTATAGCCGGAGTGATGAACCAGTCGCTCGACAAGATACTGCTTCCCGAGCTCATCAGCGACAAAGCCGACGCCATGGCGCAGCTGGGCATCTACGGCGCCAACTACAAGATAGCCATAGTGATGGTGATGTTTATCCAGGCATTCAGGTTTGCCTACGAGCCATTTATCTTTGCCCGCGACCGAGCCACCGGAGCCGACCGCCGCAAGTCGTATGCCGACGCCATGAAGTATTTCGTCATATTCGCCATGGTCATATTCCTGGCGGTGGTGTTTTATCTCGATATACTCCGCTATTTCATTTCGCCGCGCTACTTCTCCGGCCTACGGGTTGTGCCGGTGGTGATGACAGCCGAATTTTTCTTCGGCGTGTTCTTCAACCTCTCGCTGTGGTACAAGCTCACCGACCGCACCGTGTGGGGCATGTGGCTGTCGCTCATGGGCCTGGGAGTCACGGTGCTCCTCAATGTCGCCCTTGTGCCGCGCATGGGCTATATGGGCTGTGCCTGGGCCGCCCTTGGCTGCTATACGGTGATGGCCCTTGTGTCATGGCTCGCCGGAAGGCGTTGCTATCCCATACCCTACGCCATAGGGCGGATGGCGCTCTACTTTGTGGGCGCGATGGGCCTCTACGGCCTTTCGGTGCTCATGGCCACCGGGCATCAGTGGGCCGACATGGGCGTGCGCACGCTGCTCCTGGCTATCTACATCGGTGTGGCCGTCAGGGCCGAGCATCTTCCGCTGCCATTGAACCGCAAGCCTCACCCAACCACCAAAAACGCATAGACCATGAACCTGTCAGCATTTGCCAACCGTCTTTCGGCCTTTTTGGTCAATTTTTTCTCACTCAGCGGACAGCTTGTTCCCCAGTCGGAGGCCGAGGCCGTCATCCGCGATGGGGTGTCGTTCCGAGGCACCAATATAATCATCCTGGTGCTGGCCATACTCATAGCCTCCCTCGGACTTAACACCAATTCCACTGCCGTGATAATCGGAGCCATGCTCATATCGCCCCTAATGGGTCCCATCATCGGAGTGGGTCTCGGCGTGGGCATTCACGACTTTGAGCTGATCAAGCGCGCCGTGCGCAATCTGGTGATGGCCGCCGGACTTTCGGTGATAGCCTCTACGCTCTACTTCGTGATATCGCCTGTGGGCGAGGTGCACAGCGAGCTTCTGGCCCGCACATCGCCCACCATCTACGACGTGCTCATTGGATTTGTGGGCGGTGGGGCCGGGATTGTGGCCATAGGATCGCGCTCAAAGGGCAATGTAATCCCAGGAGTGGCCATTGCCACCGCGCTCATGCCGCCCCTCTGTACCGCCGGATACGGGTTGGCCACGCTGCAGTTCAGTTATTTTTTCGGGGCATTCTACCTCTTCCTGATCAACTCCGTGTACATAGCTCTCGCCACATTTATCGGCGTTAAGCTGATGAAATACAAGGGCAGCGACATAGTGAATGATGCCCGCGAGCACCGTGTGCGCCGCATAGTCTACATAGTGGCCTTCCTGGCCATGCTGCCGAGTCTTTACCTCACCTACACCATGCTCCGGCAGAATGCCTTCAGCGTCAACGCCTCGCGCTTCGTGCGGGCCGAATGCCATTTTCCCGCCACCCAGGTGCTCAGCACCGATGCCGACATTTCCGGAGGCCACCGTACCCTCACCATCACTCTGATAGGACGGGTGCTCCCGGCCGATTCGCTTGAGATGGCCCTCACCAGCCGCCTTGCAGCTTACCGTCTTGAGGGCACGCGCATCCGTGTGATACAAGGCTCGGGCGAGATGGGCGGCGGCAATGTCGAGACAATGGGGAGCGGGGTGGTGCGCGACCTTTATCAGGCCACCCAGCTCACCATAGAGCGTCAGCAGCAGACCATCGACTCGCTCAGGGCGGTGAGTGCCCTTGCCGCCCGCCATCGGTCGGAGGCTGCCGCGCTCATTCCGGAGCTACGGGTGCTGTTCCCGCAGGTGGGCGACATCTCAATGGTGCGCGAGGCAGTGTTCGGCATAACGGCCACCGGCACCACCGACACCGTGAACGTGGCCATGGTCCACTTCACCGGACCCATGCCCAAGGAACAGCGCAACCGGCTGGCCGAATACCTCCAGGCACGCCTGGGACTCTCCGAAGTCAGTATAATAGAAGTGGGGGCAGGCATTGTCGGAGCCCAGGAGACATCAACCACCAGTAACAAATCCAAACATCATACGGCACTATGAAGATAGTACTGATAAGCCATAGCGACATGCTTGGCGGAGCTTCCGTGGTAACATTCCGCCTGATGAACGCCCTGCGCCGCGAGGGTGTGGACGCCCGTATGCTCGTGCTGACCAAGGCCAGCGATAACGAGCATGTTGCGGGGGTGAGCACCAGAGGCAAGCGCGGGTTCAAATTCCTGCTTGAGCGGGCATGCATATTTGCAGCAAACTCATTTAACCGCGACGACCTCTTCAAGGTGTCGATTGCCAACGTTGGCGCTGATGCCGATGTCTGCGCCCATCCGTGGGTGCAGGATGCCGATGTGATATGCCTCAACTGGATCAATCAGGGCATGCTGTCGCTCGGGGGGATACGTAAGCTGGTCGCCACGGGCAAGCCGATAGTGTGGACCATGCACGACATGTGGTGCCTTACGGGTATATGTCATCACGCCTACGACTGCAAGCGTTACTGCGGGCAGTGCGGGGAGTGTCCGCTGCTTCATTCCTCATCGCCCACCGACCTTTCCCACAAGGTGTGGCTGCGCAAGGACCGCCTTTACAGTCGCGCGAACATAACCTTTGTTGCCGTAAGCCGTTGGCTTGCCGAGAAGGCTTCGGAGAGTAGCCTGCTCAGGAATCAGCGTGTGGAGGTGATCCCGAACGCCTTTCCGGTGGAGAGCTTTTTGCCCAAGCCCACTCATGTGGTGGAGAGTTTCAATATAGACTACTCGCGCAATCTGGTGCTGATGGGCGCTGCGAGGCTCGACGACCCTGTCAAGGGACTGCCTTATGCTGTGGAGGCCCTCAATTACATATTTGACAATCATCCTGACGTGGCCTCGAAGTCGACCGCCATATTCTTCGGTACGCTGCGCGACCGCACACAGCTGGACTCTCTGCGCTTCCCCTCGCTTCACCTTGGCCGTGTGAGCGACTGGCGCATGCTCCGACAGCTCTATGCCTCGTCCAAAGTGGTGTTGTCGTCGTCGCTTTGCGAGACACTTCCGGGCACGCTCATCGAAGGCCAGGCAGCGGGATGCCTGCCGGTGTCGTTCGGCGTGGGTGGACAGCCCGACATCATCACCGAGCATGGAGTCAACGGCTACATAGCCAAGTATCTCGATGCCCGCGACCTTGCCGAGGGGATAATGTGGGGCTTGCGCAAGGAGCGCGACCGACAGGCACTGCACGACTCTGTAGGAGACCGATTCTCATCCGAGCGCGTGGCCCGCAAATACATCCAGCTGTTCGAGCAGCTGCTGTCTATCTGATTTTAAGGTGCAGCACATGGGTGCCGCATAGGTGGGCATCGACCGAAGTGCCGGGAGTCAGCGCCGTGTCAGGCGCCTGGGGCGAGCATGCGAGTATTATGTCGCCGGTGCGCATGGTCATATAGCGGCTTATGATATTTACCGCGCTGTCGATGTCGGCATCCTTTGCCGTTACTGAGGAATCGATGCCCGGACCGCTGATTATGTACGGAGCCTGCACCTCGCTGACGGGGAGCCATTGTCCGATGGCCAGTGTGCTGTCGACGGCTCCTGCGAGCCCCGTTGACACCCCGCGCCGGGCAAGCTCCAGCTCCATTTCGGACGGGATGGCCCGCAGGGCCACAGTCACGGCATCGTAATATCTGTTTGCAAAACGCCTGCCTATGTTCTTGCCAAGGCGGTTGATGCGGAATGCCAGGCACAGGCGCGCGGCCCATGAGGGTGAGCAGTCCGACAGGAACATGGGCTGTATGCCGGGCACAATGGCCGAGTCGGGTATCACGGTGAGGGCGGGCGGCGCCATGAGTGCCTCGCCGGCACGCCGCTCCAGGTCGAGTATCTTCATCAGAGGCTTATTTTCATAGATAATGTGACAGACCGGAATCCCGGAGGCCGAGACGGTTGTACATCACAGCCAGATGGGCGTATATCGAGGTGTTTGTGACCACAATGTCCGATGATGTGCGTATGCGGTAAGGGGTGAAGTTCCACAGTGCATGTATGCCGGCGGCAATGAGCGTGTCGGCCACTTCCTGCGCTTGGTCGGATGGTACGGCGATTATGCCTATTTCGGCGTTGTACTCGCGTCGCACCACCGATAGGTCGGCTATGTCGTAGACAGGCACTCCCCGGATTGTGGTGCCGATCACGGCCGGCGATATGTCGAATCCAGCCACTATGTTGAGCCCGTAATGGTCCAGGCCACGGTCGGATATCAGAGCCGCTCCGAGGCTTCCCACCCCCACCATCACGGCATTGTGCATGCAGTTGAACCCCAGGAAATCGCGGAGTGCCTCCTCCAGCATGGCCACCTCATATCCAATGCGCGTCTTGCCCTTGATGTCGATAAACGACAGATCCTTGGCTATCTGCGATGCATCTACATTGAGCTCTTTGGCTATCGTGGTCGATGACACGTAGGCAATGTCGCGCCGGCGCAGCAGGCTCACGTAGGCAAGGTACCACGGAAGACGGCGCAGCGTGGGCTCGGGGAGTATGGCTCGGGGTTGGTCGTTGCGATGGTCTATCATAGGTCAGTAGTTGTATTGTCCGTTGCGGTTGTTGCGGTTGTTGCGACCGTTGCCCATGGTCTCGTTGAAATAATTCCGTCCGAAAGCGTCCTGCTCATCGTATTCCTCATCGTCTTCATCGTTGGTCATGGGGCCTTTTTCACCGCGCTTGCGGGCGGGCTTGTTTTTCTTTATGTCGAGGGGCTTCTGTAGGTCGAGGGGCAGGTCATAGATGTTCCAGCTCTGCTCAATGTCCCAGTTTTTCTTGAGAGTTAGTTTCTTGGGATAGTAGAACACCTCCTCGGGCTGTATGCTGTCGGGCAGGGAGCCGGAGTCGTACCGGCCGTTGGCGTTGCGGTCGATAAATGCGCGTGCGTAATATGTGGACGGGGCCAGGTGCTCGAACAAGGCTGTGCCGTTGGCGGCGGTAACACGTGCCACGGGCACATCGGCCTTGGACAGCAGCTCCACCACTAGAGTCTGGCTGGAGTCGGTGGGGGCCGGGGATATGTTGAACCGTATGGTGGAATAATCTTCGAGCTTCTTCACGGTGAACTCATGGGTGAATGTCGGGTTTGTGAGTCCGTACACCCCCTTCACAGCCATGGAGTCGATGGAAATCCTGTATTTGGCCCCCGGTGTCCAATCGTGCTCCACCAGGAGGGCCACCGGATTGAGCGGTTGTGGCACGGAGAGGTGAATGTTCCCCTTGGCAGGCATCCATACCGAGTCGGGCATTATGTCCAGGTGCACCCCCGAACTGTCGAGCGCCGTCACCGGATAGTCAAATGCAATCGGCAGGGGCAAGTGTACGTCCTGAGAGCCGCCTTTGCCCGCCACGGATATTTTCAGGCGCTGTTCCTCGGGTTCGGGCAAGGTGTCGCCCTTCTCCAGAGCCTTGCGGCGCTGTTCGGCCTCCTTGGCCATGCGCTTGGCCTCGGCGGCACGGGTGTTCTGGCCGCGCATGAAAAGGCGGAGCGTATCGGTGGTCCATGAAAGGGCGTCGGCAGTGTCGGTGCGCAGGTAGGTGAGCGAAACGGTGAGGGAGTCCAGACCCGACACCAGAGTGTCAGTAATCCAATAGGAAATAGTGTCGCGTGTGGCCGAAGAAGTGCGCATGGCCCATCGGTCGGAGGTGAGGCCGTCAAGGTGTCCGGCACCCACGATGGCGAGAGTCGGGAAGGTGTCGGATTGTGCGCCGAACTCCAGGTTGATGCGGCGTCTGTCGGGGCGCTCGTTCTTGACCAGATACTGCGACTTGTAGTTGGGATTGAACCAGGTGAGGATGATGTCGTCGGGCGAGTAGGCGGTGGTCCATCGTGTGACCAGAGAGTCGGCTCCGGCGGAGTTCAGCAGGGTGTCGGTCACCTCCACGCGCCTCGCAGTGGGAGTGATGAGGGAGTCATAGAAAGCGATGTCCTCAGAGCGGTCCCAGTGGTAGTCGCGGTTGAGGTCGTTTACGGCAAATATACGGTAAGTTCCCGGCTTGAGATTGCGCAGTGTAAAGCGGCCGTACTGGTTAGTTTTGGTTATTCGTTCAAAGGGGAGTGTTGTTATGGCCGAGTCGGCCAGATTGCTGTATACCCCCACAATCATTCCCTGGGCCGGCTCCAGATTTGCGGCCTCGAACACCATGCCGGAGATGCGGAGAGTGTCGATGGTGGGACCGGTGGAAAAGTCGGTGGCGAAACCATCGAGCACATTCCCCTCGTTGAGGTCGCGGATGGCATCGGCGAAGTCCACGGTATATGTCATGTCGGACTTCATGGAATCGCGGAAATCCACCTGGACGTAATGCCCTATAGCCGCGATTGACGGGGGAGTGGTCTGCACGGGCGAAACCACCACTTTCGACATAGCGTCATTGATTTGCACATTTTCGTCAAAGTATATGCGCAGACGCTTGCCTTTGAAGTCGGTAGTGCCCGGGGCCGGAGTTGAGCGGACATATACCGGAGGTGTCTCATCGCGCGGGCCACCCTCCGGGCGCCCCATGCTGGCGCAAGAAGCGGCCAGCATGCCGACAGCCGTTAAAGCCGGTGCCAGTCGCAGTATTGTATGGCGGTTGTTGTGACGGTGTGGGTCCATATCAGAGTTATTACAGCAGCAAATTTACAACAAATTTCGCGTCCGCCCTTCATGTATGCTGTTTAAGCGATAGAAATCTGCATTTAGCCTTGGTGTATCAGAAAAATAAGTCGTATATTTGCACGCTGAAACAATCCCATGATTATTAACCATCAATAAATACAATTCAATCAACACATGCAAAACAAAGGAAAATTGGGAAGTGTTGTTGCCGGAATAATAGCTATATTCCTGGTAATCATTTGCCTCTTCTACCTTTCGTTCTCGATTGCTACCAATCATTTCGAGGGCAAAGCCAAGGAATATGCCGTGGCTGCCGCAGGGCAGGAGGGAGAAGCTTCCGACACCTATCGTTTAGCTTACAAGAGCTACATCGACTCTATTTCAAAGGAAAAGGTGTATCTCGGCTACACATTTAACGAAGTGCAGAAACTCGGAGTGGGACTCGGCCTTGACCTCAAGGGCGGTATGAACGTAACCCTCCAGGTGTCGGTACCCGACATTATCCGCTCAATTGCCAAAAACGAGACTTCGGCTTTCAACCAGGCCATAGCCGCCGCTGATTCCATAGTCAACAAGACCAAGGACAGCGACTATGTGGGCGTGTTCTGCCGCGAGTACAAGCGCATCGACCCCCAGGGCAATCTCGCCGTGGTTTTCAAGGGCCTCGACATACCCCGTGGCGCCAGCGAGGACCAGGTGGAGCAGAAGCTCAAGCAGGAGGTCAAGGACCGCGTGAGCAGCTCCACCAACGTGCTCCGCACCCGTATCGACCAGTTCGGCGTCGTGGCCCCCAACATCCAGGAGCTTGAAAAGGACGGCCAGATCCTCCTCGAGCTTCCCGGCGTGAAGGAGCACGACCGTGTGCGCGAGCTCCTCAAGTCGTCGGCCAACCTCGAATTCTACGAAACATATCAGGTGAGTGAGATTCAGCCGCAGCTCATGCAGCTCCACAGCCAGCTCGCCGCCGATACCACTCTTGACGGACGCGGTTTCTGGGGCTACTTCCTGCAGCCCGGTGGCAACTCGCCCATCGCCGTGGGTATAGCCGCTCCGGCACAGCGTGCAGCCATCGATGCCATCCTGGCCTCGCCTGCTGCCCGCCGCATACTTCCCTCCAATCTCAAATTGGCCTGGGAATTCAAGCCTCAGATTGTTGAGGTGGCCGACTCCGTTACCGGACGCAACCGCAAGATTGAGTACTACACTCTCGTGGCTCTCAAGACCATCGGTGGCAAGGCTGCCCTGTCTGGCGACGTGATCACCTCTGCCACAAGCGACTTCGAGAACCTGCAGGGCAACTATGTGTCGATGAACATGACCCCCGAGGCTGCCAAGCAGTGGGCACGCATCACCGCCGCCAACCTCAACAAGCAGGTGGCCATCGTGCTCGACGACCAGGTTTACTCCGCTCCCAATGTGAACTCTGTGATCGAGGGCGGACGCTCGCAGATCACCGGCGACTTCACCACCGACGAGGCAAAGGACCTTGCCAACGTGCTCAAGAGCGGTAAGATGGCCGCCAAGGTGGACATCATCAGCGACACCGTCATCGGCCCGACGCTCGGTCAGCAGGCTATCGAGGACGGCTTCATGTCGTTCGGCGTGGCTCTGGTGCTCCTGATGATCTTCATGATGGCGTTCTACGGCGTTATCCCCGGCCTGATCGCCAACCTCGGTCTGGTGTTCAACCTCTTCTTCACATTCGGTATCCTCGCCTCGTTCCAGGCTGTGCTCACCCTGTCGGGTATCGCCGGTATCGTGCTCGCGCTCGGTATGGCTGTCGACGCCAACGTGCTTATCTTCGAGCGCACCAAGGAGGAGCTCCGCGCCGGCAAGAAGACTCCGTCAGGCTATTGCCGATGGTTACAGCAACGCATTCTCGGCAATCTTCGACTCCAACCTCACATCGATTATCACCGGCGTGATCCTGCTCTTCTTCGGTACAGGTCCCATCAAGGGCTTTGCCACCACGCTGATCATCGGTATCATCTGCTCGTTCTTCACAGCAGTGTTCCTCACCCGTCTGGTGTTTATCTTCGGAGCCAAGACCAAGGTGATCCAGAATCTGACCTTCACCACCGGCCTCTCGGCTAAGATGTTTACCAAGACGAACTTCAACTTCCTCGGAGCACGCAAGATTAGCTTCACCATATGTCTCGCATTTGTTGCTGTGGTGATAGTGTCGCTCTTTGCCCGTGGCCTCAATCAGGGTATCGACTTCTCCGGTGGACGCAACTATGTGATACAGTTCGACCATCCCGTTGAAACCGACCAGCTGCGCCAAACCCTCACTCCGCTCTTCGATGGCGCACAGGTGTCGGTGATCACCATCGACGACAACACCAAGGTGCGTATCTCCACCAACTACAAGATCGACTCCACCGACGACAACGTCGAGCAGGAAATCACCGAGATTCTCTACAACGGCCTCAAGGACCAGATAGGCGATCTGGACATAGAGTCATTCTCGGCCACCAACGACCAGATAGGCATTCTCAGCTCGCAGAAAGTGGGCCCGACAGTGGCAAACGACATGCGTAACGATGCATATATAGCTGTGATTCTCTCGCTTATAGCGATGTTCCTCTACATCCTGCTCCGATTCCGCAACATGGCCTTCTCTGTTGGTGCGCTTGCAGCCGTAGCCTTCACAGCCTTCACCATCATCGGTTTCTACTCGCTCTTCTGGGGCGTCTTCCCCTTCGCTATGGAGATTGACCAGTCGTTCATCGCCGCTATCCTTACCGTTATCGGTTATCAGATCAACGATACCGTGGTAGTGTTCGACCGTGTGCGTGAAAACGTCGGTCTCTATCCCAAGCAGAGCTTCTTCGACACCATCAACAACTCGATCAACTCAACTCTGGGCCGTACGATCATGACCTCGAGCTCCACCCTGCTCGTGCTCCTGTGCATCTTCATTCTCGGTGGCGACTCGATACGTTCGCTCACGTTCGCGCTCATCTTCGGCGTGGTTGTCGGCACACTTGCCACAATCTTTGTGGCATCGCCGGTGGCTTACCTCACCGACTCGCGCCGCAAGACGGTGAAGCGAGCCTGACAATAGCATTTTCAACTCATAGCTATAACTTCTGATTCCGGCCCCGCCATCGCCCATCACCATGGGCAGTGGCGGGGTCGATTCGTTTAGAGGGCTCCCGAGTATGGTATTATCAATATGAGCGGGTGCCTGTACGCCCCGGTGCTTATGCCATCCGGTCTTGCCATCCGGTCTGGGCCGCGACATGTCGCGGGTCGCGGCATGCCGCGGCCGGCCATCCATCGGTGTTTTCTTGTCATTACCTCTGGTGCATCATCGACATGTTGCAAAGGATTTATGGCATAGAAAAGGCCGGACTTCGTGAGCCCGGCCTTGAAATATGAATGGTGCGGCGTTTTAGCGCTTTACTACGCGGAATGTGTGTCCGTTGACACGTACCAGGTATATACCCGATGCGAGATGACCAAGCGAAAGTTCGGTGTTATTGCTCGAGGCCACACATGTGCCTGAAGTAGAGAATACATCCACTGCGGGAGCAACACCCTGGGGAATGGTCACCGAAATCATATCATCCACCATAGATGGCCATACTCCATAAGCATCCTTGTCAGTGTCGATGCCATCGATGCTGCCTAAGGGTGTGATGTTGTAGTGATAGACGGTATTGGTACCTGAAAGATTGTCGAACTTTGTCAGCGGCATGTAATATAGCGGGATTTCATTGTAATCCGAACCATAGAAATTGAAATCTCCTTGCGGATAGTCCAAGTCGAATGTCATGGCCATATCCAGCCGTGTAACAAGCTCTTCATTAGGGCTATAGCATGATTTCTGCACTAAATGGCATATTTGGTTTGTATTGCCTGTATACTCATATTCAGTGATGTCAGAAACAAATGGGTCGCCTAAATTGCTGTTTATTATGTATCTGGAAATCTTCTCAGGGAGTCCGGCACCGTTGCGTTCATATTCTATGCGGGATCCGGACGACTGCACGTCACCGTTTGACTCATAGGTGTTGAGAGTGTATTCTTCTACAATGTGTCCGTTGCCATCGTATTTCCATGTAACGCAATATGTAGATTTATAGCTATCGGATTCATTAAGAGTCCTCAGCTGGGAAATGTCCCGGAGTGTCACTACCCCCGGTCGGTCGGTCACAGGCACAGTCACGTATTTGTTGTCCTCGACAATTAATTGGTTGGTATTGTTTGTCACGGAGTGATAAAATACCGAATCACCCTCGATGGTGAATAGAGAGGATACGTTCGAGCCTTCGGATGTTTCGCTCGTTCGGTAGTAAGGATTGTCAAGTCCGGAGTTAAAAGGATACTTGGCGTATGTGAACTGCGTGGTTCCAATTGGAATCCATTGCTGATCATAGTAGTTCTCCACAGATTGGGTGAGTGCATTGTCATGTTCCTCCCCATATGTAAAGGTGAATCTGTTACCGGAGGTTATACCGGCTTCAGGATTCCAGGGGTTATATATGAGCTCTGTGCGGCATGTCACCAGACCGGGGCGATCGTTGTATTCCATGCTGACAGCCTGGGCGAGTTGAGCCTTAACCAGGCTGCCATCGCTGGCACGATAACCCATGTAGTTGCGCGTCTCGGTTTCGTAGCCATCAGAATTATACACATGAGTCACATGGTTCATCAACACGAAATCGCTATTGATGTCGGGACGTTCGTATCGGCGAAACTCCAGCACACGTCCGTCGGCATCGTAGTCGTACTCTGTACGATATGTACCCGACCACTGGCATGTCAGGTATCCGGCATCGTTGTAGTCAACTCCGTCCGACCATGAGAATTGCCAGGCTTGGTCATTGCCGAAAGCCCAATGATCCTCACGCATGGGGCGGTGGTTGGCATCGTAGAAATACACTGTGCTGTCTTGCCGTGCAGTCACGGCCGACTGGAGCTCGTACTTGGCCTTTGGCTCGGGCATAGGGGCAGGTTGCGCCCACACGCACGGTGCCATGACAGAAAGCACGGTTAAAAGGGTAAAGATTTTTTTCATTGATGTTTGGATTGGTTATGGCGCAAAGTTACGCAAAAAATACTGATTAATTAGGCCCAAAATGGCTAACTTTGCAGTACCATGGAATATAAATCGATCATTACAGCATTTGTCATATCTTATGCCGCGATCACAGCATGGGATGCTGCAGCGGCCATCGACCCTTCGACGCTATACGAGATACATACGCCGGACGGCAAGGTGCTCGACAATCAGCAGAGTTTCGATGCCGGAGCGCGGATTTTCCTGTCTCGTCCGGTGGAGGGGCGCGAGTCTCAGGCATGGCGGCTGGAGCCGCAGCCCGACGGGTCGTGGCTGATAGTGAACGCGTGGTCGGATATGGGCCTCGACAATGGCGGGGAGCCTGGCACAGTTTGTCCTGTGATACAATGGGGCCTTGATGCCGGCAATCTGAATCAGCTATGGCGCATAGACGAGCAGCCCGACGGGACAGTGACGCTCACATGCGCGGCCGAGGATGCACAGGCTGCCTACAGCGATGGCGCTCCTTTTGGAGAGCCGATGGTTAAGATTCCAGGTGTGACGGATGGTGACGGGCGACGCTGGTTGCTGGTGCCCTCGCCCATAGTGGTGGCACCGCGTGTGGTGAAGACGCACAGCGACAACGACTGGGAGAACCAGCACATGCTCGGACGCAATCTGTTACCTCCCCGCGCCACATACACCCCCTATGCCACCCTCGGAGAGTGTGAAGCCTCCCCGGCACGTGTCTGTCCCTGGCTCGATCCTGAGTCGGGACGCCGCATAAGCCTCGATGGCACATGGCTTTTCAGATGGGTCCCCTCGCCCGAGGAGCGTGACCTCCGCTTCTGGCGGAAAGGGTACGATGCGTCGGGATGGGACATAATAGCTGTACCCTCGTCGTGGGAAATGCAGGGTTACGGCACACCGATATATACCAACATTACATATCCATTTCTCAACAATCCGCCATTTATATCGCCTCAGCGTGGCTACACCCTTGAGCGTGAGCCAAATGCCGTCGGGCAGTACGTGCGCGACTTCGAGCTGCCCAGCGGCTGGGAGCGCGACATGGAGGTGTTCCTGCGATTCGGCGGGGTGTACAGTGCATTCTATGTGTGGGTCAACGGCAAGCCTGTCGGCTACAGCCAGTGTGCCAACACCGACTCCGAATTCGACATCACGCCATATTTGCGCCGGGGTGCCAACCGCTTGGCTGTGGAGGTTTACCGCTGGAGCGACGGCAGCTATCTTGAGGACCAGGATATGTTCCGTCTCAGCGGTATTCACCGCAGCGTGGAGCTCACGGCCCAGCCGAGGCGGGCCGCACTACGCGACCTGAGCCTTGACGCACCAGCGCCAGAAGGCGGTGTAGGTGAAGTGACCATCGACGCACTGCTCCGCTCTTATGAAAAGCGCGCATGCAACGTGAAGCTGCGTGCCCGCGTTACGGGCGAGGGAGGCGAGCTGTTGGCCGACACGGTGATTCCGGTCGTAAGGCTTGATCCGGAGGCGGAAACAACTACCGGATGTACGCTGAAGTGTCCGGATGTGAAGGAATGGAGCGCCGAGGATCCGAGGCTCTATACCCTCGATGTGGCAACCATAGGCCCCGATGGCAAGGAACTCGAATGCACCACGATGCGGTTTGGATTCCGCTCTGTGGACGTTACCGGCGAGAGCCTGCTCGTAAACGGCCGCCCAACGCTTATAAAAGGAGTCAACCGACAGGAAATCGATCCAGTGAGGGGACGCACCGTGCCGGTGGAATTGATGGAGGAGGATATAAGGCTGATGAAACTGCACAACATCAACACCGTGCGGACGAGCCACTATCCCAACGATCCCCGCTTCTATGCACTCTGCGACCATTACGGCATCTACCTCATAGATGAGGCCGATGTGGAGAGTCACGGCAATCAGTCGCTGGCCGACAATCCTGGATGGCGCGAGGCGTTTGTCGACCGCGCCGTGCGGATGACCATGCGCGACCGCAATCACCCGTCGGTGATTATCTGGAGTCTTGGCAACGAGTCGGGAAGTGGATGCAACATCGAGACCGAATCCGATGCCGTCCGGGCCATCGACCCCTCCCGCCCTGTGCACTATGAGGGGATGAACCAGATAGCCCACATGGACTCGCGCATGTATCCCTCGCTCGACCTGCTGGCCTCGCTCGACCTCCAGCAGCATGGCAAGCCACTGCTCATGTGTGAGTATGCCCACGCCATGGGCAATGCCGTTGGCAACCTGCCCGAATATTGGGACTACATCGAAAACCATTCGCACCGCCTCATAGGAGGCTGCATCTGGGACTGGGTGGACCAGGGACTGGTGCGTCCGGGTGAGGAGGATGGCCGCTATTATTATGGAGGGTCGTTTGCCGACCGTCCCAACGATGCCGATTTCTGCTGCAACGGACTGGTTGGGCCTGGCCGCGAGGTGACGGCAAAGTTGCTCGAAGTGGCCCAGGTATACAGATATGTAAAGATGGAGATGACAGCTCCGGACACTCTGCTGGTGTCGAACCGCTACGGAGCGCCTCTGCCCGTAGGGCTTGAGGTGGACTGGAGGGTGGAGCGCGATGGCATTCCGGTGAGCCAGGGCACGGTGCCGCTTGGCTCCATGGCTGTCGGGACAGATACGCTCGTGGCCCTGCCCATCCCATCTTTTTTGGAACCCGACGCGATTTGGTACATGGTGTCCGAAGCCAGGCTCGCCGACTCATGCGTGTGGGCTCCGGCCCGACATGTGGTGTCACGAATGCAGCACCGCCTTCATGAGCCTGACGCGCCCGCAGTTCTTACCCTTGGATCGTATGCCTCCACGCATCCCCTCCGTCTTACCCTCGACGGCTGCAGCAATCCACATGTGGCAGGAGAGGGCTTCACGGTGGATTTCGATGCGGCGACAGGGCGTATGACATCGCTCAGATATGGTGGCCGCGAGATGCTCAGGGGCTCAGATGCCTTCGCCATAAACACCTACCGCTATATAAGCAACGATCCCCGCGACTACACCGAGCCGGTGACCACCTTGAGCGCCGAGCCGGTGTCGGGCATTGATTCGGCGGGATGTTTCGTATGGGCGACATCGCACCTTACCTTGGTCGGCCCCGACTCCATCAGCACTGCCATGCGCTACACCGTATGGCCCGGTGGAGCCATAGATGTCGATTGCCGCATTACCACCACCAACAGCTGCACCCAGCCCCGGCTCTCGCTTCAGACCATGATTTCGCCCGACCTGAGCGAAGTGGAATGGCTGGGATGCGGTCCCATGGAGAATTATCCCGACCGCCGTTCAGCTGCCTTTGTCGGGCTGCACACCCTTTCCGTAGACAGCATGTATGAGCCGTACACCCGCCCCCAGAGCATGGGCATGCGCATGGATCCGCGCTATGTTCACCTCACGGATGGAGAGGGCATCGGCGTGCGCTTGCTTCCGCAAGGTATGGCAGGCTTCTCAGCCCTCCGGCACACCGACCTCGACCTCCGTCAGGCCAAGTACCGACACGAGCTCGCCCGCCTGCGGCGCGATGCGATAGTGCTTCAGCTGGATGTGGCCATGCGCGGTCTGGGCAATGCCAGTTGCGGCCCCGGCCCGCTCCCGGCCTACGAATTCAATGGTCAGAAAACTTTTACAGCCGGAGTTCGTATCGAGCCATTTGCGAGGTGATCTCGCACCGTTCCGTAACATGATTCGTACCACATAGCAATATCGTTAATGATATTTAACGGTGCTGTCTTGTTCTGTAACACATTTTTGCTTAACTTTGCGGCGTTTGTGTTAACGAAGTAAGAAAGATCTTTTTTCATCATACCTTATTATTTCCAAAAGAAAACGAAAGAAATAATACCATACTTAACTTACAATCAAATGTCAAAAAGCTCACAATTTGGTAAATGGGCAATGCTGGTGGCATCAGGTCTGATCTCATCAGCCACGGCTATCGCAAGTCCAGCCGATGCCCCTCTTCCCGAGCCGCAGCAGGCGAGCCAGAACACAGGTACGGCCATCGGTACTGTCACCGACAGCGAGGGCGAACCTCTGATTGGAGCCACAGTCAAGGTGGATGGCACTACCCTTGGTGTAGCCACCAACTTCGACGGTGAATTTTCGCTCCCTAATGTGAAACACGGTGCAAAGATTACCGTAAACTACATCGGTTACAAACCTCAGACCGAAGTATGGACCGGGCAGGCCATCAACTTCGTACTCGTCGATGACACCAACGTGCTCGAAGAGGTAGTGGTGATGGGCTACGGTCTCAAGCAGAAACGTGCCAAGGTGACCAACTCCATTGCTAAGGTGAGCGAGGAGACCTTCCAGGTGGGCGCCAACGCCAACCCCGCACAGGCCCTTGCAGGTGCAGTATCGGGTGTGAAGGTGAACGTGACCTCCGGTGACCCGGGTGCCACTCCTTCCATCATTGTCCGCGGCGGTACCAATTGGGACGGCAGCGGTTCGCCGGTTGTGGTTGTCGACGGCCAGATCCGCGAGAGCCTCGCCGACATCAACCCCAACGACATCCAGTCCATGGAAATCCTCAAGGACGCCGGCGCAACCGCCCTTTACGGTGCGCGTGCATCCAACGGTGTGATCCTCGTGACCACCAAGCAGGGACAGCAGGGACATGGCAAGGTTACACTCAACATGAAGGTGGGTCTCAACTACTACGACACCGGCTACAACTGGGTGAACGGTGAGGACTACATCCGCATTTCGCGTGAGGCATGGAACAACACCTCCTGGATGCGCGACTACTATGCTTCGTCGCTGCAGAGCAGCCTCTGGGGCACAGGCGGTCCGGCAGCCATCGGCGCCACCGAACTGTCGAGCGGATCTGTATGGAACGTGCTCACAAAGACTGACGCCAACGCATACCTCCTTGGCAAGGGCTGGAGCGAGATGGTCGACCCTCTGGAGGATGCCAACGGCCAGCACCGCACCATCCTTTACCGTGACCTGGATGGCATAAAGCTCAACAGCAACTCCCCGGCCATCACACAGGACTACAATGTGAGCTTCACCGGCGGCAACGACCGCGGCTCGTACTACGCAAGCCTTGGATACTATGATGCCGAGGGCTCGCTCAAGGAGACATTCTACAAACGCTACAACTTCACCCTTTCGGGTGGCTACGACATAGCCAATTGGCTGGAGTCGAACTCCACCGTCACCTTTACCCGTGCCAACTGGCTCAACGACGGTAAGGCCTACAACAACTCCAACGGCTACGGCACACGCGTACCGGCCGACTACTTCTATGGCCGTGCCGCTTGTCTTCCCCCCACAGCCCGTTGGGTCGATGAGGACAACCAGCCGCTGCTCGGACAGGGCTTCAACGGATTTGCCAACCTCTCGTATCAGCCCGAGGCATTCGACCGCGACTACCAGAGCGACAAGTTCTCGATGACCACATCGCTTACCGCCAAGATCATCGAGGGCCTCACCCTCAAGGGCACCATGAGCTGGTACTACAACGAGTATTTCTACGAAACATTCGACCACGACTTCGTCACAAACCAGCAGGGTACCACAACGAACACCCAGCACAATGCCTCGAACGAATTCCAGCGCACATTCAACCAGACCTATAACCTCGTAGCCAACTTCAACCGCACCTTCGCCGAGAAGCACACAGTCAACGCCATGGTGGGTATGGAGTACTACGACCACTACATCCGTGGCTTCAAGGCCAGCGGTTCGGGCGCTCCCACTGGATACTTCCAGGATCTGGGCCTGACCTCCACCGAGGCCAACCGCCGCAGCATCGACTCATGGCACTCCAAGCAGCGCATCCTCTCTTACTTCGGACGCGTGGAGTACGACTACATGGCCAAGTACCTCATCGCCGCCACATTCCGTGAGGACGGTTACTCATCGCTGCTCGACCACCGCTGGGGCTTCTTCCCCGGTGTATCGGCCGGCTGGGTATTCTCCAGCGAAGACTTCTGGCGCAACAATACCGCACTCGACGCCATCAACTTCGGTAAGATCCGCCTGTCGTACGGTGTAAACGCCAACGCATCCGGCATCGGAGCCTACACCCTCCAGGGCGGTTACAGCTACAACCGCTACCTCACCGGTTTCCAGGGCTACCTGCTCAACACCCTCCCCAACCCGGGCCTCCGCTGGGAGCGCACCAACACCTTTGAGGTGGGTCTCGATCTGGGCATCCTCAACAACCGTGTCAACCTTGGCTTGACCTATTACAACCGTCTGACTATCGACAAGTACGCCGATCTGGCACTCCCCGTTTCGACTGGCTGGACTAAGATTCTCAACAACAACGGTAAGCTTCGCAACCAGGGTGTCGAAATCGACCTCAACGCCACACTGATCAACTATCGTGACTTCACCTGGTCGCTCGGTGCCAACCTGACATTCAACAAGAACAGCGTAGTGGAACTCCCCGACAACGGCAACGTGAACAACCGTATCGGTGGCACACAGGTGTATGATGGTACCAAGACCACTGCTGCTGACGGTTCAATCCAATACGGCACCAAGTGGATCGGTGGCACACAGGAGGGTCAGGAACCCGGCCACCTGATTGGTTACAAGATGGACCGCATCGCTCAGAGCGTCAACGATTTCCCCAAGGGATATGTTGATATCTCCGGCAGCCAGGGCGTATACGTCGACGACGAGGGCTACGAAATCCTCCGTCAGAAGGGCTATACCCGCAACGCTGTCAAGGCTGAGGCCGGTGACCCCATCTGGCATGACGTGAACGGCGACGGTATCATCGACAACTACGACCAGGTTGACCTGGGCAACACCATGCCTCACTGGACCGGTGGTTTCAACACCACACTCCGCTGGAAGGGCCTGCAGCTCTATGCACGCTTCGACATGGGCTTCGACTTCACCGTATATGACGGCCCGCTCGGATGGTGGCTCGGTTGCGCACAGGGTACCTATTCGTTCCCTGACCAGGTGTTCGACTGCTGGACTCCCGAGAACACCGACGCCAAGTATCCCCGCTTCGTATGGGCTTCGGTTTACGGTACCAACGCATGGATCCGCACATCGTCGATCCTTGCACAGAAGGGCGCTTACCTCGCATGCCGCGAGCTCTCGCTCAGCTACACACTGCCCCAGAACATCTGCGACAAGTTCCGTTGCCAGGGCCTCACAGTGTCGGTTACCGGCCAGAACCTCGGCTACATCAAGTCGTGTACCAATCCTCTGCCCGACTACACATCGAGCACACACGGTAACACAGCCGGTATCGGCGGTACCTACAACCTGCCCCGCACCGTGCTCTTCGGCCTCAATGTATCATTCTAACCTCTACTGCTCAAGACTAAACAATGAAACGTACAACAATATATAAAAGTCTTTCGGCTGTGATGGCCGGTACCGTGGGCCTTATGGCTGCTTCGTGTGCCGATAGCCTCGACCTCAAGCCTATCGACTACTTCGGCTCGGGCAACTTCTGGGAAAGCCAGGAGCTCTTTGAGGGTCATCTCTCAGGTACAGCCGCTAAATTCCGCAGTACCTTAATGGGTGTGGGCGCGGCCGATGACTTCAACAATCCTTCGCTGCTCTATACCCGTGCAGGCGAGCTCCGCTCGGGCATCTACTCCCTCGACCTCATCGATGGTGCGGGCGCCAAGCAGATCAACTTCATCAACAACAACATAACTGAGGGTAACCCCGGTTTCACGAACTTTGCCAACATATACAGCCTTATCGGCGACCTCAATGAGTTCCTGTACTATGTTGAGGCAAATGCCAGTGTGTTCAAGTCGGAGGAAGCCCGCCAGTACATGAAGGGCATGGCTCTTGGCCTTCGTGCTTACTGCTATTTCCAGCTCAACAAGATGTGGGGTTCGGTACCTCTGCGTACCACTCCCGATGTTGTGCTCGGAAACATCAACCCGGTTGAGCTGCAGAAGCCCCGCGCCAAGGTGTCGGAGGTTCTTGCCCAGATCAAGACCGACGTCAAGGAGTCAATCGAGTGCTTCAAGGCCGGCGAAGGCTACACCAAGTTCTCCCGGACCAAAGTGTTCTGGAACATCCAGGCTTCCAAGATGCTCGCCGGTGAGGTATATCTCTGGTCGGGCAAGGTTTCCCGTCTCGGCAAAGGTGATGTAGTCGATGGTGCTTATGACTATAAGGCTAATCCTGCCGATGTGGCTGTTGCCAAGGGTTACTTCGAGGATGTTGTCAAAAACTATGGATACTCGCTCCAGCCCACATATGCCGATGTGTTCAGCTACGACAACAAGGCTAACAGCGAGATAATCTTCACCGTGGGTTATGAGCTGGATGTGGCCGCTCCCACAAACTGGATTTCCTACATATGGTCGCCCACAGGAACCACCACCAAGAACGGCGATTATCTGATGCCTGTGGATGAGGTAGGATTCCTCCCCAGCACCACAGCCCAGTGGTCGGGCTACTACTACAATCCTGAGACTGGCGTTGCCTCTCCCAATGAGATTGCCAATTGTAACCCCTCCAGTGTTAACCGTGCCATGTACCGGAATGCTGTGTTCTTCCAGTACGACGCCAACGACAGCCGTCGTGCCTGCTTCATGCCGGCTTATCAGCCCAACGATGCCGACATGGCGTATAAGGAAGGTCTGAAGAGCATCCCCAACTTCGATGCCGAGAATCACTATCTGGCTGGAGCATTCTTCAACAAGTTCCGCTTTGTCATCGCTACCAATGGTAAGTATACCAACACGAACGACCAGCCCATTTACCGTCTGCCGCTTGCCTACATGTATCTGGCCGAGATAGCCAACTACGAGGACGCAACATCTGCCGATGTGGCCAAGTATATCAACATGGTGCGTGAGCGTGCTTACGGCTCGGATTGGGATGAGACCCAATATGGCTACAAGAACAATGGCAACTTCCGCGAGAACGAGGTGGCTATCCTTCAGGAGAAGACCAAGGAGTTCATCGGTGAGGGCCAGCGTTGGTGGGACCTCTGCCGTCTGACCGCCGTGAAGAATGGCGCTACATCGGATCACCTGGTGTTCCAGCCCGAGAGCTGCGCCGGATGGGGCCTCGACCTTGCAAATCATCCTTATTGGACTGCTACCGCCATGCGTGACGAGAGTGGCAACATCACCACAACTCCGGTGTTGACCAACACTCCGGTACTCGACTACGCAACCCAGTGGCACCTGCTGCTCTACCCGATCAATGCTGGCCTGATCAGCACCGACCAGCTTGAGCAGACCCCGGGTTACGGTGTGAACCAGTAATCAAGCGTTTCATACTTACGTAATATAGATAATCTCGCCCCCGGCCGAACATCCTGTTCAGCCGGGGGCGAGTCATGTTTGTATTGCAGTCGTGTTAGTTTTTGTAAAAAATAGGGGCAGTGTGCCGAAAAGAGTGTAAATTTGTAGCCGCATTATGCCAAGGCAACAATACGATATGAAACGATACAACCTGATAAACGACACATTGGGATGGTTTTGCTTTGTGGTGGCCGCAGTCACTTATATGCTGACGCTTGAGCCAACCGCAAGCTTCTGGGACTGTCCCGAGTTCATTACCCAAGGCTATAAGCTGGAAATAGGTCACCCGCCGGGCAACCCCATCTTCATGCTCACCGCCCGCTTTTTCGTGAATTTCGCCGGAGGCGATATGAGCAAGGTGGCCCTGGCGGTAAACTGCATGTCGGGCCTGCTCTCGGCAGCCACCATACTGCTGCTGTTCTGGACCATAACCCATCTGGTCCGCCGGCTGGTGGTGAAGGACACAGCCACCGACGTTACACTTCAGCAGATGCTGGTGATATTCGGGTCGGGTCTCTGCGGTGCCCTTATGTATGCCTGGAGCGACACCTTCTGGTTCTCGGCAGTCGAGGGTGAGGTGTATGCCTTCTCGTCGTTCTGCACGGCGCTGGTGTTCTGGCTCATCCTCAAGTGGGAAACCGGGCCGACGAGCCGCACAGCGACCGCTATCTGGTGCTGATAGCCTATGTGATAGGCGTCTCGATAGCCGTGCACTTGCTCAACCTGCTCTGCATCCCGGCCATAGTGCTCGTATACTATTACCGCAAGTGGAGCAACACCACGGCCAAGGGGTCGATTGTGGCGCTGCTCATATCGTTTGTGCTGGTGGCTGTGGTGCTTTACGGCCTCGTGCCGGGCTATATAGGCATGGCGCAGTATTTCGAGCTGCTGTTCACCAACGTGCTGCACTGCCCGTTCAATACCGGTGCGCTGGTCTATGCCATAGCCGTTGTGGCGCTCTTCGTCATCACCATCGTGGAGCTGTACCGCCAGCGCCGTCCGATGGCCACCCGCATGCTCTTTGCCGGCTCGGTGGTGCTTTCGGGCATACCGCTGATGGTGCATAACGAGTGGGGCGCCGTGGCAGTGGCCGCAATTATCTTTGCCCTTATGGCTAAGTTGCCCCGGGTTAGCACCCGCATTATGACCCTCTCCACCCTGAGCCTTCTGGTGATATTCATTGGCTATTCATCGTACGCGTTGCTGATCATCCGTTCGACGGCCGACACCCCCATGAACCAGAACTCTCCCGACAACGTGTTTGCGCTCAGCTCCTACCTCAACCGCGAGCAGTACGGCGACCGTCCGCTCTTCTACGGAGTCACCCCGTACTCGGCCGTTACCTATGCTCCCGACGGCAAGGGCAGCTACCGCGCCCGCTTTACCGATGGTGCTCGCCAGTATGCCAAGACCATCAAGCAGGCCGAGGGCGACAGCGACTCTTATACCGTCACTGGCCACAAGCGCAAGTATCAGATGGCTCCCGAGCTGAACATGCTCTTCCCCCGAATATACTCCAGCGATGCCAATCACATACAGGCCTATACCGACTGGGTGGGGATGCGCGGCACGCAGGTGCGCTACGCGCAGATCTACGACAATGACGGCAATCCCATGCCTGGTTCGGAGCAGTACGCCACCAAGCCCACGATAGCCGAGAGTCTGAAGTTCTTCTTCACTTACCAGCTCAACCATATGTACTGGCGCTACTTCATGTGGAATTTCGCCGGACGCCAGAACGACATCCAGGGCAACGGCGAAGTGAACCATGGCAACTGGATTTCAGGCATACCCGTCATTGACAATCCCCGTTTGGGCGACCAGTCGCTCCTTCCCTACGATGACGGAGAGGGCAACAAGGGCCACAACGTGTTTTTCATGCTGCCCCTGATCATGGGCATCATCGGCCTCGTGTGGCAGGCGTTTGTGAGCAAGCGCGGCATAGAGCAGTTCTGGGTGGTGTTCTTCCTCTTCTTCATGACAGGCATCGCCATCGTGCTCTACCTCAACCAGACCCCGATGCAGCCCCGTGAGCGCGACTATGCTTTCGCCGGATCATTCTATGCCTATGCCATATGGATCGGCATGGGTGTGGCCGGACTCTCCTATGGCCTGCACCGTCTTCTCGATCCCGCCGTGAAGCGTGCCGTCAAGGCCAAGGAGGAGCAGCCCGCATCGGGCGGCGCAAACCTTGCGCTCACCTTGGTAGCCGTGGCTGTGGGAGTGTTCGTGCCCCTGCAGATGGTGTCGCAGACATGGGACGACCACGACCGCTCAGGACGATACACCACACGCGACTTCGGCGCCAACTACCTCAACTGCCTCGACGAGAACGCCATAATATTCACCAACGGCGACAACGACACATTCCCCCTGTGGTATGCCCAGGAGGTGGAGGGTGTGCGCACCGATGTGAAGGTGGTGAACCTCAGCTACCTCACCACCGACTGGTATGCCAACCAGATACGCCAGCCATCGTACGATGCTCCGGCTATCCGGCTCACCGCACAGCCCAAGGACTACGCCTACGACCGCCTGCAGTACAGCTATGTCGACAAGCCTGCCGATTCGTCGGCCGTGCATGTGCGCCGCGCACTCGAAGACCTCTACTCACAGCCCGGGTCCGACATACACACCGTACGCTATCCGCGCATGTACCTCCCCGTCGATGCCGAGGCTATGGTGAAGGCCGGACGCATAAAGCCTTCGGAGGCAGCCGCCATGTCGCCCACAATCGACTTCGACTTCACGGCATCGTCCGGACTCGCGCTCAATAGTGTGCTGGCCCTTGACATGCTGCTCAATTCAGTAGAGAATGGCTGGGACCGTCCGGTGTACTTTGCCATGACCGTGCCGGAGAGCTACTATCTGGGCCTGTCGCCCTATATGCGCAGCTCGGGTCTTGCTTACGAGGTGGGCGCAGCTCGCTCGGGCAACGGACGCCCCGGTGTGAACACCGACAAGATGTATGAGAACATTACCACCAAGTTCAAGTGGGGCGGACTCGATGCTCCCGGTGCCGATGGCCTGTATCTGGACGAGACCGTCCGCCGCATGGTGTCGACAAACCGCACCGCCATGCTCGACCTGGCCTCTGCTCTTGTTGATGAGGGTGCGGCGGCAATGCGCATGACCAACGACTCAGTGCGTGCATCACTGGGCATCACCGCATCGCCCGACACGCTCCGCGCATATGCCGGAGAGCGGTTCGACCGCGCACGCGAGATACTCCACCTCATGGAGGAGAAGCTTCCCGACTCGGTATCGCCCCTGGCAGCGCACATGGGCCTCCAGCTCGTGGAGATATACCGCGACCTGGCCGAGTACACCGATAATGGCGATGACTTCCAGCGCGCCTACTCGCGTCTGGAGAAAGAACTCGACTCGCAGGCACGCAACTTCGTGTACTATTCGAGCCTCAAACCGGGGCAGTTTGCATCGCTGCAGAACACCGACAAGTATCTCTATTACTACTACTTCCCCGATGTGGTGCGCCTTATGGCAGCATTCACCGGCGACTACGAGGGCGTGGAGAAGACACTTGCCTCGAAGGGAGTGAACATCAACCTGCTGCGGCAGTTGCTGTTCGCCCAACAGCAGAAGTGACATGCAGCCTGACATATGCTCGCACGACTTATAGAACAACCACCTATGCCATATCGTCTCCTGTTTCCGGAGGCGATATGGCGCATTAAGCGCAAGGGTGTCAAGGTGGCCTACCTCACTTTCGACGACGGTCCGGTGCCGGAGGTGACGCCATGGGTGCTCGACACGCTCGACCGTTATGGCGTGAAGGCCACATTCTTTATGGTGGGCGACAACGTGCGGCGCTATCCTCACCTGCTCGAGGATGTGAAGGCACGGGGGCACAGTTACGGTAATCACACCATGCACCACATGCAGGGGATGAAGGTGAGCACGCGCGCCTATCTGCGCGACATCACTGAGGCAAACGATTTGATCCAATCGCCCCTGTTCAGACCACCACACGGCCTGTTCAAGTGGGGGCAGGGCCGCGCGCTCAAGAAGCACTACAATGTGGTGATGTACGATGTGGTCACCCGCGACTATAACGCGCAGCTCTCTGGCGAGCGCGTGCTCGACAACGTGAAGCGGCTTACGCGCAACGGATCGGTGATCGTGTTCCACGACTCTCTCAGGGCGGCCGACCGGATGCGTTATGCTCTTCCGCAGGCTATAGAATGGCTCCTTGACAATGGATATGAGCTCCACCCCCTCCCCATGTGATTCCTTGCCGCTGGAGGCGTGGCAGCTGGCGGAGTGGCTCACCCGCGAGCGCGGCATAGCATCCTACGGTGTGGCGCGGGCCATGCCTGTGGAGGATGCCGAGGTGCAGCGTTACCGCAGGTGGATTGCCGCCGGACATCATGGCGCCATGGACTATCTTGGCCGCTACGATGAAGTCCGCTCCGACCCGAGACTCCTCCTCGATGGGGCGCGGTCGCTTGTGGTCTGCGCATTTCCGTATCTTCCGTCAACGCTCCGCAATCCCAGCTTGCCGCACATAGCGGCATATGCGTATGGGGCCGACTATCACGATGTGGTGCGGGCCAGGCTGCGGGATGCCGCCCGCGACATAGCCTCCAAATATGGCGGGGAGTGGCGTGTGTGTGTCGACACCGCCCCACTGCGCGAACGCTACTGGGCCGTAAAGGCGGGTGTGGGATTCATAGGGCGAAACCAGCAGCTCATAGTGCCCGGCGTGGGGTCGTATGTGTTCATAGGCACTCTGGTGACCACGCTCGAGATCGGGTCGAGCAATCCGTGTACGCTTTCATGCGGCGATTGCGGCGCATGCCGCCGCGTGTGTCCCGGACAAGCCCTTACCGCCGACGGCGGCATGGACGCACGCCGGTGCCTGTCGTACCTCACCATCGAATATCGCGGGGAACTGCCCGCCGGCACCCGGCTGCACAATACCCTCTACGGATGTGACCGCTGCCAGCAGGTGTGTCCCCACAACAGGGAGGCCCTCACTGCGCTCCTGCCCGATTTTGAGGGGGCTGAAGCCCTGTTGGGGCTCACCGTGGCCGATGTAATGGCGATGGACGCAGATGGATTCCGTGCCGTATTCGGCCGCTCGGCAGTGAGGCGCGCCAAGCTGGAGGGCTTGCAGCGTACTGCCCGCAGGCTGATGGACGAAGCTATTCCAGACCGTATTCCTTGATTTTCCGGTAGAGCGTGCGCTCAGATATGCCCAGTTCGCGGGCCGCATCCTTGCGGCGGCCGTCATATCGCTCCAGCGCTCGCTCGATCATCAGCCGCTCTGTGTCCTCCAGCGAGCGTACCTCTGGCGCTGGCACTGCATTGGGCTCGGTGTCGGGAGCCGGGCTCACTTCATCGGCCTTTACAGTGATTGGTTCGCCGGCGGTCTGTGATGAAGCCGCATACTGCGGAAGCACGGGCTTGTGAGGAAGCATACGCTGACCCTCCGGGGTGACCTCGCCCCCAGCCGCCATCCGCTCCACCACGGCCCTAAGCGAATCGAGCTCACGTTGCAGCCTGAACACCATATTGAACAGCACCTCGCGCTCATCGGCATAGCTGTGAGGGGCATGGCCCCCCGCCTGGCGCGTGGTGGCGGGAGAATACGTGGCGCCATCGCCGGGGAGATAGCTTTCCACCAGAGTGTCGTCCACGCTGTTGCCTGACTCAAAGAGGCATATCTGCTCCACCACATTCTTGAGCTGGCGCACATTGCCCGGCCAGCGGTAATGTTGCAGACGCTCGTAAGCATCGGGCGTGAGGTCGGGAGCGGGCATAGTGTAGCGTTCCACGAAGTCGGTGACAAACTTGCGGGTGAGAAGCACCGTGTCGGAGCCACGGTCGCGCAGGGGTGGCACATCGATGCCCACGGTGGAGAGGCGGTAGTAAAGGTCTTCGCGGAAGCGTCCCTCGGCAATGGCCTTGGCCATGTCGACATTGGTGGCGGCCACTATGCGCACGTTGGTGCGCTGCACCGTCGACGAGCCCACCTTCATGAACTCGCCGCTCTCGAGCACACGGAGCAGGCGGGCCTGGGTGGTGAGTGGCAGTTCGGCCACCTCGTCGAGGAAAATGGTGCCGCCGTCGGCCTCCTCGAAGTAGCCCTTGCGTGTGGCCACAGCGCCGGTGAAGGCGCCCTTCTCGTGGCCGAAAAGCTCGGAGTCGATGGTGCCCTCGGGGATGGCGCCGCAGTTGACGGCTATGTACCGTGCATGCTTGCGGGAGCTGAATCCATGGATAATCTTGGGAAAGAACTCCTTGCCCGTGCCGCTCTCGCCTGTGACGAGCACCGACAGGTCGATCGGTGCCACCTGCACGGCCCTCTGGATAGCGGTGATCAGCCGGGGTGAATTGCCGATGATGCCGAAGCGTGACTTGGCCTGAAGCACCTCGCCCGAAATGGCGGTAAGGTTTATTTCCATGAGCGCATCTTATATGTTTGTTCCTTCAGGAAAGCGCACAACTGCTCGGGCGACCCGGCATGGGACTGCTGCTCCTCCACGGAAATGGGTTGGCCTACTGATATATGAAACTCACGTCCTGCTTTGTTGAACACCTCGGCGGGCAGGCGAAGCGTGCGCAGCTGCCAGCTCACGAGCCCGAGGAAATTAAACCACCAGGAATTGCCCCCGTGGAAGTATATCGGTATCACAGGCACCTTGAGCTGCTGTATGAGACGGCCGATGTTTGGCTGCCATTCGCGGTCCTCGAGCTGCAGGTGCCGGTTGAGTTTCGACACAGCCCCGGCCGGGAAAAATCCCAGCGGCTTGCCTGAACGGACCTGCATGATGGCCTCCTTGATACCCTTCATCGACACAGCCTTCTTGCTGGGATCATTACTTGCAAGAGCGTCCACGGCTATGAAATTCGGGCGCATGGCGGTGATGCGGTCCAGAATCATGTTCACCATCACGCGGTATTCGGGACGGTACCGTCCCACCAGGTCGATGAGGATAATGCCGTCCATGGCGCCGTAGGCGTGATTGCTCACGGTGATGAACGGCCCTTCGGGCATGGAAGCGAGCACCTGTTCGTTGTCGACCCTCAGGCGCAGTTTCAGTTCCTGTATCACCCCCCGGCAGAATTCCGGGCCCGGTGTGCAGCAGTGGCGCGAGTGTATGGCATTGACCTTGTCTACCTGGAAGAGGCGCATTGCGCCATCCACCAGGCTGCGGTGTCCGGCAAGGCGGGGCAACATACCCACTATGTCGTCGGCTGTAAGAACCTCCGGCCGCACATGATATTGTTCGATGAGCTGGCGTGCCCGGGGCGAAGCACCGGGGCAGATGTCGTTGGAGGGTATGGTTTCGGTTGATGTGGTCATGATGGAACAGATGTAATGGACAGGAGTGGTGATGTGTGGAATTAAAACAAATCGTGGCGGTCAGTAGGGATAATACGGTATGCCGCCATCGTCGTCATCATCGCCAAAGGCGATAGGGAGCGGGGCAGGGGCTTTTGCGGGCGGGGCCTTGGCCGTCTCGGGAGCTGGCAGAGGGGCTACGGAGTCGACGGGAGAAGCCACAGCCAGCTCCACCTCAGCGGGAGAGAACTTGCGCAGGCGTTCGTACACTCGCAGGATATCGCGTCCATAGTGCTTGTTTGCCGCCCAGCGTCCGCTCAGGTCCTCCCAGTGCGTGGCGCATCCACGGCGCACCATACCGAAGCGTGGGTCGATGAGCGATTCGCCATCGGGCAGACTCTTGCGGGAGGCATATGCGAACAGGTGCTGCATGTGGGCCGTGACTCCATCGGCGACGGTTTTGAATTGGCTTCCGCTCTTGCCGAGCTTCACCACGCCGAGGCCGCAGAAATTGTTGTGGTGCGGTTTCACGGCTGTGCCGCCGGTGTACTTGAACCAGCCTGTCTCCACTATGGCCTGACAGAAGGCTATGTCGTACCGGATGCCGTAGCGGGCGCCCACCGTGACGAACGATTCAGCTATCTCGTAAGGGAAGTCGGCGTTGTGCTGCCGCACGAATTGGCACAGCGTGGCTGCGTCGATGTCGGCTGCGCCGAATATCGGGGTCTTGGCCCCGGCGGCTCCAGGCATGAGGAGCAGCATTGAGGTCATGGTGACAGCGGCTGCCGCGCTGCGGCGCGGCATGGCCATGGCTCGGGCCACCATCCCCACTCCGAAGGCCACTCCGAAAGCTGCCAGCGCCACAGCCGCCAGGTCGAGGATGTGTATCTTCACTGGATATTCGGTGATGGACAGCTGCGAAGGGTCGCCGCTTAGCTTAAGGAAGCCGAAGTGCTGCTGCAGGAGACACAGTGCCACACCAAGCACGAGGCCTGCCGAAGCCCCGGAGCAAGTGACGAGCATGCCCTGGTCGCGGAATATGCGTCCGATAAAGCCGCGAGTGGCCCCGATGGCCGAGTATGTGGCTATGTCGGAGCGTTTTTCGATGATGAGCATCGACATTGTGGATATAATGTTGAATGAGGCTATCACGAGGATGAACACCAGCAGGAGCATGGTCACCCATTTCTCTACCTGTATCATGCGGTAAGTGTGGGCTTGCTGCTCCATACGTCCCGCCACACGGAAGTCGGGCCCAAGGGCTTCCGAAATGGCGCGTGCCGCCGAGGCAGCATCGGCCCCGGGCAGCAGGCTCACCTCCAGAGCCGAGGCTTCGGAGGTGTAGTCGAGCAGGTGCCGTGCCACTTCGTAAGGCACGAGTATGAGGTCGTTGTCGTATTCGGTCTGGTTGAGCTGGAACACTCCGCTCACCACCAGCGAGTCGGCGCGGAACGAGGCCATGGGGTTGGCCTGATTGATGCGCCCTGTGCGTTGGGGCACGTATATGCGGAGCCAGTCGTAGTATCCCGGATGGGCCTGTAGGTCGATGGCCGCGCCCACGCCGAGAGTGGCGGTGGGATAACCGAGATCGTCACCCTCAGGCAAGAACTCGCCGTCGATAATCACGGGAGTGATGTCGGTAACATGGTGGTAGACTGAGTCCACACCCTTTATTCGCACGGCCTTCTGACGGCCGTCATATATGGACAGAGCATGCTCCTCGATGGTAGGCGCCACGGCATGCACCGCGCCGGGGGCCGCCCGGCGTACAGTGAGGGCCATCTCGTCGGCATCAGCTATAGTTTTGCCATGGATGGGCGTCACCTTGAGCTGGGGATCGAACACCGACAGGCGCTGCGCCGCCACATCGGCAAATCCATTGAACACCGACAGGACGCAGACAATGGCCATCGTGGCCACGGCCACACCGGCCACGGCCACGAGCGATATCACGTTTACCGCCGAATGACTTTTGGGCGACAGGAGATACCTGACGGCCACCCTGAGAGAGAGGGACCTCATCGGCGCACGGAAGTGATGTGCTTGCTCAGGTCAGCTCGGGTCGCTGTCGGCCGGATGTCCATTGGCGGTAGTGGCGAGCAGGTTGTCGATGTTGGCTATGTAGTCCAGCGAGTCGTCCACAAAGAACGACAGCTCCGGTGTGCGGCGCAGCTGGAAGCGCACGCGTTGTGCCAGCTCATAGCGGATGGTGCGTGCGTTGGCGTTGATGCTCTCGATCTGGGCCATGGCCTGGTCGGAAGGGAACACCGACAGGTACACACGCGCCGTGCTCAGGTCGGGGCTTACACGCACGGCGCTCACCGATACCAGCACTCCGTGCATCTTGGATGTCTGCTGGCGGAAAATTTCGCTGAGTTCTTTCTGAAGCAGTCGTGCTATTTTGGCTTGACGGGTAGTTTCCATAATCATTGTTTTTTGCGGTTATGTGATATAAACAACCGCAAGGGCGTTTTAGACCTACAAAGGTAATGATTTTTCAGAAAACATCCGTTAGGCCTCAACAAAGTACCTGGGTCACGGCTGGGGTTGGTCTGGGACCACGTATGTGTACGCGCCCATATCGGGGGGTGTGTTCCGGCTCACGCCGAAGAAATCGGCGGTCCATCCGGCGGGCGTGTACGCGGGGTCGGCTGTGCCCGCCGCCGGCGAACCCTCGCGAAGGCGGTAGTCGAATACATACTCCTCGCGCACGGTGTAGTACATCGGGTCGGTGTCCCAGGCACAGTCAACGAAATTGTCATCGTCCGACCCATTGCTCTTGAGCAGACAGTGCCTCAGGTAAGCCGCCGATCCGGTGAGGTCGGTGGGGGATACATCCTGGCCGTTGCCGTAAATGATGGTGTTGGATATGTCGGCTTGAAGTAGCGGCGCCTGCCAGCCTGTGTCGGAGGCATCATCGGATGTGAGGTGCGAGAGCTGCAGAGCCGCGCCACGGAGCGCGGCGAAGAGGTAATAGTTAGCTATGGTGCAGTGCGATATCCGGTGCTTGCCTCCGGTGAGCCGGAGAGCCCCGTAAGCAGCATCGGCAATCTCGCATCCGGTGGCGTGGAGGTCGGCGTGGCGCACCTCTAAGGCGTATCCGGCAGAATTGCGTATCCGGCAGTTGACCAGCTCCAGCGCTGGAGCGTCAGAGGCCGAGGAGCCGGCCAGGGAGTCGACGAGCACCCCCGACACAGTATTGCGCACCACCGTATGCGACATACGGCTGCGCCCGCTGGAAGGGCTGAATATGAGTCCTTCCCACTGCGAGGCCATGATGTCGAACGAGATATCGGCTACGACATTTCCGGTGCGGTCGCCGCACATCTCCACTGGCCTGGCGGGAGAGCCCTCGGCATACAGGGTACCATCGACACGCATCAGCGACTTGTCGTGGAAGTGGAGCACTGTCCCCTCCTTAAGGGTGAGGGTGGCCCCGGGGGCCACAATGAGCGAGTCGAAAATCTGGCGCGGACGGTCGCCGTACCACACGGTGTCGCGCTCTATCACAGTGCCGTAGATCCGCTCAATGTCGCGTCCGGTGGCAGAGACCACCACCGAAGTGGTCACTCCGTTTGTCACAAAGTCGATTACCTCGCTCACGCGGGTGTCGGCCCAGGTGCCGTTGACTGGCACCGTGGCCTCCACGAGGACGAATATGGAGTCGTTGGGGCGAATCTCCACATTGCCGAACGAATTCCCCGACTGTCCGTCGACATTGATGCGGAAAGTGTGGGAGGAATTGTCGCGGAAGGCAACGGATGAGATGGACATCACCTTGCCGTGTGGATTGTAGACCTTGAACGACTGTGTAGCGGTGGGGGTTCCGGTAAACACGGTGCCGAGGTCAAGCGTGTCGGTGGAGAAGACAGGCTGGTCGGCCGGCGACGTCGATACTGAGTCCTCGATGCAGGAAGAGACTCCCGCAGCGAGAATGGCCAAGAGGAGGAAGAGAATGAGCGAGCGGCACGCACCGGTGCCGCAGGCGCGACGTCTGTACCGTCCGGCAGCTGTATAGTGATAATAAGTCATCGGTCTGTTTTGGAATATAAACGCTCCGGCGCGGGGCAATATTGCTCACCGTGGCCCGCGGCCACACATAAAAAAAGTGAAAATTCCCGCTTCGTGATGCACGTATATTTGCCGGATTGGCGTAAATTTGCAGTTTAAATAACCATTGACCTTAATATACGACTTACGATATGGAATCGAAATTCAAGCGTACGCTCATCACTACCGCTCTCCCATACGCCAATGGCCCCGTTCATATAGGGCATCTGGCAGGTGTATATGTCCCGGCCGACATTTACGCGCGTTTTCTGCGCCTGCAGGGACGCGAGGTGATAATGATCGGCGGCAGCGACGAGCACGGAGTGCCCATTACGCTGAAGGCACGCAAGGAGGGAGTGACCCCGCAGGATATCGTCGACCGCTATCATGCTGTGATACGCGACTCGATGGCCGGGCTGGGCATATCGTTCGACATATATTCGCGCACCACTTCGGAGATACACTCGCGCACGGCATCGGAATTTTTCCGCCATCTGTACGACCAGGACAAGTTTGTGGTGCGCACATCGCGCCAGCCATACGACGCCGTAGCCGGCGAATTCCTCGCCGACCGTTATGTGGTGGGCACCTGCCCCCACTGCGGCAACGAGCGCGCCTATGGCGACCAGTGCGAGGCCTGCGGCACATCGCTCAACGCCACCGACCTCGTCAATCCCCGCTCGGCCCTCACCGACGCACCCGTGGAGATGCGCGAGACCACACACTGGTATCTCCCCCTCGACCAGTACGAGGAGCCCCTGCGCAAGTGGATCCTCGACGGCCACAAGGAGTGGAAGACCAACGTCTACGGCCAGTGCAAGTCGTGGCTCGACCTGGGTCTGCAGCCCCGCGCCGTGAGCCGCGACCTTGCGTGGGGTGTGCCCGTGCCCGTGGAGGGCGCCGAGGGCAAGGTGCTGTATGTGTGGTTTGACGCGCCCATCGGCTATATCTCCAACACCAAGGAGCTTCTGCCCGACTCATGGGAGACACTGGTGGAAGGACCCCGAGACACGCATGATCAACTTCATCGGCAAGGACAACATCGTGTTCCACTGCATAGTGTTCCCGGCCATGCTGATGGCCTACGGCGACGGATTCCAGCTGCCCGACAATGTGCCGGCCAATGAGTTCCTCAATCTTGAGGGTGACAAGATATCCACCTCGCGCAACTGGGCCGTATGGCTCCATGAATATCTGCGCGACTTCCCCGGCAAGCAGGATGTGCTCCGCTATGTGCTGACCGCCAACGCTCCGGAAACCAAGGACAACGATTTCACATGGGCGGACTTCCAGGCCCGCAACAATAATGAGCTTGTGGCTATCTTAGGCAACTTCGTCAATCGCGTTATGGTGCTCACCCACAAGTACTTCGGAGGCGTGGTGCCGGTGTCGGACAGTCTCACCGCCGCCGAGGAAGAGCTCTTTGCCGAGGTGGGCGCCGTGAAGGAACGCCTCACCGCCGCGCTGGAGGGATTCCATTTCCGCGAGGCACTCCGCGAGGCCATGGAGCTGGCGCGTCTCGGCAACCGCTACCTGCAGGAAAGCGAGCCGTGGAAGGTGGCGCGCACCGATATGCCCCGCGTGCAGACCATTCTCTGGACCGCCCTTCAGCTTTGCGGCTCCATAGCCGTGGCGTTTGAGCCATTCATGCCGTTCATGGCCGAGAAGATGCGCTCGATGATGCGCCTCGACAAGCTCACCTGGGACGATCTCGGCAGCCGCACCATAGTTGCGCCCGGAACAGAGCTTGCCCAGCCCGAGTTGCTCTTCGACAAAATCGACGATGCGGCAGTGGAGGCACAGAAGGCCCGCCTTGAGCAGGCCAAGCACGACAACCAGGTGGCAGCATGGAAGCCCGAGCCGCAGGAGGCCGATGTGGACTTCGACACCTTCTGCCGCTGCGACCTGCGCGTGGGAACGGTGAAGGAGTGTGTCAAGGTGCCCAAGGCCGACAAGCTGCTCAAGTTCCTGATCGATGACGGTACCGGTACCGACCGCACCATAGTGTCGGGCATAGCCAAGCATTACGACCCGGCCACTCTCGTGGGCCGTCAGGTGGTGTTTATCAGCAATCTGCCCCCGCGTAAGCTCAAGGGGATAGTGTCGGAGGGTATGCTCCTGTCGGCCGAGAATGCCGATGGGTCGCTCACTCTGCTCGCACCGGGTGCCGAGGCAACGCCAGGAGCCCGCGTGAAGTAATCTGCAGTGCCATGAACCATAACAGAGTACGTCCGCGCATTTTGCTTGTCTACACCGGCGGCACCATCGGGATGGTAGAGGACCCGGTGACGCACTCCTTGCGTCCCTTCGACTTCGACCACCTGATAGAGAATGTGCCCAAGCTGAAGATGCTCAATTATGTGATAGACAATATTCAGTTTGACCCACCGATCGACTCCTCGGAGATGGATCCCTCGCATTGGGACCAGATAGTGCGCGCCATTTCGGACAACTATAAGGACTATGATGGGTTTGTGGTGCTTCACGGCACCGACACCATGGCCTACACGGCCTCGGCACTGTCGTTCATGCTCGAGAACCTGGCCAAGCCCGTCATCATCACCGGCTCGCAGCTGCCCATAGGCGAGGTGCGCACCGACGGCGAGGAAAACCTCATCACCGCCCTGCAGATAGCGGCGCAGCTCACCGCCGATGGCAGCCGCCCGATGGTGCAGGAGGTGGCCATACTCTTCGAGAACTATCTCTGGCGCGGCAACCGCTCCACCAAGATGAGCGCCGACAATTTCAACGCCTTCAAGAGCAACAACTATCCCTCTCTGGCCAAGATAGGGCTGGGCATACAGTACAATCCCGATGCGCTGGCGCGCGTGTACAACCCCGCCGCTCCGCTCCGTCCCCATTACGGGATGGACTGCAACGTGGCGTTCGTGCACCTTTTCCCCGGAATCACGCTGGAGAGTGTGCGCTGGCAGCTCTCGCAGCCGGGGATCAAGGGAATCGTACTGCGCACCTATGGAGCCGGCAACGCCCCCTGCACGCCGGAGTTCGTAGGACTGCTCCGCGAGGCCATACAACGCGGTGTGGTGATAGTGAACGTGACGCAGTGTGTCAATGGCAGTGTGCGCAAGCTCTATGCCGTGTCGGAAGGCCTCACCTCCATAGGGGTGGTGTCGGGCTTCGACCTCACGCCGGAAGCGGCCGTCACCAAGATGATGTATCTGTTCGGGCGCGGATTTGCTCCGGAGCAGGTGCGCAAAGCTCTGGCCCATCCTGTGTGCGGCGAGCTTACACCGGTATGAATTAGTCAGAGCGAGTCGATATATCGTTTGAGCCGCCTGTAGAAGGGATGCGCGCCCAGAGTGGGGGCATCGCCTATGATAATCAGTTTCATGCGGGCACGCGTCATGGCCACATTCATGCGGCGGAGGTCGCCGAGAAATCCTATCTGTCCCTGCTCGTTGCTGCGCACGAGCGAAATCAGCATTATGTCGCGCTCGCGCCCCTGGAAGCCATCGATGGTGTTCACTGAGATCCGGTGGCGTATAGGCTTGAGCCCGCGTGAGCGGCTCACCAGCCGCCTCAGGAAGCGCACCTGAGCCCTGTAGGGCGATATCACTCCAATGTCGAGCCCCTCTTCCATGAAGTGGCGCATCCCGATACGCGTAACATAAGCCTCCAGCGCCTCTACGGTGAGGAGGGCCTCATCGTGGTTGACGTGGCCGAATCCCTCGCCGGCCAGGGCCTCGCGAAAGTCGGGTAGGGTGTCGGGCGAGGGCTCGGCATCAGCAGATGGACGCAGGTCCGAAGTATCGACCCATTCAACGGGAGTGTCATAGTCGAGTATGCCCCGGTGTTCCACCTCCGGCGCCGCCAGCATCATGCCGTTATAAAAGCAGCGGTTCGACCACTCCATTATGTCGCGGTGCATCCTGTACTGCATGCGCAGGAACGCCACGCAACCGGGGTGAGCCTGGACCACCCGTTCCATGAGCGACCGTCCCAGCCCGCCGCGCATGGCCTCAAGGCACTTCACCGTTGGCGGCAGCTGGCAATGGTCGCCGGCGAGTATCACCCGTCCGGCGCGGCGGATGGCTATCCAGCAGGCGGCTTCCAGAGCCTGTGCCGCCTCATCTATAAACAAGGTGCCGAAGCGCATGCCTTCGAGCAAGCGGCTGTTGCTCCCCACCAGAGTGCACGCTATCACACGGGCCTGGCCGAAAATGTCGGCGTTGATCTTAAGCTCGAGTGCTGTGGCGCGGCTCTGCAGCCGTTCCACCTTTCGCGCCCATTGGTCGGAACCGCGCCTGGCGCCCCGCAGCTCGCGGATGGCCCGGCGTATGCTCCATAGCTGAGGATAGTCGGGATGGGCCTCAAAGCGCCGCTCATATGTGAACGAAAGCATCTTGTCGTCCACGCGTGAGGGATTGCCGATGCGCAGCACGTTGATGCCCCGGTCGACGAGCTGCTCTGAGATCCAGTCGACAGCCATATTGCTCTGGGCGCACACCATCACCTGAGGCTCGCGCCGGAGAGTCTCATATACAGCCTCGACAAGCGTGGTGGTCTTTCCGGTGCCGGGCGGGCCGTGCACAACCGCCACATCCTTGGCCCGGACCACTAAGTTGACGGCCTCCTGCTGGGCGGCGTTCAGGTAGCCGAAGCCCATGGGCTGGAGATGCAGCATGCCTGGACTGGAGGTGGTGGAATAGATAATGTCTCGTAGTTCGCCCAGCCGGCCCTTGGCCGAGATGGTGCGTGCCAGGGCGTCGAACATGGCCTGGTAGCTCGTGTTGTCGAATGCGAGCATCACTCCCGCACGGCCCTGACGCAAGGGTGAAAGGTCGGCGGAGTCGTCCACGGCCACCACCATGCGGGTGGAGTCGGCATAGTTTACGGTGCCGCGCAGATGGTGGCGCGGCTTCTCGCCAGGAGTGTCGGATGAGGTGAAGAGCGACACCGGACGACCGTATTCAAATCGCCGGTCGGGGTCGAAATCCTCCTCCTGGTCGTCATTGCCCGTTGACGGCACGGTGAGCTCTACCACGGGCATGTTGAGCGAATTGTAATATTGCCGTCCGACAGTCACGGGCCAGCGGGCATAGCCCCTGGCCACAAGGCGGAGCACGCCTATATGGTCCGATAGACGGCGGTAGTTGGCCTGCTCCTCATTGTATTCAAGCTCCAGAAGGCGCCGCTGTTCGGTGAGTGCGGCTATGGCATTGCTGGTCATCATGGCACAAAATTAACCAAAAACTGCGTGCGGGACAAAATAGATTGGGCCATGTGTCACAAAGCAGTTACAGTATGATAGATAATTGGCGTGTAAAGATGATTTTTTGCACTAATTATGTAAATGGCCTTGGCAAGATGTTTGCAGGTGTGAAAAATTGTCGTAAATTTGCGGAATCAAGATTGCAGAAGAGATACTAAACAAATTTATCATCATAAAAAACTATGCTTATGCGCAAACTTTACACACTATTAACCACACTCCTCCTCGGTGCTGCATCACTGTCGGCAGCACTTCCCATCTCCGGACAAAAGCAGCTTCCCCAGAGCCTGCAGCTTCCCGCCGCAGAGCTTGGCGTATCCGCCGTGCAGGAGCTTCCCCAGGGAGCGATGCTGACACAGAAAGCCGCTACTCCACGTTTCGCCACATTGGCAGATATGGCCGGCGAATATACCTGGACATGCCGCGGCCTGTTGAACAGCATGCCGCAGGAGGTTTCCACTACTGCCACTGTTGAGGTGAGCGGGGGCGAAGTGAGCATCGTCATGAACATGTCGGGCATCGAAGTGGTGCTTAAAGGCACCGCCGATCTGGAAAGCGGCACACTCACCGTGCCCAGCCGGACATATGTTACGGAAGATCCAGATGGCCCGATATACCTGTACTTCAAGGAGGCTGACAGCTCAGGTAATATATTGGACGGTGCCACTGAGGAAAAGACCATGGTAGCCACTATTGGAGATAACTCCATCACTTTCCCCAGAATGAGCATATGGGCCTTGGGTGACTTCGACAATGAGGCGCTCGGATTTTACTGGATGTCGTATGTGAATGTGTTTACCAAGGTAAGCGAAAATACAGGGGATACACGCTCATGGAGCAAGTGGTCGGACGGTACGTTTGTCGACGGATGGATAGTTCCGGCCATGGGCATCGAGCCCATAGCCATCAGCTGCTCCATCGAAAAATGTGATGATGTCAGCGACCTTTACCGTCTCAATTGCCCCTATTCAAGCCCCGATTTCCCCATGCCCAGCTCAAATGAAGGCTACATAGAGTTCTCGCTGGCCGATCCTGCATTTGTGACAGTGCTCCCGGGCGTATTCTCCGGTTTCATGAATGGCCCGCAGCCGGTTTACTGCTTCAACTTCGAGGGCTTTGCGGCAGCGAGAGGATATGACCGTGCCATGGTTGTCGAGCAGGGAATCATCGCCGAAGAGGATCTTTCGACATATGCCGATGGCGTGGTTACAATCAACAACTGCGTTTTCGACTTTACTGAAGCATGTGGCAATGCATACACATGGCAAAACTCGGAAGGAGAATCACTCGCCGACAAGATGTTCGGATCCATCACCTTCGACAAGGCACCGGTCCTGAGCGGTCTGGAGACTGTGGATAGCGCATCGAATGCCCCCGTTGAGTACTACAACCTGCAGGGTGTGCGCGTTGAGAATCCCGCCAATGGCCAGATTGTGATACGTCGTCAGGGTACAACAGCACAGAAAGTGCTCATCATGCGCTGAAAGTGACATAAGATACCTTTTCTCAGTAAGATTACTGACACGGGGGGGCATGTTGCCGATGAGGCAGCATGCCCTCATTTTGATGTGCAAGGTGGAACAAATGTGTGGGCATGGACGTTAAGTAAGCATCAGACTTTAACCCCATTCCTCACTGCTATGCATTTACTTAACCGAACACTTGCTGCAACAGCGTCGGCCGCCGTTATGATGATTGTCTCTACCGCATACAGCCCCTTGCTCGCCGAGACCCGGTCGATGCCCGACCGACAGATTGATGCTCAGCTTTCGAGCCATAAGCTGGTATATGTCGATGGACGTCCGGCCGATGCCGACACCCAGGCCTATGTAGACTCTATTCGGCAACGTATATCGGAGTTTTATTACGACCAGTTCCGCCACTTCTCCGATCCGGCCGCACCATATTTCCTGTTCATGAGCAAGGATGCCTCACTGGCCATGGGAATAGGCGGAGCGGTGCGCATGCGCGCCTATTACGACTGGGGCGGGGCCATGCCCGCAGCCGGATTTTCGCCGTACCTCATACCGATGCATCCGTCGCCCACATCGATGCGGCATTTCGACACCACCCCCTCGGGCACATGCCTCTATTTCCGCGTGCTCGGGCGAAACAAGCTGCTGGGCGACTATCAGCTCTATATCGAGGCCGACTTCACCGGCTATCAGGGGCGCGACTTCAAGCTCAAGAAGGCCTATGCCATAATCAACGACCTTACGGTGGGCTACGCGCCCTCAACCTTTTCCGACCCCTCGGCCCTGCCTCCTACGATAGATGCCTCCGGGCCGGCCAACAAGATTACGCCCACATCGGTGCTTGTGCGCTACATGCCTTCCATCACCGACCGCTGGACGGCTGCCGTGTCGGCCGAGACCCCCACGCGGGCCATCGGGGTAGAGAGCGGGCAGACGGCGGAGGTGGACAACTGGATTCCGGATTTCGCCGCCTTCATGCAGTACCAGTGGGCACAGGGACAGCACGTGCGGCTGGCAGGAATAGTCCGCGCCCTTTCCTACCGCGATCTTACCACCTCCACCAACCACCACCGCGCCGGCTGGGGAGCAATGTTGAGCTCGACCGGGCATGCCACCGACCAACTCACCTATTATGCCACGTTGAATTACGGGCATGGATATTCGAGTCTTGGCGGAGACCTGCAGATAGGCAGTTATGACATGATTTCCGATCCCGACCGCCCCGGAGTGCTGTATGCTCCCGCATCATTTGGTTACTGCCTGGGACTTCAGTGGAATTTCCGCCCAAATCTCTTCACCAGTGTGAGCTACAGCCATGTGAGGTTGCTTCCGGCCCATCAGGTATCGCCCGATGAGTACAAGTACGGCATGGTGTGCACGGCCAACCTCTTCTGGAACCTTACGGCCCGCATGCAGGTGGGCGCGGAGGTCAATGTTGGGCAGCGGCGCAATTTCAGCGGCGAGCATCGCTGGGCCCGCCGTGCGGCGCTGATGTGCATGTTCTCATTCTAACCTAAAAACAAAATCAGAGCCGCCATTTCCTTCGGGTAAATGGCGGCTCTGATTTTGACGATTGAATCTATATGGTTAGAACTCGGCGTTCTTGGGAGTGCGCGGGAAGGGGATCACATCGCGGATGTTGGTCATGCCGGTCACGAAGAGCACCAGGCGCTCAAATCCGAGTCCGAAGCCCGAGTGAGGCACAGTGCCGAAGCGGCGGGTGTCGAGATACCACCACATATCCTTCATGGGTATGTTCAGCTCCTCGATGCGTCGGCTGAGTTTGTCGAAGTCGGCTTCACGCTCCGAGCCGCCGATAATCTCGCCGATGGTGGGGAAGAGCACGTCCATGGCGCGCACGGTGCTGCCATCCTCGTTCTGCTTCATGTAGAAAGCCTTGATCTCCTTGGGATAGTCGGTGAGGATCACCGGGCGCTTGAAGTGCTCCTCCACGAGGTAGCGCTCATGCTCGCTCTGGAGGTCGGCTCCCCAGTAGACGGGGAATTCGAACTTGTGGCCCGATTCCTCGAGGATTTTCACACCCTCGGTGTAGGTGAGGCGCACGAAGTCGTCGGCGAGCACCGACTCAAGACGCTCCACGAGCTCCTTGTCGTAATGCTCGGCGAGGAAGTCGATGTCGTCGCGGCAGTTGTCGAGGGCGTAGCGGATGCAGTACTTGATGAACTCCTCGGCCAGGTCCATGTTGTCGTTGATGTCGTAGAAGGCCATCTCGGGCTCTATCATCCAGAACTCGGACAGGTGGCGGGGGGTGTTGGAGTTCTCGGCGCGGAATGTGGGGCCGAAGGTGTAGATGGCTCCGAGGAGCTGTGGCTCCGAGCTCGCCCTCGAGCTGTCCGCTCACGGTGAGTGCGGTGGGCTTGCCGAAGAAGTCGGCCGAGTAGTCGACGCGCCCCTCCTCATTGCGGGGAGGGTTCTCCATGTCGAGGGTGGTCACCTGGAACATGGCTCCGGCGCCCTCGCAGTCGCTGGCGGTGATCAGCGGGGTGTGGAGATAGAAGAAGCCGCGCTCGTTGAAGAACTTGTGAATGGCGTAAGCCAAGCGCTGCGCACGCGCAGCACCGCGCCGAAGGTGTTGGTGCGGGGACGCAGGTGGGCCTTCTCGCGGAGGAATTCCAGAGTGTGTCCCTTTTTCTGCAGGGGATAGGTGTCGGGGTCGGCGGTGCCGTACACCTCGAGGGTGTCGGCCTGGATTTCCACGTTCTGTCCCTTGCCGGTGGACTCGACCAGACGACCTGTCACGCAGATGCTCGAGCCGGTGGTCACGGGCTTGAGCTGCTCATCGGTGAAGCGGCTCATGTCGAGCACTATCTGGATGTTATGTATCGTGGAGCCGTCGTTGAGCGCCACAAACTGAACATGTTTGTTGCCTCGGCGGGTACGCACCCATCCCTTGGCACACACTTCGGTGCCGATGAGTTCGGGTGTCGATACCAGCCCGGCTATTTTGGTACGTTTCATTTTCGTATCTTGTTTTGTGATGATGAGTGGTGCGTCCGGGTTCACTCAAACGAGCCCATCTTGAGGAAGTTCACCTCTTCCTGGGTGAGGTAGCGCCAGCGGCCGCGGGGCAGGTTCTTCTTGGTGAGGCCGGCGAAGTAAACGCGGTCGAGCTTGGTCACGTGATAGCCGAGGCTCTCGAAGATGCGGCGCACGATGCGGTTGCGGCCCGAGTGGATCTCGATGCCGGCCTGATTGCGGTCGGTCTCGGTGGCGTAGCTGATGGCGTCGGCGTGGATGGGGCCGTCTTCGAGCTCGATACCGTCGGCAATGCGCTGCATGTCGTCCTCGGCGATGTCCTTGTCGCTCCACACGTGATAGATCTTTTTCTTGACGAATTTGGGGTGTGTGAGCTTGGAGGCGAGGTCGCCGTCGTTGGTGAGCAGGAGCACGCCGGTGGTGT
>JAAGKN010000607.1_pt1 | contig 63027 bp, 47 predicted proteins | sample 6206371 | NCBI WGS metagenome assembly JAAGKN01 (sample SAMN11533720, study PRJNA540317) | gut metagenome | isolation source: fecal pellets from male and female animal of same cohort | host: Peromyscus leucopus | place: USA:CA | collected 2017 | reverse complement strand
TTATGAAAAGACATCAAAGAATTGCAAAACTATTCGATGAAAACTTTTGGGTGACGCAATGACGAAGTCAGGAGATTTGTCATTAACTCTTTTACATGCAATAATACCTGCATCTGCAAAGGTAAAACAAAATAAGTATTGCACCAAATAACTAAAGCGTTATTTATTCCCCAAATATACTACAAATTCTTTTTACAAAAAACGTTTAATGCGGTCACTCAGCCCCTTATATCCATATATACAAAAACACACGGAATTAAAAGTCTGAGTGACCGCACCCAATCAAGATGTTCAAACCAGCAGGAAAACATTCTTCCGTTCTTTAATCACTACTCTTGAATCTAAAATCATACAGAATCTTCAAAAATAGAACAAGACGGGCCTGACGCATTTTTGTTCTGTCTCCACCCAACAGAATGCTTATCCATCTTCTATCCCGCACTTTAATGTCTTTGCCGACGTACCGAAACACGTGGCGCAGAAGCACCTGACGAACTTGAAGACTTTCCAGTCTTTTCTTTCTTACTTACAGAGGTTCGTCTCGATGTACGGGCAGAAGAAGATGTTGTTTTACCTGTTGCATCAGAAGAAGACACACGCTTTCTTGTTTTCTTGGCATTAGCAGCATTAGCTATAGAATCCTGACGCGCAAGCTCTACCGAATCGACAGGAGTAGCCCATATATTCCTTTCGAAATCAGTAATTTCCTTCTCTATACGTTTCTGTTCCTTAACCAAAGCACTGTCTGTTGCACAATACTGTTGCAAAGAACGGTTCTGCATATTTGTTGTCATATAGATAGTTCCTTTATACTGGTTGGTAGCAAAGAAATCATCCATAGACATTGTAGCTGCATTATTTAAATTGCTTATCATCACAGCATGCTTGCTGAGATAAGGTGCCAAATCATCATACTTTATCCAAAACATAGGATATTTGCGTATGTCCATACTGAAATCATCCGCACGATGCAAGACAGGGCACAAAGCTACCACCCGTGTATGATAAGTTGCCGTATGCTGGTCATAATAAGAACTTTCCTTTACATTAAAGCTCAAAACTTCCGCAGACGGAATGTCACTATTGTCAACCTTTATCGTACGGCCTTCTATCTCATATAATATATGATACCTGTCAAGCATATCCTTGAAATGCATTCTATTCTCCTTTGAGAAGTCCTCCACACCATCAAGTTTATAATCATATGCAGGCAATTTGCCTGTATTCAGCAGTTGAAATATAAGAGTGAAAAGGTTCACTTCGCTCCCCATAGGTTCAACAGGATAATAAAGAGCCGCATTTTCATCTTTTTTCAAATCAAGCGTACGATATATATCACGTCTCCATGCCACATCCTCCGGAACATCTACAGGAGTAGGAAACATGAGTGTGGCACGATCAACCTGCTGTGCTGCTCCATTATTACCCGTTCTGTTTGCTGCCGCGTTATTTGTTCTCACACGGCTTTTTGCCGGTTGTGCCACGACACTTCCAGCAAGGCATATACCGAAAAGTATGAATAATATACGTTTCATTTATTTAAATGTTTTATCAGTTGACAATAACTTCCATAGATGCAGGAAGCGTACGTTCTATACCGTCAGGTCCGATGGCATGTACACGCGAAATATAAAAACGCTTGCCACGTGTGAGCTTACGGAAAAGCTCTTTCTGACGCGGAGTAAACTCATCCGCTTTTGACACTTCAGGAACTGCATTTCCCATGTTATCAAAGAACACAGTTTCAAATCCTGTAACACGGAAAGATATATCAAGAAGTCCGTCGTCAATAGCCGCTCCTATACCGCCAGCACTAAGCAAGGCTGCCTTCGACAACGGAACACCTCCTTTGTAACGGTTTTTGCTCCCTTTGTCGTCCGTAAATTCAATATAAGCAGTAGGGTCTGGCAGCTTACGTACATGGAACGAGAATTTCCCCATCTCCTGCATACGTCCTTCATTATTTGCCGTCACAGTAAAGATGACATCTCCTCCCACAGTCGTAGGTACAGCCACATAGTTTCCGTCGCTTTTCTTTGTCAGCGTCCCTCCTGTCATAGATACATTTATTCTATTCGCTGGAACACCAGGCACCGAAACACTTATCGGATTCTGATAGCCGGCATACAACATGTTCATCAGCGTTGCCGATACTGTAGCAGAAGGCTCCACCACCGTATAAGGCTGTTCAAACTCCCTGCGTATGGTCTCTCCGTTTCCGCTTCTCATAAGCATATACCCACGAAGCGTAAAGTCTCCTGTAGAATTGCATATCGTCTCATATTTGCCATCGCCAGACTTCAGCAGTGTATTTCCTACATAGATATCAGGACGTTGCGTAGTATCTACTGCAGCCATTATAATCTGCGCGGAGAATTTACTTCCACGCACTACAGTCTGTGCACTTGGTATAACGTATGCTTGTATTTGATTCACACGCACATCCTTCACGTCAATATTCGCCACAAGCTGATGCAGCACTTCACCTTCTGCATAACGTACATCCGACTGTAATTTTGTCAACAATGTAACAGCAGCTGCAACCGGAGTATTCTCAAACATATACTCTTCCCAATTCTTACCGAGAACACTTGCCTTTTGCGGCACTTCAGTAGAAAGACTATTCCCTATAATATGCCTCTTGACAGAGTCATTCATCATTTTCAGAATATCCTCCCTATACCTATTTACAGCTGTACGCAAAGCTTTTCCTTGTCCCACACCCGGAGCCAACATCACATGGGTTGCGGATTCAAGATTGTCTTTGGCATTTATATTGTTGATATCCGCATTCTTACCGTCTGCATCACGTACAATCTTCCATTTCAGTTCCTCGGCAAAAGTATATATTGAATCGGAAATAGTTCTCACCTGCTGCGCCTTCTGATACCATTCCCTTGTTTTTTCAGGATTCTGCTGCATTGCAGCTTCCAACTCTGAATATATAGCCGCATTCTGCGTCGAAGAGTTTGATGTAGATCTATTCAAGCTTTCATCCATAAGAGCAAACCCCTTAAGCACATCAGAACTGACATTCAATGCAAGCATTGCCATCAATACGACGTACATAAGATTTATCATCTTCTGACGAGGAGAAAGTTTTCTTTTCTTTATTGCCACTTCTGTAGAATTTAATGATTAAAGTTCGTTTTACACGGAAATGCAGTTTTTCGCAACATGATGCAAACCTGCATTCAGTTCAGTAGAACTTCATTCTCTTTTCACTTCATATTCACTTTCAATGCTTCAACCATACGTGCATACACCGCATTCAGTTCTTCAAGCTGTTCTGCAAGTTTTACAGTCTGTGCATTCACATCATCTATGGTATTACTTTGTGCGCTCACGCTACGAAGCTGAATCTCATAGAATTTATTGATACTGGTAAGAGTACGGTTCATATTCTCCATCTCTTCCGAATCACGGGTCAGACGTGCAGACTGTTCTGCTACCTGCTGCAATGTCTCCGTAAGCGACTTCAGCTGCTCCACATATGCCTCTGTAGCTTCTGCCATATCTGGTGTCATTCCTGCATACTGCGGATTACATAATATTGGAGACGAAGCAATATTTCCTGCAAGCTGCGCCGGATCCACAACTGTACGGACATTCTCTGCCGGCTGTTGTACATCTTGCTGCTGATTACCGACAGGCACAGACTGACCGGCAGGTATTCCTCCACCGATAATGATAGTACCTCCTGTACTACCAGTCATACCGCCCACTCCTTCAATCACACTTCCTGCAGCCCCTGCAACTCCACCAATAATCACCGGTTGGGCAGTCTGTACAGCTGTTTCCGCATTTTGAGTTGACGCAGCCTCCACCTTATCAACTTCTTCATCCTTGTCCCACGGACGTTCAAAACCGGCAAGAAAGAACACGATGACCTCAGTGCCCATACCGATAAAAAGCATGATATCCGCTCCCGAAATATGTGTAAGTTTGAAAAGCGCACCGAGAATCACAATAGATGCGCCCCAACTATATGCGTAATTCAAAAACATCTGTCCGGTCTTACTATCCATCCAGCGTTGTATGACTGAAAAGTTCTTGATTTTATTCTTCGCCATTTTCACTCTATTTTATAAATTGGTTAACATTTTATTTCTTAGCCTTCCCCGGAGTCCCAATCTGAGTACGCACACAACGGAAGCCGATAAAAGAACGGCCCACATTCTGATATTCAGACGAACGCCATGCAGACTTGATAAAGCTCTCAGGGTCTTTCCATGAACCGCCCCTCACTGATTTGCGTTTCAATATATAAGGATCCTCCTTGGCTGCATTATATGACAGTTCAGGATTCATGTCGCTCATCGACTTGACACCAGCCTCTGTATACACTGTACTCGTCCATTCCGCCACATTGCCCGCCATGTCATAAAGCCCGTTTGAGTTAGCCGAATATATTCCGACCTTCGACGTGATAAGGTTACCATCCATTGTATAGTTTCCCCTGTCCGGCTTGAAATTTGCATAGAAACATCCTTTATCACTCTTTACGCCATCCTGCTCCCACGGCAGTTCATTTCCATTCTTACCACGAGCAGCAAACTCCCATTCTGCTTCTGTAGGCAGACGATAACGCTGAATAAACTTCGCGCTTCCACCTAATCCTCTCATCAGAAAGTCCGTACGCCAATTACAATAAGCATTAGCCTGCTCCCAATTCACACCCACCACAGGATATTCATTATAATTCGGATGGCTGAAATAAAGACGCATATATGCCTCGTTCTCAGCATTCTTAAAGTCATTTATCCAACATGTAGTATCAGGATATATGTTAACAATATAAGTATTGACAAAGTCCCACATACTCGACAACGGACGGGTTATGGTTTCTCTATGTATCACACCGTCATCATCTATATATGCCGTATCTTTAGAAATCATGACCACTTCTTCAGGATTCAGTGCTACATCCGTATTCAGATTACGTTCTGCCGGATCAAGTCTATACTTACGCATAGCAGCCATTGCATAATCAAATGTTTCATAACGATAATTCATCTGCTTTGCGTCCAGCATTCTTGTCCCGTCAAAAGGATGCAACATATAGACACTCTCTATAGCCCTCTGCTGATCTTCATCCGGATTTTTCCAAGGAATAGGCTTGCTCCAATTCAAATGCGGAGTAATAGGGTCGCCATTCTTGTCCTCTTCAATCTTAAAGGATTCATCACCTCCATATGCAGGGTCAGCAAGCCGCTCACGTATGATACTGTCACGAACCCAATTGACAAACTGTCTATATTTAGAGTTCGTCACTTCAGTCTCATCCATCCAGAACGCATCAACGGAGATTTCTCTCTCAGGCATCTTTTTACCCCAGAGACTATCCGTTTTATCCGTTCCCATCTTCAACGAGCCACGTTTCACAAGCACCATTCCAAACGGAGCTGGCTCCGAAACAGGAGTACCACCAACTCCTGTAACCTCACCGCCTGTAGCTGCACCGCCAAGTCTGCCTGCCCCCATACAAGAAGCAACAATCAATGAAACAGCCACAATAATGCATATCGCATAAAATCCTTTCTTCATATTTTATTTTCTTTTCTATATCATTACTATTCCAAATTGCACAAACGTGCGAGGTATCATTTCCATCTCATCAGAGCCTCCTTCTCACACAGCCTGTACGGCACCAGCCTTCAGTTCTTATAATATCCGTACACTTTTATGCTTGTTACGTCCTTTCTTGAAAAGGTCGAGTTCGGTCTGATATCCAATCACAATCTCATGCGAACCGTTCTGCATCCCCACACCAGAAGTATACATCTGATAGGAATATCCCAGAGACACACCATGAAAATCACCTCCCAGCATAAAAGTCACAGAGGTACTCGGGCTATAACCTATTCCTCCATAAAACTTCCGACTGTCATACTCGTATGAAATTTTACACTGAACATCCTCACGCCAAGACTGCATATCCGTCTGCACCAAGAAAGAAGGATGCAATGTCAAATAAGTGTTCTTCAATCTGATGTTACAACCTCCCATCAAATAATAGGCAGGCGAAATCTCCACTTCATACCTCTCTCCCACTTCAAGCACCGGCGACATAAGATGCTGAGCAGACATTCCCACCCACCATTTAGGATGATAATAGTATATGCCGGCTCCCATATCAAATCCATTTCCGTCAACAGAAGATGTAGGAAATGCAGGGTCAGAAGGGTCCTCCAATTCTACATCCTTCGGATCTATGGTTTCACTCAGCAATGCTCCCTGTACACCTATCGCCAATCGTCCTTTAGAGCCAATCTTCATGTTGTAGGCATACTGTAAAGCAAGCTTCTGTGTTCTGAACATACCGATATCATCACTCATGAAACTGATACCGGCTCCATGTCTCGGACTAAGGAAATATACCGGCAAGTCTGCACTAAAGAACATCGTTGCCGGAGCATTGTCATATCCAGCCATCTGCATGGAATAGGTTCCACATACATTGAGCTTTCCATCTGTTCCTGACACTGCCGGATTATAGAATGACTTCAATGCCGTGTAGTCTGAAAACTGCACATCCCACTGTGCCCTCGCTGCCAGAATGCCACACGTCAGCACTATCATCAGTATGAAAAACCTTTTGCCCATTAAATCTTACAACGGCACATTTATTATATTATTGTGTCAGAACACTTTTTTTCCACACATATACATGAGAAAAAGCAATATGGGATGTGGATAAAGTAAGCGGAACATCTCCTAAGCACTAAATTATCTTAAAAAAACACATTCTCAAGAAGCAAGAAAGGACACTGAAAATATACCCTACAACATGAATCTACTTCCATTTTTCATTTTATCTTCAAAAGTCTGCAGGCTAATGACCAAACTCAACAATTTCTCCTCCATCAGACATGGCATACTTACGCAACAAATCCTGTATATATGAAGCACAGGCCACCACATTATCCCTGTCACCATCATATCCGTTAACCAGCGCAAGCAGATGCGTGGTAGCCAATGACATTTTTGTACGCTCATGGTCACTTGTCGGAGTACCAAATCCCCCTATAGCATCCCGATACACCGGCAATCCACATATATTCAATGAGCCTCGGCCTATCCCCTCATACGGTTCGCCTTCACGACCAATGCCAAGTATCAATGTATCACCGACTATCTTATCATAATCAAATCCACCTATACTATATCCGTATGCGATGGAGGCCAGATTCACAAGATCAACAGCCGTATCCACATGATAAAGGTCTTTACCTTGAAGCACTCTTCTGACAAGCGCCTCACCAGAGGGGCGGTAACGGCTCGGATCTTTACCGCATCTACGGTATGCTTGCCGTGTTGCCTCAACAGAAGGCATCTGCTTGATAGAACTGACATCATAACATTCACGATACTTCCTGACAAAACTTTCTATGTCAGTCCATAATTCTGAAGAATATTCCGTATTGACCAACTCTGCATATACAGCCGCACCGACAAAAACGGGACATGCGGCACGTAATTCCTCCGACACAATTATCTGCTTATGTTTCATCTTGCTTTGTTTAATATGTAAAGAGTTCCATCACTAAAAAAAAATGAAAATTAAGCCATGATTGCCACGAGGTGCACAAACAAACCTGCCTCGCAATCACAGCTTAATCCCCAACATTCAACTAATTCATGCCCACCAAACGGAAGGCGTCCCAAAAATGGAGCATCAAATTATTCTTCTGTATAATTTTCGCTATACTCCATTTCTCCTTGAACTACGAAAAGAATATCATCGTGTTCATATTCGCCAATCCCTTCTTTCTTTGCTTTTTTCACGATATAATCAACCACTTCATCAAGATCGATTTCCACATAGCCGTCTTTATCAGGCTCTGCACTAAAGATATCATTAGAAGCATAATAGTCGAAAATTACATCAAGGAAATAATAAAGTTCATCTTCCGTAAACTTATCCTTTAGTTCTTGGGGAAGATAGCTGTGAATAAACTCTACGGCACGTGCGTCGTCTTCTGCATCTTTCAGCAGTTCATCATCAATGTTGCTTGACATGGTATTTACATTTTAGGGGTTAAAAAAGTTATTATTTATAATAAAAGATGTCCGACATGAAAAAACAGATGCACCAACATAGATACAAACTTGTCCAGTATTTATCCCGCCAACAAGGTATTTCTCATGGCGGACATCATTCGCATTTCATTTACAATTCCGCAGGTTAAAGAATTGCCTGAAGTTTCTCCTCAAACTTAGCCTTAGTCGTAGCACCTACAATTTTGTCTACCACTTCGCCATTCTTTATATAAAGCACTGTAGGAACATTACGGATGCCAAACTTTGTAGCCAGAGCGTCCGCTTCCTCTACATTCACCTTGCCCACAATGGCACGACCTTCATATTCTGCTGCAATAGCTTCAATATCCGGTCCGATTTTCTTGCAAGGTCCACACCATGTAGCCCAAAAATCAAGCATCAACGGCTTGCCCTGTGCTACTACAGATTCAAAATTTTCATCGTTAATTACCATAATACTATTTTTATATGTTAAACATTATATTTATATATCCTTTCTGACCAGACTCTGTATCTTGTCATCCACATTCGGCATCCGACATTCGGCAATACCTTCGCAAAGGTAGTCAATTTATCTTAAAGACAATCTCCGGATGCTCTAAAACATAGTTTACAAGATTTTTTTGCACAGAGATTTTAGTTTTCCGAGAGAACAAACAAGCTCTCATATTTTCTCCCGCATACACATTGAAATAAAGTTCTGCACGTCCGGGATTCTCTTTGGCAATCTCCGCAAGATCCTCCACCAGCTCTACCGTCAGCTTGTCCAACGGCACAGAAATCGTTACCCGATCTATCACAGAATCCTTCACTTCCGCCAACAAATCAATGCTCTTCAAGACAAGGTCATACCCACCCTGCCCCCATTGCTTGGGAACAGCTTTTCCACGAATGAACAATGGTGTGCCGATAATGAAACTATTATGATAATCAAGCCAGTCCTTTCCGAACAGCGGAATTTCTCCTGCTCCGGTAAAGTCTTCAATCCTCACAATACCATAAGGATTGCCTTTTTTTGTCTGACCTTCCCTTATATCGGTAACAAGTCCGCCAAATGTCACTTCATCCAAATTGGCAAGCTGCTCCTTGTTTTCAAGTTCTGTCACTTTGGTGTTACACACATGATTAAGCACAATAGAATATTCATCCAGCGGATGCGCCGAAAGATATATTCCGACAAGCTCCCGTTCCCTGTTCAAACGCTCCATGTCGCTCCATTGTTCCACTTCTTTCGGAAGATCCGGATGAGCAACTTCTATTTCCATCCCCATGCCGAACAATGAGTTTAAAGCCATGTTCTTATCCTGCTGGAAACGGTTTCCATAACGGATGAGCGTTTCAACAAACGTCTCACCATTTTTTCCACTCGGAGCAAAATACATTTCCCGGGAAACATCCTTGAAGCAATCCAAAGCTCCTGCAAGCACCAGATTCTCGATGTTCTTGCGGTTACAAGCCGTGAGATTGACACGTTCAACAAAGTCAAATACCGAAATGAACGCGCCGTTCTTCTCGCGCTCATCAATGATGGCGAATACAGCACTCTCGCCGACACCCTTCACAGCTCCCATGCCAAATCGTATATCACCGTTTGAATTGACGGAAAACTTCTGTCTACTTTCGTTTATATCCGGGCCAAGCGTATTGATTCCCATAGACTTGCATTCGTCCATCAATTTACGTATATCCGAAATATTCGCCAAACTCCGGCTCATGACAGCCGCCATATATTGTGCAGGATAATTTGCCTTCAAATAGGCTGTCTGATAAGCAACCCACGAATAACATGTTGCATGGCTCTTATTGAAAGCATACGATGCAAATTTTTCCCAATCCGCCCATATCTTCTGCAATATTTCAAGCTTATGACCATTGTTCTGTCCTCCTTCAAAGAATTTCGGGCGAAGCATATCCAGCTTGTCCTTCAGTTTCTTACCCATCGCCTTTCTCAGCGTATCACTCTCACCACGAGTGAAATTCGCCAGCAGGCGGGAAAGAAGCATGACCTGCTCTTGATACACGGTAATGCCATAAGTATCCTTGAGGTATTTCTCCATCACAGGTATATCATACACGATAGGTTTACGTCCCTGCTTTCTGTCGATAAAGTCAGGTATATAATCCATCGGTCCCGGCCGATAAAGGGCATTCATCGCTATGAGATCCTCAAACGTTGTAGGCTGCAACTCACGCAGATATTTCTGCATTCCGGCAGACTCAAACTGAAATGTACCGATGGTACGTCCGTCGCTATACAGCTGATAGGTCGCCGGGTCGTTGATATCAAGCAAATCTACATCTACATTAACACCAAGACTGTCCTTAATGTTCTCGACTGCCTCCTTTAAAATCGAAAGCGTCTTCAATCCCAGAAAGTCCATCTTGATTAGCCCGGTCTCTTCTATCACATGACCGTCATACTGAGTACAGCGTAATTTCTCGCCTGTCTCCTTGTCATCAGCAGTAGACACCGGCACCCAATCGGATATGTCGTCACGACATATAATCGTTCCGCAGGCATGAACTCCAGTGTTACGCACATTATTCTCAAGCATCTGTGCGTATCGGAGCGTATCGCGCAGAAGGGGGTCGGGAGACGTTACGGCATCCTGAAGTTCCTTTACACATTCTATCGCGTTCGGAAGATTCATCTTCTTGCCCGTCGGCAATTTATCCGGGATGGCTTTACACAGCGCATTTGATATATTAAGGGGCAATTTCTGCACACGTGCCACATCCTTTATGGCAAGCTTTGTAGCCATCGTTCCGTATGTGATAATATGAGCCACTTTCTCTTCTCCATATTTCTGAGTAACCCACTGAAGCACTTTCCCGCGTCCGTCATCATCAAAGTCTACATCAATATCGGGCAAAGATATACGGTCCGGATTCAGGAATCGCTCGAACAGAAGGTCATACTGGATGGGGTCTACCCTCGTTATTCCCAGACAATATGCCACCGCAGAACCAGCTGCCGAACCACGTCCCGGACCGACCCATACGCCAAGTTCTTCACGAGCGGCATTGATATAATCCTGTACGATAAGGAAGTAGCCAGGAAATCCCATAGTCTTCATTATATGCAGTTCAAAGTTCAGCAATTCCATCACATTGTCCGGAATAGGATCGCCATACATTTTCTTTGCACCCTCGTAAGTAAGTTTTTTCAGATAGTCGGCCTCAAACTTTATCCTGTAAAGCTTTTCATAGCCGCCAAGCTTCTTTATCTTGTCGTTCGCGGCTTCCTCGCTCATCACCACATTTCCATGTTCGTCACGGGTGAACTCATCAAACAAATCTTTTTCTGTCAGCCGCTGTCTATACTCCTCCTCTGTTCCAAAATCTTCCGGTATAGCAAAATTAGGCATAATCGGCGCATGGTCAATGGAATAGGTTTCCACCTTATCAAGCACTTCAACCGTATTACGCAAAGCTTCCGGCACATCAGCAAACACTTCGTTCATCTCTGCCGTTGTCTTGAACCACTCCTGCTTTGAATAGACCATTCGTGCCGGATCGTCCAAATCCCTTCCCGTACTCAGACAAATAAGACGGTCGTGTGCTTCTGCATTCTCTTCATCCACAAAATGGACATCATTCGTACATACAAGCTTGACATCATGTTTGCGGGCAAGTTCAATAATGACACGATTACACTCTTGCTGAATAGGGAAAGCCTCTCTGTTGGCTCTTTGCATCGGGTCTTTGACCTCATGTCTCTGGAGCTCCAGATAATAGTCATCCCCGAAAAGGTTCTTGAACCACACTACAGCTTCTTCTGCCTTGTCGAGCTGCCCCTGGCGTATATATGAGGGAACCTCACCGGCAATGCACGCAGAACATGCTATCAGTCCTTCGTGGTACTTCATCAGCTCTTCATGGTCTGTACGTGGCCTGTTATAGAATCCGTCCACCCATGCATGGCTGACAAGCTTCACCAGATTATGATACCCTACTTCATTCTTGGCGAGCAAAATGAGATGCCAGCCGCTACTGTCAAGTTTGCCTTCCTTCAAATGGAGATTTCGCCGCGCGCAATACATCTCACAACCGAAAATCGGCTTAAAATCAAGCTTGGGAGTGGTCTTGGCTATTACTTCCTCCGATTCCTTCACCAGCTGTTCTTCCGACTTGCCTTCATACCTATCCTTTCCGTCACGGTCCTTACGTTCAAGTTTTCCATTACGGATATCATCTATCAGTTTTTGGGCTGTCTTGACTTTGTCACGGTTCTTGCCATTCACTTTCTTGCAATAATTGAAAAATTCTTTTATTCCGAACATATTGCCGTGATCTGTGACTGCCATCCCTTTCATGCCGTCGGCAATAGCCTTGTCGACAAGTTTCGGGATACTCGCCTGACCGTCAAGTATCGAATATTGGGTATGTACATGTAGATGAACAAATTTCTCCATATATCAATTGTCTTTATACTTACAACATGTAAATTCTTCTGATATCTGTTTACTATATGATATCTTTTATGCTTATCTCATCTTCTAAAGAACCTACAGACAGAATTTTGAAATCGCCTGATTTGAATCACACAAACATCCGGATTACGATTTTTCCATTTTCCGGAACATTGAAAATAGCGAAAAGCGCACTAAGTTAACGTATTTTTTGTAAATATGAACAATATGCGGAATGAAATATCATTGCCAAGCTTCAATAACCAAACAATACTTTGCTTTTTTGTCCGCCTCTTTGTTGCCGCACAAAAAGAATACAGACATAATTTGACAAAGAAATTGCGCAGGCTTATCATAAAAACATCATTCTTACAGATAAGAAAAGACTGTTTTCAAAGTGTTAAAATCAAAATTCAAAAAACAGGGTGTTTTTACAAGCTGTCTGAACTTTGACTAAAACAATCGCATTTCCGTATTTTTACCAGAAAGGCATTCTATATGTAAAATAGTGTTTAGAATCAATCCGGAATATTCACATATTTTACATGTTTTACGCACAAAAATGAACTAAACAAGCCGCTGTATCCAAATAAGCAGCGCAGTGAAAAAAAATTTTCAGCGCACTGAAAAAATTTTTTCACTGCGCTGGAGTTCAAAAAACAGTGTTTTTGGGATATAAAACAAGGGGTATCGGGGAAATTGTTAATAGATGTATATTTTGCCATTTCCACAGAAAATCATGACAAAGACGAATATAAGAATACAAATATCGTCTTCCCCAAGTCGCGATTTAGTTAATCTATTAATAATCAATAATTTGCTATTTCGAATCCAATTATTGTTTTCCAGTATACAACCAGTACTCACCTTACAGAAAACCATCTACTTGATTATCAATACCTTAAAAGAAAATTACGAGTATATTCCATTTCCAAGAATGCAAAAAAGTATTACAAATGTTAATTTCGCGCCAAAGAAAATCTATAACAGATTCAAAGGTCTATTCATATTTAGGTAGGTATATTCTGACACGGCAGATGCAACCATCGGTTTCTACATTCCATATAATGTGATTGTAATAAAAAGCAAAAAATAGACTGATTAATGAAGAAAAGGAATATATACACTTACAAAGTAAAAGGTTTTTCGTACTTTTGGCTTTGAAATTTGTTATATAAAACAGATTACCAATGTTGAATTAACAAAAAAACAGAAAGACTATGTATGAAACAGGTTATGTGGATGGCTATGGAATGAGTGCCACCACAATTTATTGGATTATATTTATCGGAATAGCAATAGCAAGCTGGATTGTACAGTGGAATCTGAACAGAAAGACCGCCAAATATTCCGAAATGGTATCATACCGTGGACTGACCGGCAGAGAGGTCGCCGAAATGATGCTGCGCGACAATGGTATAACAGATGTAAAGGTAATAAGCACAGCAGGACGACTGACAGACCATTATAATCCTGCAGACAGAACAGTGAATTTGAGTGAGCTTGTATATGAGAGCAACAGCATCATGGCTGTGGCGGTGGCAGCACACGAATGCGGACATGCCATACAACATGCATACGCATACGGCCCGCTTACATTGCGCTCAAAACTTGTGCCGATGGTAAGTTTCGCCTCACAATGGATGCAGTGGCTTTTGCTTGGAGGTATGCTGATGCTAAGCTATACTGGTTCCGGCACCGTATTGCTGATAGGAGTGATATTGTTTTCCATGACCACCCTATTCTCATTCATCACACTCCCCGTAGAAATTGATGCAAGCAGAAGAGCGATAAAATGGCTTGACAGTGCAGGGCTTACCGACGCACGTACACATGGCGCCGCAGTAGATGCCTTACGATCTGCAGCCTATACATACGTTGTAGCGGCTCTCGGCTCACTTGCCACATTGCTTTATTATGTAATGCTACTTGCAGGAAGCAGAAGAAACGACTGATGGATATTCTGAAGGAACTTGAATCAATGGCGGATGAAAAACTCCGCACATTCTCATCCACCATCATTCCGGGCACCCGGATAATAGGGGTCAGAATCCCGCAATTGCGTCTGTTGGCGAAAAGAATTGCAACAGAGGAGCACTGGAAGGATTTTCTTGCAAAAGACCATAGAGGCAGTTTTGAGGAAAGGTTGCTGCACGGACTTGTGACAGGATATGCAAAAATGCCAATAGAGGAACGTTTGGAACGCATAAGGGATTTTGTACCTCTCATAGACTCATGGGCAGTGTGCGACTGTGCATGTTCAACCTTCAAAGCTGTACGGAAAGAGCTTCCGCAGACACTGGCTTTCTTACAGACCTATCTTGACTCTGGAGAAGAATATGAGCTGAGATTCGGTGTAGTGATGCTGATGGACTATTTCATCAATGACGAATACATAGACTATACTCTGGCAAGGATCGCCCAACTGACACCGGTACATTACTATTCAAAGATGGCAGTGGCATGGGCTATATCTGTATGTTATGTCAAATACAGGGAAAAGACAATGGAAATGCTCAGGAGCTGTATTCTTGACAAGGAAACATACAACAAAGCATTACAGAAGATTATAGAGTCGCAACGTGTTTCAGAAAAGGACAAGAAAACAATAAGAGAACTCAAAAAATAGAAAATGGCTCAGAAACAAGGATTATATCAGACACAGACAGAAAGTCAGATACTGAAGCTTTCTCCTCAGCAACTGATGTTGGTCAAACTCATCGAACTTCCTGTGAGCGACCTTGAAGAGCGCATCAAAAATGAGGTTATCGACAACATTGCCCTTGAAGAAGGCAGGGACAGTATGTCAGAGCAAGAAAGAACAAAGGACGATGACAATTCCCAAGTTTCAGACGAAGAACATGCAGACAGTGCTGAAGAGAGCAGTAGGACTGAAGGCACGGACATGGAATACGGAGACTATTCTTCACCTGACGATATGCCCTCTTACCTTGTCAACCGCAGAGAGAACGAAGGGGCAGAAATTCCTATCGGCGACACCCGCTCTTTTATTGAAGACCTTGAAGGGCAGATTCTCGAATATGACATACCAGAACAGAAAAAGCAGATAGTAAAATATCTGATCGGCTCATTGAACAATAACGGCTTCATAGACCGACCACTTTCACACATCGTGGATGAATTGCTGTTCAGCCACAACATTGACACCGATGAGAAGGAGGTGGAAGATGCCCTGCATATATTACAACAATTCGAACCTGCGGGCATCGGAGCACGTAACTTACAGGAATGTCTGCTTATACAAATAGACCGCATACGGAAAAACAAGGAAGAACAGAACGAGAACAAACGGTGGCTACTGAAAATCGGCAGGGAGATTATTGCAAAAGAATATGATACATGGACCAAGATTGCAGATAATCCGTCGGACATTTTAGAGCGTGTGGCAGAGCCGCTAAGCGAACAGCTTGGGGTAAGCAGCGAGGATGTTGTAGCAGCAATCAGTGTCATCAGCAAGCTGAACCCTCATCCGGGACGTTCGTTATGCGAGTCGTCTGACGACAGGGTACAGACCATCATTCCTGACTTCATCATAGAGACAGACAGTGACGGGAACATCACAATGACACTCAATGAAGGCGAGCTCCCGGAATTGCATGTGAACCAAGAGTATGTGAAGCAGCTCGATATCTATATGAAAAGGGGGAGCGACATGAGCAGGAGTGAAAAAGAGGCATTCACTTATACCAAACAGAAAGTGGACGCGGCACGCATGTTCATTGAATCCATCAAACAAAGACAAAGGACATTGTATGTCACAATGAAAACTATTATCGACTTGCAACGGGATTTCTTCCTGACACAAGATGAGGATGCGCTGCACCCTATGGTACTGCGTGATGTAGCAGACAAATCACAACTTGACATTTCTACCATCTCACGCGTCTGCAACAGTAAATTTGCTATGGTTGACGGAAGGATGTATTCTCTGAAGCATTTCTTCATGAGGACACGCGCCAATGCAGAAGGGGAGGAGATTCAGGCACGTAAGGTGAACCGACTTATAAGTTCCATTATTGAGACGGAGGACAAGAACAAGCCATATTCGGATGAACAGCTGATGGAGCTGCTGAAAAAGAAAGGGCTGAATATAAGTAGAAGGACTGTGGCAAAATACAGGGACAGCATGGGAATACCTACTGCAAAAAAGCGTGCTACAGGAGAAAAGAAAACTAAATAGGACCGATACAGGACACTACGGATACATGTCTCTGTCGCAAGGAGCAATTACAGACATAAAGTAAAATATCAGTATCTGACACAGACATGATATCGGAATACAAGCAAAAAAACAAGAAAGGAATACGGAAGTGACAAGTTACAGCCATACAACAACAAAATTTATGAATGAGAAAAGATTGATACAGACTGCCAAGATATTTTCGGCATTATTCTCGCCGTTCTATGCCCCGCTATGGGCATTTGCCGGACTTTTTGTGTTCAGCTACCTCAAACTGTTGCCGTCAAGCTATAAACTTCTTATACTGTTAATGGTGTACTGCTTTACTGTGTTCATCCCGCGGATTAGCATCAACATGTTCCGCCGACTGAACAAATGGACTCACTGGCAACTCAGCCACAGACGTAACAGGCATACACCTTATGTGCTCACACTGGTAAGCTATACTGTCTGTCTCATTCTGATGACCAACATGAACATGGCAATGTTCATAAGAGGCATTGTCATGGCAGCTCTCATGTCGCAGATTTTATGTGTTGTCATCAACAGATGGTGGAAAATCAGCACGCACATGGTAGGTGCAGGCGGACTGACAGGGTGTATCATAGCTTTCAGCTGTCTATTCTACTTCAATCCTATATGGCATCTGTGTGGGCTGATATTATTGTCCGGCATCATAGGAACAAGCCGTATCATTTTAAGGCAGCATTCACTTGCTCAAGTGCTTGCCGGATTTGCCGTAGGATTTATATGTGCAGTATTCTTTATACTGATAAGCTGGATGTAAGAAATGGGCACTTGCAACGTCATATACACAAGATTGCAATAAAGAAAAATACCTCTGTGCTTTGGGATTCACATTGTAACAAACGCTACAAGAAGGGTCGTATCCTTACTCCGTGTGGAGACTGATACGACCCTTTTGTGTTTGCAATAAACCCTGTGCGCCTCTGACTGATGCCGGTATCATGTTATATGAAACCTAAGACAACGAAACCGTCCACCGCTTTTTCCACTAAAAATAATAACATACATTCAAATAGAGCTGCTTCTCTCCCGTATCGGAAGCTGCACCCCACTCTATTTTATTTTCTCTGGCAAGCCATCCTATGGCTGCATAAAAATCAGGTTCAGAAAGACCGGATGCTTGGATCAACCGTTCACATGTCCAATACTGTCTGTCATGATTCTCGTCCATCAGCCGCCATAACTTACCTGCATTTGTCCCAATTGTACTTTTGTCCATAATATCACGATTTTATTGGTTAATACATTTGCAAATATAACATTAAAAAGTTCATACATAAAGTTCTTTTTTCTATTTTAAATGACGAAAATGGAACTAAAAGATTATTTTATCAGTCTAAAGCAGTATTATCAACAAGAAAAATGCGTTTATCCGGCACAATCTGTTTCCAGATAAAATGCCCGATAAACGCATTTAATAGTATCAGTGACAAGGTGTCCTTTACGACACTTGAAAGATTTTTACATTCTTCCTCCTCCAAGAGCACTATACAAAGCAATAACACTTTGAATCTCAGCCACCCTGTTTGCTGTTTGTGACAATTGTGCACTAAGCAAGCTCTGACGTGCTGTCAAAACTTCCAGATAAGTGGTTGTGCCGTACTCCATAAGAAGTTCTGTACTGTTAAGAGCCATCTGCAATGATTCAACCTGCTTTTCAATCATTACTTTCTTGTCTCGGCTTGTCTGATAAGCCATAAGAGCATCATTAACTTCTGAACCGGCATTCAGCAATGTCTGCTGGAAGGCAAGCGAAGCCTCTTCCTGCTGTGCCTTAGCTATTTTCAACTGTGCCGTAAGCTTACCTTGTGCAAAAAGCGGTTGGGTAAGTGATGCCACAGCCGAAGCAAGGAACTTTCCAGGATTGACAATCATTCCGGCAGAATTTGTCCATCCGGCACTACCGCTAAGAGTAATACTCGGATAGAAGGCTGAACGTGCCGCATTGGTAGTATAGAAAGCACGTTCAAGTGCACGTTCTGCAGCACGCACATCAGGGCGGCAAGAAAGCATTTCTACTGGTACTCCAACAGAGAAAGAATCCGGAAACTTCTGCGAAGACAGAGTTCCGCGTTCATATCTGCGCGGAGTTTCAGCAAGCAACAATGCAAGACTGTTTTCCACCTGATTGATTTGCTCTTTCAGAGACAAGACAGAAGTCTGCACATTATAATATGCAGCTTCCATTTGTGAAACAGCAGACTCATTAGCCATACCAGCCTCCATCAATGCACGAGTAGAAGCTACAGTCTCTTTCCATGCATCAGCTGTCTGCTGTGATATGGCAAGCTGTTCATCAAGCATAAGGAGAGTGTAATACATATTTGCCACTCCTGAAATCAACTGTGTACGTACAGCCTGCTGATAATCCTTATTCTGAGCAAGTACAGCTTTTGACTGCATCTTCTCATTGCGAATCTTACCAAAGGCATCAATTTCCCAACTTGCCGTAATAGGAATAGAATATGTCTGTGAAGCCTTGTTTCCATCAAAACTGCTGACAGTTCCATTAGGTGTAAAAGCAAATGAAGGCAAATATGCAAGCTTGGCAGCAAGCAGAGAAGCTTCTGCTTCTTCTACACGCAACTGTGCAGACAAATAATCGGTATTGTTCAATAAAGCTTGTTCTATGAGAGCCTGAAGCTTAGGGTCAGTAAACAACTCATGCCAATCCATATACCCGAGACTGTTTGTGTCTTCTGCATTTGATGCCATCTGCACACCTTCCGTCTGCGAAAGTTGCAGCTTGTCACCATAAAGATCATCCGCCACAGAAGTTTCAGGCTGATATTTTGTATATATGCCACAACTGCTAAAAAGAACAGTTGCTATAATCGGCATAATAGATTTCTTCATATTCTTAGTCCTGTTTTTTATTCTGTAATTTACTTTTACGCATAGCCTCTCTTCGTTCTTCAGTACGCATAGCCTGAAAATCTTCTTCAAACTTCTCCTTGCGGAAACGCTCATGCCAGTATTCAAATATGATATAGAATGCCGGAACGACAAATAGCAGAGCTAAAGTACCGATGGCCATACCGCCGACAACACCCGTTCCGAGCGAACTGTTACCGTTGGCACCGGCACCTGTCGAGAACATCAACGGAATCATACCGAATATCATGGTAAGCACAGTCATAAGAATTGGACGCAGACGCGCTTCTGCTGCCGAGAACGCTGATTCTACTACGCTCAATCCCTTACGGCGACGCTCCATTGCAAACTCAGTGATAAGGATCGCTGTCTTGGCAAGCAAACCGATAAGCATGATCACACCTGTCTGCAAGTAGATATTATTTTCCAATCCGAACCATTTTGCAAACAAGAAACTACCCATAAGTCCAAACGGTACAGACAAGATAACCGCAAACGGAACGAAGAAGCTCTCATAGAGAGAAGCAAGAATAAGGTAAATCAACACGATACAGATGCCATAGATGAAGAGAGTTTTCCAACCACCACTTGACTGTTCCTCACGTGCCATACCACCATACTCATATCCGTATCCTTGCGGCAAAGTCTGTGCAGAAACTTCTGCAATTGCGTTCTGGACTTCACCTGTAGAATAACCATCAGCCGGATTAACCTGCGCTGTAATACAGCTGTAAAGGTTGAAACGGTTCGCCACTTCCGGTCCCTGAATTTTCTGCAAAGTCACAAATTCACTGATCGGAGCCATATCCGCACCGTTGCGCACATACATATTATGCAATGACTGCTCATCAAGACGATATTTAGGAGAAGCTTGCAACATTACGCGGTAAACCTTACCAAACTTATTGAAGTTAGATACGTATGCACCACCACAATAGGTTCCGAGTACAGAAAGGACTTCTGCAGGAGAAATACCGGCACGTTTACACTTTGCCGCATCCACATCGACTGCTATCTGAGGGAAGTTCATTGCGTATGATGTATAAGCCATAGCCACCTCCGGACGCTGGTTCAATGCTCCGAGGAACTGCATCACATTCTGATAGAATACGGCCTTGTCACCGCCGGTCTTATCCTGCAAGTTAAGCTCGATGGAGTTACCCATACCGTATCCAGGAATCATACCCGGCTGGAAGCAGAATACCTGCGCTTCCTTTATCTGAGCAAACTTGGCATTCATACGCGCCATCACTGCATTTGCAGAATGCTCCTTTCCTTTACGCTCTTCCCAGTTTTTGAGACGGATGATACCCATACCATATGAAGTACCTTGACCGGAAATGAATCCGTAACCGGCTACTGTCTGATAAGTCTGTACATCTTCTTCTTCAGCTGCTATCGCCTTTACTTTTTCCATTACCTTGTTCGTTTCCACAAGTGTAGATCCTGGAGAAATACTGATATTCGCCATAATCACACCCTGGTCTTCCTGAGGCACAAGTCCTGTCTTTGTAGTACTCATAAGGAAAGCGAGAAGTGCAATAGCTGCCACAGTACCTACCCATACCATCCAACGATGATTGATGAAGAACCTGACACCTACTTTATATTTGCCAAGCATGGCACTATATGAAGCATTGTATGCAGCACGCACACGACCATTGATACTTTTTGCACTCTTATTTCCGTCAGAAGGACGCATGAGAAGCGCACAAAGTGCCGGACAGAGCGTAAGCGCACATACACAAGACAAACCTACAGATGTAGCCATTGTCACACCGAACTGAGTATAGAATATACCTGAAGTTCCTCCCATGAATGTCACAGGGATAAACACAGCCATAAACACGAACGTACATGAAATAACCGCCATTGTCACTTCACCAAGCGCATCTTTAGTTGCCAGATAAGGAGACTTGTAACCTTCATCGAATTTTGCCTGTACCGCCTCAACGACCACAATCGCATCGTCCACCACAGTACCAATGGCAAGCACGAGAGCAAACAATGTAAGGATGTTAATGGTAAATCCTGCCATCTGCAAGCAAGCAAACGTACCAACAAGCGATACAATGATAGATATTGACGGAATGAGAGTAGCCTTGAAATCCTGAAGGAAGAAGTAAACCACAAGGATAACGAGCAAAATTGCTATGATAAGCGTCTCAACCACATTATGTATTGAAGCATACAAGAAGTCGTTAGACGACATCATTGTAATAAAATGCACACCTTCCGGAAGGCTCTTTGAAAGTTCTTCCAATTTGGCGGTAATAAGATTATTCACATCAGTAGCATTTGCACCGGCAACCTGATAAGCCATGAATGCCACACCCGGCTTACCGTCGTTCTCACCCTGGAAACCATAAGAAAGACTACCGAGCTCTACTTTTGCAATATCTTTCAAACGAAGCACACTACCATCGTCATTGGAACGTATAACCATGTCCTCAAATTCAGTAACCTCTTTCAAGCGACCTCTATACTTCATTGTCAGCTGATAAGTGTTGTTTGAATTTTCACCAAGCGAACCGGTCGGTGACTCAAGATTCTGCTCACCAAGCACAGCTGTCACATCGGAAGGAACAAGACCGTATTGCGCCATCAGTTCCGGCTTCAGCCATATACGCATACTATAGGCATTACCGAAAGACATCACGTCACCCACACCTTCAATACGTTTGATTTCAGGTACAACGTTGATATCAAGATAGTTGGCCAAGAATGACTCATCATAATCAGGATTATCACTCACAAGAGAGTTAATCTGAAGGAATGAGTTCTGACGCTTTGTAGTGGTCACACCAATCTTCGTTACCTCAGCAGGCAACACACCCTGCGCCTTTGACACACGGTTCTGTACATTGACAGCTGCCATATCCGGATCAGTACCCTGCTTGAAGAACACGGAAATATCTGCAGAACCTGAATTTGTCGCAGTGGACGAAATGTACATCATGTTCTCCACACCGTTGATACTCTCTTCAAGAGGCATGATGACTGAATTCATCACCGCATCAGCATCAGCACCGGTATAGGTAGCAGATACACGCACCGTAGGAGGTGCAATGTCGGGATATTGTTCCACTGGCAATGTGCCGAGCGAAATCATACCGACAATCAATATAAGCAACGAGATGGACATCGCCATCACGGTGCGTTTGATAAATATATTTCCTTTCATTTTTTCAATTTCACTTTGTTACTTAACCTGCTGTCCCGGACGAATCAAGCCGGCTCCTTCCTTGACAATCTCTTCACCTTTCTTCAATCCGTCAAGAACAATATATTCGCGCCCGTCACTGATTGGAGCGACCTTCACAATACCAGATACAGCCTTTCCATCAACAACCTTCCAAACCTGTACCTTGTCCTGAATCTGCACGGCTGCAGTCTGAGGAATAATGATACAATCCTTGTAGGTTTCAGGAACAAGCACATTACCTGAAGCACCGCTATGAAGGAGATGTGAGGCATTAGGGAATACGGCACGTACACCCACACTACCTGTCTGACGATCAATGACACCGCTGATAGACTCTATCTTTCCCGGTTCTGAATACATAGAACCATCGTTAAGCTGGAGCTGCACCACCGGCATATTAGCTACAGCCTCTTCCATTGTACCATACTTACGTGTAAGGCTGAGAAGCTGGTTCTCCGTCATTGAGAAATAGACATACATGTCATTGTTGTCAGATACAACTGTCAAAGGCTGCTGTATGGTAGGACCGACAAGCGAACCCACACGGTAAGGAAGCATACCAGCCACACCGTCACTCGGGCTCTTCACCTCTGTGTATGACAAATTGTTACGTGCATTGACAGCCTGTGCCTCAGCCTGTGCAAGCTGAGCTTTTGCTGTAAAATAAGCATTCTCACTTGTTTTCAAGCTATGTTCAGACACCACTTTTTTAGCATACAGTTCTTTATTGCTGTTATAATTAAGCTCTGCTGTAGCAAGTCCAGCCTTTGCTGCTGTAACATTAGCTTCTGCAGTCTGAAGAGCCGCCTTATAAGGAACCTGATCTATCACAAATAAGATTTGTCCTTTTTTCACCCTGTCGCCTTCTTCTATGCATACACGCTCTATCGTACCAGACACTTGCGGCATAATGTTTATGTCCTGTCGTCCGCGAATTGTGGCAGAATAAGAAGTGGACAATTCCTTATCAGCTGTTTCCACTTTCATTGTCGCATAACTTGCGCTCATCTGTCCTCCTGCCTGTTCCTGTTTGCAGGAAGTCATCAAAAAAGTGCAGCCGATTAATCCAACAAGCTGCAAAATTTTTCCGTTTACTGTTCTCATAAATAGTCTATTTGTAAAAAAACAGTGCAAAGATAGAAGAAAAATACGTCTTAACCATGTTGCATATTCTTCACAAAGTGTTCCATTTTCCCCTTTTATATATTTTACATACTATTATAACGCACACAGTAGACTTTTCAGACATAAAAGAAGAAACATCGACAACAATTATTCTATAATTATTTAGCAAATTTGCAGACGAAAAAAGAAAAAAAGGATATGAAAAGTGGATATTACAGAAACATCAACATAAGAGATTTCAAATTCATCAAACAGGATGCGAATTACAAGGACGATGATTTCATCGTTTTCAAAAATCTCAAAAGGATGCCATACAACAATGAAACAATCAGACTGGATTGTTTTATCATAGCTTTTTGTTCCCACGGACAGACACAAATAGAGCTAAATGGTCAGACATATAACTGGAAGGAAGGCTGTCTGGCTATGATTCTACCCAACACATTCCTCAGGAACATCAAAAGTTCTGAGGATTTCATGGTAGACATATCTGTTTTTTCACCCAACTTCACAAGAAATATTTTCAATTTCCAAAAAGACATCTGGGACATCGCCATGTATATATACAGCAATCCCATAAAGGATACTGGACATAAAAAGGACCTTACGTTCGAACTTTATTCCCAGCTGCTAAATGCCAAAATAAATGAAGAGCAGAATGAATACAACAAAGAAATCATACGACATCTGTTTTATGCCATGTTTTGCGAGATACTACACGAAATAAACAGCTGGATTCCTGAAAATGGAAGAGTTATCAAAAATAACCTCAAACAGTCGGACTATATATTCAAAAAATTCATAGAAAAAGTCACTGCAGACGACGGGACTCACCGCTCCGTCTCATACTATGCAGACCTTTTGTTCTATTCACCAAAGTATTTGTCAAAAATCGTAAGAAATGTAAGCGGAAAAGTCCCTCTTGAAATTATTCATGCACATGCCACTGAACTCATAAAATACAAGCTAAAGAACTCTGACATGTCAATAAAGGAAATATCTAATTATTTTAAGTTCCCCAACCCTTCATTTTTCGGAAAATATGTAAAGACACACCTCGGCATGTCGCCAAAAAGATTTCGAGAGATGCAAAATAACGACTTTGATTTATAAAAAGCATGACAAAAGAAAGTTTCATCTTTCCACACTTTGACATTAAGCAAATTATAAATCTGTCTCTGCAACTTATATCATCGGATATGGGTGTTATTAGGGTATGGCAATATAATTATTAATATTGTGTTATGGTTGTGAATTGATTTTTAAATTAGTATCTTTGCATTATCAGAAACAACATTGTGCAAGTATGACCGCGTGGCATACGAGTTGTGAATTGCTTTCAAATTAGTATCTTTGCATTATCAGAAACAACCGTTTCCTGATCAAAAAATTTAATCTGACAGTTGTGAATTGCTTTCAAATTAGTATCTTTGCATTATCAGAAACAACTTAACGACAATGGACAAGCTTATGAGTTGGTTGTGAATTGCTTTCAAATTAGTATCTTTGCATTATCAGAAACAACTCTTTTCTTTTTAGGGTTGAAAGTGCGCGCGTTGTGAATTGCTTTCAAATTAGTATCTTTGCATTATCAGAAACAACTGTTTCGTGCTTCTTGGGCGGAACAGGATGGTTGTGAATTGCTTTCAAATTAGTATCTTTGCATTATCAGAAACAACCCAACAGGTGTAGAATAAAGAGGGTTATCAGTTGTGAATTGCTTTCAAATTAGTATCTTTGCATTATCAGAAACAACTTCTCGTTTAATCGAAAACATTTAGTCTCAGTTGTGAATTGCTTTCAAATTAGTATCTTTGCATTATCAGAAACAACTAACGAAATATTTATTTGTAATTACGATTTGTTGTGAATTGCTTTCAAATTAGTATCTTTGCATTATCAGAAACAACTGATTTTGTATAAACAAATAGTTTTCAATAACTTACAATCACAATTAGAAAAAGGAAAAGAATGTTTCTGAAAACGAAAAGCCGAACAGATGTTCGGCTTTTCGTTTTCAGAATAACTCCAATTGTTGTCCGGGAGCTTTTGCTTCCTTAGGTTTATTTCCATAAAAAAGCTGAATATTTCCAAATTGTTTATCCGTTATACATAAGATTCCAACATTTCCAAACTCCGGCAAGAAAGATTTAACTCTTTTTATATGTACATCCGCATTCTCACTACTTGCACAATGCCGGATATAGATTGAAAACTGAAACATTGTAAACCCATCACGCTGTAAATTCTTACGAAAATCAGAATAAGCCTTCTTATCCTTCTTTGTCTCGGTAGGCAAATCAAAAAACACCAATACCCACATAACACGGTATGCACTAAAGCGACTCAGACTTTCCATCAACAAGACATCTCCGGAAAAAGTAATTTACGACTTTCTCCACTAAAACATTTATACAACGAGGCTGTTGTCTGACCGACGGCAATCATAAGCGGGCTGCGCTTTCCCGCTATATGTACATCCAATACAGGCACAGATAACAATCTTGCCTTTATATTTTTTGTCAACACAGTATACTCACCCATTTCCGCCATTATCCGAACCACCAATTCGTCCACATACGGACGATAAGGCTCCATAATATCATCTGCCAGACAATAGGCATTATATCTATTATGATGATGAATACCCAACGTAGGCAGCAATCCACTTGTAACCAATCCTCTCGCCACAACAGCCCGCAAAATTGCATAACCATAATTCAGCAGATTATTAGGCGGTATGCCATCACGTCCACGAGTGAAGCCCTCTATTTCAGAAAACAGATATTTCCAATAATATACGGCAGCACGAGCTTCAAGATTGTCCGCATCCCCACTCTTCACCTCATTTGCCCACACCTCCATACACTTCACATTCTCTCCTCTTAGTTTCTTCAACACACAAGCCTGATTAAGAATCTTCTGTCTTACAGTCTGCTGCCAAAGCTGTTTTTTCAGAGGCAGCGAAGCATCCAATTGGTCACGAAAGCGTTCATTCTGGGTTGTATTTCCACACAATGGCAGCATCAGTCCTACGGGCATACTGCGGTTGTCGCACGTAATCACCGCACTGTTGTTTTCGAGCATAGCTTCAAGCAGCCCCGAAGTAATCGTTATGCGTTTGTTGTCTAAAACCACCACTCCTATATCTTCTATCGGAATAGTACGTTCCTCTCGTTTCTTGAATGTTTCCGGAAGCGTATCATTATTATCCACCTCCGGCAAATGAAGCACAAGCTGCGAATCCCTCAAGCTCAAATAAGCAGGATTACCGAAATAAAGTGTTTTCTTAATCATAGACATAGCGTTTTAACAGGTTAGACATATTAAACAATATGAGTTGCCGCATACATCCTGATGCAACAACTCATATTCACTCAATTTTAATCAATATTCACCGACAAAGACAATCCGTCCGACATGGTCTACACGAACTTTGACAATCTTATCCATTACAGCAAAAGAAGTTATCCGTTTCCATGCAATATTTTGCACTTCTTTTTTATCTTCAACAGTTGTTTCCAAATGATGTCTAAACCAATAATCTTTTGAAGAAAACTTCTGCACCCTAAACAAATTAGGACTTATCAAAGCATAATTCTCAGGATTCATCAAGTCTATTTCTTTCGGGTCAAACCCCGTATTTTCATTCGGAAATACAAAATACTCATTCTGCTTCATCGTGAACAAGAACTCCCATCCTTGACTCCTTTTATATTCCTTATCGACCACAGGCATTCCTTGCCTGATACGCTCCACAGCATCATAGAACGGAACCACCACTTCATCCAGTTCGTAATCAGGATTTCCATTGTCCTTAAAAACAGGCATACCATTTCTGTCCAACTTAGGCTTGCGATAAATCGCCACATGATGATTATTTCCCGTCTGAACAAAATCGCAAGGAATACGGCTGCCCTCAGAATTAAGAATAAGATTACCATCCTTATCCTTCTTGTCGTGCAAAGCCACAGCATTACTTATTCCATATATAGTAACACGTTTCAAAGCAATTCCCTTTGACTCATTCAACCAAATAGGATTCTCTTCAAGATTCGTAAATGCCTTTTTGGGGTCATTACCGTATTGTTTCAGACGTTCCTCCAGCAGATTCCGAATCCCAACATCCACCACATCTTTGACCTTCAGCGTATCATCAACAGGCTTGCGTACCGTATATTTCGTCTCCCATATAACAGTCTTCACTTTTACAGGCACAGACATTTTCCGCTGTTCGTCCAACCATATAGGGTTCTTTTCTAAAGAGTTCTTTCCTGTAAAAGCTTTTTTTGCATCACCACCATATTGGTGCAATCTTTGCAGCAAAGCCTCTCTATATGCCTGATAACACACAGACATAATCTTCTTCTCATCAAAACCGGCACCCACCTTTTCCTCTTTAGTCACATACTCCTTACGTGCTCCATATACCGTTTCCTTATGCAACTGCCCTCGCGGTGTCAACTGCACCTTTTCCTTCGCTCCTTTTATTTTGTTGACATTATGGGTCACCACCTTGTTCTTCGCCTTCACAGAAACAAGGATATTTTCCAGATGACGCTTTGCCTCTGCTCTAAACTCATTCAGAGGAAGCGGTGATATTGCCCGTCCCTTGCAGAAATACTTCATTTTGATGGAATATTCATTTGAATCAGGCTTCTCACTGGCATTCTTGTTGTTGAAATACTGTATGAACACCTTTTTTGTAAAAGCCACAGTAAGCGCATCCATTGCATGATGACGATGGTCATTACGCTTTGTCCAATCCTTAATCCGCCCGATTCTCCTTCCGTCCGCATCCGTATGATATTCAACAAGATCAAGCTTGCTGTATTTATCCCAATTCAATTCCTTCATCACATCCACAAGCTGCCAGTCATTGCGCAAAGTATCAGTAATAGCTCCGGTTGTGGCAACCACACGGCGGCAAATGTCGCCCAACATAGCAAGTGCCTTCTTTGCAATGTATTGCGTATTCCGCAAATCACGCTCAATGAATCCGTCCGGTATTTCCGTTTCACGCATTTTGAGTTTTCTCAGTTTGGTCTTCTTGTTAGCAAACAGCTTCTCACATGTATTCAGATAGCGTTGCACCCCTTCCTCGCCATATTCTTCGCTTACAAAGTCGTATGCTGTTTTATTGCCTTTTTTGATGTTTACATCCCGTTTCTCCAATGTTTTATTAGAGAATGAATCATCAAAGAGACGCGCCTTCGGAATGATATGTTCTATATCAAATTCCTTACTGAACAGTTCCTCTTTTTTAATATATTTATCTGAATATAAGGTATGATATCCGTTTTTCTCCAACTCCTCATAAAGACGATAGCGTATCACGTCATTGCGGGTAGGATAATCAATGCCAAACTCCTCGCGCAACATCTTGCGTATCTCATCCTGTTCCTTTGTGGCTTTAGAGATCGATTCCGTCAGTTCCTTCCGTTCCTTCTGGTTTTTCTTCAATTCGCGTGCCAGCTCCACCCTTATTTCGTCCGGTCTTCCATATATGGCAACGAGTTCGTTTACCACATTCACCATTTGATTGAGAATCTTTTCTACAACCGGATTACGCAGACTGTTCTTAGGCAATATGTCCAACCGCTCTTTCAAATCCTTATTTTCTATTTCCTCTCTTGTCAAAGAAGAAGCGGAATGACGATATCCAGCATACGTACATGCCACATCATACCCGTTTCCTTCTTTCATATACGGAAGGATTTTTCTGATTGCCTTTGCACTCAAACTACCATAATCGTCTACAAAAGCCACTGTGGAAACCACCGCTTTTGCATATTCTCTGTCTTTCACTCCACATAATGCCGCTACTTTCTCCACAAGCTTGCCTTCCCCGGTATTTGTGTTGTCACCTTCAAAAGAATAGAGCAAATGCCACAAACGATAATAGTCCTGCTTATCCAGCGGCAGCGAAGAGTCGAAATCCAACACATTGGAGTTCCATCCCAAAGCAGCAAACACCTCTTTCGCCTGGTCTTTTATTCTACAAGCCGACTGATTAAAATCCAACGGTTCGTGCCCGGACTGTTCAATCATATCACTAAAAGCCTTATACAATTGATACCCGGTCCTATTTCCATCTATTTTATTAAAGTTCAGGTCCAAACCTTCAGGAGTCTCAAAAAGGAACTTCAACACCTCAACCTTGGTCATGCTCTCTCGAACAGACAATTCGTTCGCAAGACGTTCCTTTTCTTCTTGTTCCAAAGGTCTTCTTCCCGAAACAGCAAGACGGTCCGTACCTGCTGAATTATCAAACAAAGCCAACTGCCCAATCGTTTTTTTCCGTTTTGCAGATTTATGTCCTGACAATGAAACTTCTATATTGTTGAGTATCTGCCAAATCTTGAAATCCTGAAACAACGGCGAAGAACGAGGAATCACCCGGCTGCCAACCACAACAGTCTTTGTCTTTCCTCCTTTTTCCACCGTACAATCCCTCCGTTCAAACTCACAGATACTTATCAATGACTTCTGACTTTTCAGCCGACGCTGATAGAATATGATTACATCACGAATCTCATGTTTAAGTTCTCTTGTCAGCTCTTTATGGTACTCCGCCTGTTTCTCCCAAATCTTTTCGAACTCATCAAGATAATCCTGACGATAAAACACCATATTCTTCAAACTCACATTCGGATTCTCATCCAAAGATTTCATCAGTGCCTGCCCTACTGTAAGTTTATTAAAATACAAGTTTTTACTCCGATCACTGATTGCACCCAGATATCCGCTTGAAGAATTTATCTCGCCGTTTATCTCCTGCAAGACAACAGCCAGTTCCTCATGTCCCATTTTTTCAGACAAAGCCTTCACCCGCCACTCATAATTCTCACGCCTAAGTTCCGCGCCTTTTACCTTACGGGGCAGCCCCTTAATCCAACACTCTGTTTCCACGGTTTCATTGCGAGCTTCATTGTCATTCCATTGCAGCCCTGTCCGTTTTCCCACAGGACGTTTGCTTAATATATCCCTTGTCAGCTTTTTATTCTTGCCGGATATTTCTTCCTTTACAGAATCTGTCAGCCAATCAGGGTAAAACTGCGACTGGAACTGCCATATTCTATCCAACTCATTCTGCAAATCCGAACGATAAAAATCAGGAAGTTTATTTTTCTTCTCCTCCAACAACCTCAAGCAGAACTCTCCGGGAGTCAGACTGTTTTCATAAAGCATCTTCGCCACTTCCATCCCATCTATGAGTCTGCCATCTTCATTTCCCTTCGCCTTTCGACTACTTTTATAGCCTCGCTTCTTATTTATCATCAACAACACACGAGCAAGCTCATCCAGCTCTATTTTCTCTTCAACAGCCTTTGCCCTAAGGCGATAAGTTTCAAACGTACTTCTGTTGCCATGTTCCGACAACACAGTTTCATCAGAAATGAAATGATGCCTCTTCAGCAACTCAATCAGTGCTTCGCGACGCAATTTATAACGCTGCAGATTGCGACGGGCAGAGCGTTTCATACGACGACAGGCATTGGTTTCAATGCTTTTGCCTTTTTCAAAATTACTCGATTCATCTACTGTCAAAGGATTGACTCTCACCCCCAATTTGACAATAGAGGAACATTCGCTGTCGTTCTCTGCCTCATCAACAACAGCCCACCCAATGCTGCTTGTACCTAAATCAAGCCCTATGATTCTCTTCATAATATTATTATATTTTTCATATCCCCTTCAAAGATACATTTTTTTTACAATATGCACATTTTTCTTCACTTTCTTTTGGGACATATAACTCGAATATCATATATTTGCATCACTATTTGAAGCAATTCACAATAAGGATTATTCCGTTGTGTAAACATTAGGTTTCCCAGTCGTCCTTTAACGGCTGGGATTTTTCATACAGCAGACTTATTATCAGACAAGCGACAAAGATAAAGCTGCTCAAACGTTTATTAAAGGAACAGTATTCTGCAAATAGCCGTTTTTCTTGGCTCATAATTTTGGAAGCAGAAATAGAGTGATGAATATTTATGTCCATTCAAACGGAAAACGAATAAAAATCCTACAAAAAGATAAAAAGATATTTACAGCAGCCTCCCATTGCCATCCCATAATACCTTGACAAATATTTCAAGAGGTTCCATCCTTCCCGATTAATTACCGCTTAATACACCCTTTAAAACCTGTCATTTTTGAATTTTGAAATGTTAAAATCAAAATTCAAAAAAACGGGCATTTTTACAATCAATCCGAACTTTAATCAAAACATCCCTGTTTTTTTGAAATCACCAAAGAACAACCTTTTTAGTAAATTTATGTTATAGACAAACATTCAAAATTCACATATTTTATATATTTTCCGCGCCATTTCTGACAAAACAAGCCACTCTTTTCAAAAAAGCAGCGCAGTGAAAAAAAATTTTCAGCGCACTGAAAAAATTTTTTCACTGCGCTGAAATAAAAAAAACGGTGTTTTTGGGGTACCAAACGAGGGTGTACGAGATATTTGTTAATAAATATTGAATTTACCATTTGCATCAAAAAATGAGACAAGAATTGTCTGGCAAGGACAAGTATGATGCTTCAGGGCTTATAAATAAACTAACACACTAAAAATCAGTAGCTTACTATTTACAAACAAACATCTGATTTTAACCGTCAAAAAGCAGAACACGAGATATCACATATAATTAATTGATTTACAGACAAATATCCGCAAATATACTTTTATATTACACCACTAAAAATGTAAATAAGTGTTTCAATTGTTAAATTCGCGATCGTTGTTTTTTCCACTGTAAAGACATGCTTTTTCAAGGATTCTTATCCAAGATAAAAACAGGTACAGCATCCTACACCGACAATACATATAAAGGAAAATATTCAGCATAAGCAAGAACTGATTTAGTCATATACAGATTACCTGAATCCATGCATCTTTCCCCGCAAAGATACATTTCAATATACCTTAAAGCATAGGGAAACCTATAGAACATATCCCAAACGAAGGTTTATCACCTCGCACGGAAAAAATCATGCTTATTTTAAAACAAAAATAACAAACAAAAAGGAAATATTACGTAACTTTGCGACATTAGCAAAAAGACAATACATAACGTTTAGATTATGAAGGCAATAGTAAGCATCATCATGGGCAGCACAAGCGATCTTCCGGTCATGGAGAAAGCTGCCAAATTCTTTGACGAAATGGAGATTCCATTTGAAATCAATGCTCTTTCCGCACACCGCACCCCGGATGCAGTAGAGTCATTTGCAAAAGGAGCCAAGGAGCGCGGCATTAAAATAATAATAGCAGGTGCAGGTATGGCAGCAGCATTACCGGGTGTCATAGCTGCAAGCACCACTCTCCCTGTAATAGGTGTCCCAGTCAAAGGACCTGTATTCGACGGGATGGACGCAGTCATGTCAATGTTGCAGATGCCTCCGGGAATACCTGTGGCTACTGTGGCAGTCAACGGTGCACTCAATGCAGCCATACTTGCCGTACAGATGCTTGCTCTTTCGGACGAAGCTCTTGCAGAGAAATTTGCAGCATACAAAGAGAATCTGAAGAGGAAGATAGAAAAAGCAAATGCAGAATTGGCAGAAGTACAATATCAGTTCAAAGTCAACTGACCCTCCAAAAACGGACAATACAGCAAAAGTGCAGAAACATTCTTTTTAACCAACAAAGAATAATATAAACCAATCCGGCAGGAAGTGTCCTGCTATTTATAAGATTGATTTTAGTCCCCAAAAGTTTCTGCACTTTTTCATATCTTCAGAAGAAATACAGGAAGTAAGTGCCATTATATAGGTCCCGGCAACGCTGTGTTTTCCTTTGCCATGATTACTGTGGTACATTTTATTATCAATTTACGAGACTTCATATACTAAAGACATAGAAATATGAATATATTCAACTACAGTCGGCGCAAGACGGTTGAAGTCTGCATAGGCGCATGTCCTCTTGGCGGTGACAACCCTGTCAGAGTCCAGTCGATGACCAACACATCCACCACCGACACAGCCGGATGTGTGGCACAGGCAAAACGCATTGTTGATGCAGGCGGCGAATATGTACGCCTTACGACACAAGGAATACGCGAAGCGGAGAACCTGAAAAACATCAATATAGGACTACGTCAGGACGGATATACGGTTCCACTTGTGGCTGATGTTCATTTTAATGCAGCAGTGGCTGATATCGCAGCGCAGTATGCAGAAAAAGTACGCATCAATCCGGGCAACTATGTTGATCCGGGCAGGAAGTTCAAGCATATCGACTATACGGAAGAGGAATACGCAGAAGAGATATCCAAAATAGAAGCACGCTTTGTTCCCTTTCTTGAAATATGCAGACAAAACCATACAGCCATCCGTATCGGTGTAAACCATGGTTCCCTTTCCGACCGTATCATGTCGCGTTATGGAGACACACCGGAAGGTATGGCGGAATCGTGCATGGAGTTTCTGCGCATCTGCGTAAAAAACAACTTTTCAGATGTAGTCATATCCATCAAGGCAAGCAATACAGTCATTATGGTCCGCACCGTCCGGCTTCTTGCTGATGTCATGGAGAAGGAAGGAATGTCGTTTCCGCTCCATATAGGTGTCACAGAGGCAGGAGACGGTGAAGACGGAAGAATAAAATCTGCTGTAGGTATTGGCGCGCTGCTGTGCGACGGTATAGGCGACACAATACGTGTATCACTCAGTGAAGCTCCGGAGGCAGAGATTCCTGTGGCACTGAAACTAAGGGACTATGTGATGCAGCGTACCGGACACACATTCATCCCCGGTGTACAAGCAGAGTGTTTCGATTATATCCGCCCTTCACGGCGCACAACACACGCAACCGGAAATATCGGAGACAACAATGCACCTGTAGTTATAGGCAGCCATTTCAGCACACAAGGAACAGAGGACAGATGTGTACAGGAGCCGTTCAAACCCGACTATCTCTATTGCGGCAACAAAATGCCGGAAAGACGTGTGGAAGGAGTGCCTTATATCATAGATGCGACAGAATGGAGCGAATATGTCAGTGACGGAACAGTATATCCGGCATTCAGCAGTTATGGAGAGTCAGCCGGCATGCTTCCTCTCATAGCAATGTGTCATGCACCGGTAAAGTTTCTTTTTGCCACATATACCACACTGACAGAAGAGGTCATCGCCTGTCTGAAAGTCCATCCTGAGATTGTGGTAATAAGCCAGTCGAACCACACAAACCGTCTTGGCGAACACCGCGCATTGGTTCATGAACTGATGGCAAACGGGATAAAGAATCCTGTGGTCATATTCCAGCATTACAACGAAACAGACAAAGAAAACTTGCAGATAAAATCAGCTGTTGATATGGGTGCTCTTTGTATTGACGGACTTGTGGACGGCATTTACCTTCACAACAATGCGGCGGAAGTGCCTGCTGACATCGTAGATGCCACAGCCTTCTCCATTCTTCAGGCTGCACGTCTGCGTACATCGAAAACAGAATACATCTCTTGTCCCGGATGCGGACGCACACTGTATGATCTTGAAGCCACAATAAAACGGATAAAAGAAGCCACAGCCCATCTGCGCGGACTGAAAATAGGGATAATGGGATGTATTGTAAATGGTCCCGGCGAAATGGCTGACGCTGACTATGGATATGTCGGTGCCGGAGTGGGTAAGGTAAGTCTTTACAAAGGCAAAGTATGTATAGAAAAAAATATCCCTTCGGAAGAGGCAGTAGATCGTTTGCTTGCTTTCATTGAAGAGGACATGAAACAGCATTAACAGAAAAACAGGCTGTCACAGTTTTTTCATCCGGCTTCTCTGCCTATAGACGAAAAAAAACAATGCAAGACTAAAGTACATATTAATCTTATCATACAACATCGCAAAGCAAAGAGGATAATCGAATTTGTTAATTCGATTATCCTCTTTGCTTTGCGACCATATCTTGCAATCTCTATTTTTTCTTCAGATTATACAAATTAAGTGCGAGCCATATTCCAGCTATGAAGAAAATACCAGACATCATATATGACATGTTGTCTTTCAATACGTATGCCATCCACAAGCTTGCCCCGAAGCAGATGACAACAAACACAAATGAAAGCCACATCATCAGTTTACTGAGATTTCCCATATATCTTATTTGTTAAGTTTCCAGCTGAAACCGTCTTTCGTATCTTTCACTTCAAATCCGAGAGCGGCAAGATTATCACGTATAAGGTCGGAAGTAGCCCAGTCCTTGTTCGCCTTTGCCTTCATCCGCTGCTCAAGCAGCATATCGACAACTTTCCCGTAAGCCTCTTCACGGGCGGTATTGCCCTCATTGGTTGCAGAAGACGCAGCACTTCCCTCACGCAAACCAAGTAAATCGAAAGCAAAAAGACGGAACACAGCTTTCAATGCTTCGAGCGCATCCACACAGATTGTCGCCTTCTTATCTACTATTGTATTGATTGTACGGCAAGCATCAAACAAGTTGCTTATGACAATCGGAGTATTGAAATCATCATTAAGCGAATCATAGCATTTCTGCTTCAAATCCTCCACATATTTCATATCGACAGTCCCCTCTTCGTTCACCGGCTGCACGGCACCCAAAGCCTTGTAAGCATCTAGCAAACGGTTCAAGCCCTTCTCTGCAGCCTGTAATGCGTCGTTGCTGAAATCAACAGTAGAGCGATAGTGTGCCTGAAGAATGAAGAAACGGATTGTCATAGGAGAATATGCACGCTCCAGCTTCTCATGCTCTCCAGAGAAGAACTGAGGCAGAGTGATGAAATTGCCGAGACTCTTTCCCATCTTCTGCCCATTGATGGTTATCATATTGTTATGAATCCAGTAATGCACCATCTCGTCCCCCTGACTTGCCACAGCCTGCGCAATCTCACACTCATGATGAGGGAATATAAGGTCCATTCCTCCTCCGTGAATATCAAAATGACTCCCCAAATACTTGCGTCCCATCGCCGTACACTCGCAGTGCCATCCGGGAAATCCATCGCTCCACGGACTCGGCCAGCGCATGATATGTTCCGGCTGTGCTTTCTTCCACAGTGCGAAGTCTGCCTGATTACGTTTTTCTCCAACTCCGGCAAGTTCGCGTGAATTATTGATAATATCATCAAGATTACGCCCGGAAAGGACTCCATACTTATGTTTCTTGTTATAAGCCTCCACATCGAAATATACAGAGCCGTTGCTCTCGTAAGCAAATCCGTTGTCCAGAATTTCCTTGACAAGCTGTTCCTGTTCTATGATATGCCCTGTAGCATGAGGTTCGATACTTGGGGGAAGAACATTGAGGGCATCCATTGCCTCATGAAAGCGGTTGGTATAGTATTGTGCCACCTCCATCGGCTCAAGCTCCTCAAGCCGCGCCTTCTTGGCAATCTTATCTTCACCTTCATCTGCATCGTGTTCAAGATGACCGACATCCGTGATATTACGCACGTAGCGGACTTTATAGCCAAGATGCGTCAGATAGCGGAATACAATGTCGAAAGTGATTGCCGGACGTGCATGTCCGAGGTGAGCGTCTCCATATACTGTCGGACCGCATACATACATCCCGACATGTGGCGCATGAAGTGGCTTGAACACCTCTTTTCGGCGCGTCAGCGTGTTATACACAAAAAGTTTCTGTTCCATATTGTTTTGTTTATCTTATATTTCAATATCATTTATGGCACAAAGTTACAATTTTCCAATACCATATCAGCAAAACAAACAAAAAAAAGGTAATGAGGTTTCAAAGTTGCAACCTCATCACCTTTCAACCGGAAAAAGATCAGACTATAGAGTCATACCTATTTTTTCTCCTGTATATTCTGCTGTCACTGTGTTACCCTGTGCTTTATCCATAACGACCAATCTAAACTGACGCTTTCCAAGCATTCCCTTATAGCCGCCCTCACGATTGCTTACAGTAAGATGACGTGCTTTGTCATCCCAATGGAACTTGATGAGAGTGAACTGTCCTTTCTCATAGTTATATCCATCGCCTTCATCTTCATAAAGGGTAAAATCAGCATCTGCTCCCGGATAAATGCGTATTTCAAGATTATCCCATGGCTTCTCGGAAGCATACTGTACCGTCGGTCCCATCGGAAGAATCGTTCCTGCCTTGACATATACCGGCATTATGTCGATTGGCGCAAGGCGCATGATATCCTTTCCTCCCTGCTTCTTTTCACCTGTCCAGAAATCATACCAGTCTGTTCCGGCAGGAAGATAAACCTTCACCGGAGCCGCCGCCTTTGTGATGTCAGGATAAATCGTATGCCCGTTCTTATGCTCATCACGATAAGTGTATAAAGGGTCTGTCACCGGTTTCACCAATAAGGAGCGTCCGAACATATACTCATCATTTAGTCTTATCGCCTTCTTGTCAGAAGCAAAATCCATGACAAGCGGACGCATAATAGAGCCACTGTTCTGCACAACGTCACCTGCAGTACTGTATATATAAGGCAAGAGCTGGTAACGCAACTCTATGAACTTCTTCTGCACATCGAATGCCCAGTCTCCCGGATTGCCGAAACGATAGAGTTCGTTCACCATCGGTCCAGAGCAATGATTGCGCATCAACGGCATAAAACATCCCCACTGCATCCATCTCACCTGCAACTCCTGCATAGCCGGATTGTGAGGGTCATTATTATAATTCCATCCGAAGAATCCGCCAATATCTGTATTCCAGAACGGAATACCACAAATGACATAATTAAGTCCGCTCGGAATCTGATTCTTCATGACATCCCAGTCAGATACCACATCCCCACTCCAGCTGAATGTTCCGTAACGCTGTATACCGAACGTTCCGCAACGGGTCATCTGAAGAGCACGTTTCCCATTACTCTTCATTTTACGCTGATGTTCATAAATACCTCTGTTGGTCATAAGCGCAAAGGCATTCTTCACACTTCTCCACGAACCGTCGTGAGTCATATAATCCGAATCACCAGGCTTCTCAAAGTGATCGGGTTCTGTCGAATCCGTCCACCATGCATCCATGCCCATATCATAAAGATTGCGGAGATATTTCCAGTAAATATCACGTGCTTTCGGATTAAACGGGTCATAAGGAAGCACACCGCGGTTGCGAGGCCATGTGTCGAAAGGCAGAAGAGCACCAATTTTGGAAAGTTCCTTTGCTTGCTGTGTCCACGGTCCGAAACTGGCCCAGATAGAAATCATCAGATGGGCATTATGACTGTGTACATAGTCAATCATCTCCTGCGGCGACTTTATACGCGGTTCCGGATAGCGCGCGTTACGGTCCTCATCATTAGGCAGATAACGCATCCACTTCTCATCTCCCATCTTATTAATATAGTGGGGATTCATAAACTGCATAGCATTCCAATTCGAATCGCATCCCCAGTACTGCCAGTCTTGTACAATACCGTCAAGAGGTATTTGCAACTCACGGTACTTGTCAAGAACTTCACAAAGTTCATCACTGCTCTTATAACGTTCACGACATTGCCAATGTCCCATTGCCCACAACGGGAACATGGTTGCTTGTCCGGTAAGAGTACGGATGGCAGCTATCACACCATCCTGACTTCCATCACGGAACATAAAGTAGTAGTCTACACATTTTGCTACTTCTGAGCTAAAAGCGGTCTCCTCCGGTGTGTCCTCAAAACCGGAATCTCCTGCATTATCCCAATAAAGTCCATAACCTTTCTCAGAAGAGAAATAAGGTATTGTGATATTGGTATTGCCACACCAGATACGGACTGTCTGCCCTCTCTGGTTCAAATCGGCACACTGCCGCTGTCCAAGTCCAAAGATAGCCTCATCCTTGTCAAGTGCAAACGACTGACGGATTTTATACAGCCCTTTGTCAACTCCTTCTGCAATGAGCTGCATATCGGCACTACGTTCCGCAAGAAGCTGCTTACCGGAAAGATCGGCAAAACGTACTGCACCGGTAGTCTTTTCTACCGTAACGGACATACATTCAGACTTCATCACCACCTTGTCCGGATTTTCCTCCCACACAAGATTCACTGTTACAGGTTTAGCAATAATGCTGTAACTGTTTTTCTCCGGCATTGTGTTCTCACTACCGGGATACTTTACCACCCTGACAGCAGAAGGCGAATAGAACACAACTTCCGTACATAAGCCCTGTGCCTTTCCTGCACCAATTTTCGCACCATTCTTGTTGCGCACCACGGTCTGTGCCCCGACAACCATAGCAGCAAACATTACAAGGGAGAAAAATAAATAACGTTTCATCTTTGTTTGTTTTACTGATTAGAAATAGATTTTCAGCAGCAAAAATACAATCTTAGTCCCCCAAAACAACAACAAAACCGTTGATTCCAACAACAATCATGTTGAAACCAACGGTTTTTTCAAGATGTATCAGTATTATTCAATTTATTCTGGACGGTTCTTTATATATTCCGACGGTGTACATCCAAACTCTTCCACAAAGCATTTGCTCATATAGCTTGAAGAACTGAAGCCGACTTTTTCTGCCACATCCGCCACACTCATCGTTCCGGAGCGAAGCAATTCCGCCGCACGGTGTATGCGTATGTTACGGATAAAGACACTCGGCGACTTATCAAGCAGACTCGTCATCTTCTTGTACAATCCTGTCCGCTCCATACAGAGATCACGGCTCAACTGTTCCACACCATACCCCGGAGTGTCAAGATTCTGCTCCACAAGCATCATGGCCCTGTCCACAAACTCATAATCGGAAGCAGACATATTCTGTTCTGCCGCATCCGTATTTCTCGGCTCCTCTACAGTCCGGCGACTGATTTCCTGTTCATATTCATTACACCGTTCAATAAGATTCTTGATTCTAAGCAGCAATAAATCTTCTTTATATTTCCGGCGCAGACGTATTTTCATCATTCTGTTATAGAGCAGGAAACCGGCAGCAAGCAACAACACCGCAAACAAAATGTATAAGGTATATGCCCATCCGGTCTGCCACCATGGAGCACGTATGGAAAAGGTGATACGCAGAGGCTCAGCTTTCGCCACATCCGCATCCATTGCAGCCTTCACCAACAGTTCATAATTACCGGGACGAAGATACAGAAAAGACAGATGAAGCGTGCCGTTTGCATCTATCATGTTCTCCGTCTCTCCATTTCCCACCGTATTCCACTGTGCATCGCCACCACCCGAAAGACTGTAGGCATATACAGTGCGAGAAGGATGTGCGTAGTTGAGCGGCGAAATATCGAACACAAGAGAATTTTGCTCCGTATCAAAATCGAAGTGTCCCATAAAACTTTCTTCTTTAGGCAAAAGGGTATCGCCCACTTTCAACTTACATCCGTTCACCGCCACTCCGACAAGCATAGGACGAAACAGCACAGGAGTGCCAGACACACTATCCGGATGCCATTTGGTCCATCCGTCTGCTCCCTCCATAAGTATCGAACCGTCGGAAAGAGTCCATGCCTTTCCTGTAGCATACTCTCCGTCAATACAGCCATCGTCATATCCAAAGCGTTCAAACCCGAAAGAGGCTTCTTCGGTATTGCCTATGCTTATTTTCGTTATACCACAACTTGTACCAACCCATATATTTCCGTCAAAGTCTTCGGTGATAGAATGAACATAATTATTTGAAAGCCCATCTTCTGCATAAAACATTTCAGGATTCTCCTTACCATGCCGGAAAAGCGATAGTCCGTCCACAGTGCCAGCCCACACCCATCCTCTGCCATCACGTATAATAGCAGTATAATGTCCGTCTGCATAGTCTTCACACAGATTTCCATGATGAACATCAGGTAAATCCGCCACACTCATACCGAACAAGCCAAGCGAAGGCTGCGACTGGAATCGGAATCTATCAGGATGGGAATACAACAGTCCGCTGTCATAAGTCCCAAGCCATGTTCCTCCTTGCGAGTCAAAAAAAATGGTATTCATCCTTTCTGAAGAGATACGGGTTTCTTTTCCTATGGAAATACTGTCAATACGTTCCTTCCTACCTTTTGCAAGATCAACATGCCATATACCTTTCGGACTCGTAATGTACACAGACTTATCGGGTGCGAGAGCAAGAGTATGCAAAAGATAATCAGTACGCAATAGTTCTGCACATGACAACATATCGGCAGAATAACGTAGGAGCACCGATTCTTTTCCACACCTCAACTGATAGAATCCTCCGTCTTCAGCCTTTACAACAAGCGATGAAGCATCACTCAATCCTGCTTTTTTCTCATTATATGCGGCTATACGCAACGGCTTCCTTCTCTCTTCATAAAAATGACACCACGTTTCACCATTGGAATAAAACATGAACACTCCCCTATCCGATGCATCCAAATCCTGCAATGTACCGGACAAGGCATGTTTTGCCATACGTATATTTCCCTTTTCATTATAGATTGAATCTCGGGTTACCAGCCAAAGCCCTCCGTCAGAGTCCACAAACAAATCTGTGACCGTTTCTTCCATGTGGCAGGAACGCAACAGGCTGTCTACATTTGTCACATACTTCATGTTTGCAAGGTCAAAACACCGCAAATACCCATAGTCCTTTACCCACAGACGGTTGCAACTGTCCTCATACACATGATAGGCACCCTTATAATCATCCAGCGCATATTCACTGTTGCCGCCATAATGTATATACCGGAAACTGTTGCCATCATAGATATTTATATTTCCTCTCGTTGTTACAGCCATCCGTCCGTCATGCAACTGGAGAATATGCTGCACCCGATTGTCGCTAAGCCCATGGGCTGTATATTTGCGCGTAAACACCCATTGCCGTGCTCCATAACACGGTACATTCAACCAGAGAAGCAACACATAAGCAAGAATTTTAGCGGTCATTATATAAAATTCATTCCGTTAATAACTATCAGAACTGGAAGTAGATGAACGGCTGTACATCACTGCTTTTTATCTGAACAACAATAAAGATAACAACAACTATCAGAATTGCCTGAAGCAGCACAGGCATACGCATAACCAACCTGCGTACAGACAAAGACATTCCAGAAGGCAGGAAATGAAGTACATATCCAAGAAGCATCAAACCACCCACTGCCCAATAGGATTCCACCCACTGTCCGAATATCTGCGGCTGGAAATGCGTAAATATCTGATTGATCATAGTCCATGAGCCTTCAAACGTGGTATTACGGAAAAATATCCAGCAGAAACAGACAAAGTGGAAGGTGACAAAAATTTCCACCACACGTTTCACACCATGACTCTGATAGTCTTTCGGACGATGGAGCAGCGTATTTTTCACTTTGTCAAGCGCAAGCGCCACCCCATGCAGCCCTCCCCATGCAATGAAATTAAGCGAAGCGCCATGCCACAGTCCTCCGAGAAGCATGGTGAGAATAAGATTCAAATACTGCCGGAACTTCCCATGCCTGTTCCCGCCGAGCGATATGTACAGATAGTCCTTCAACCAGGAAGACAACGAAATATGCCAGCGTCTCCAGAAGGCTGTGATGTCTGCTGATTTATAAGGAGAATTGAAGTTCATCGGGAATTCAAAACCAAGCAACAACGCTATACCTATCGCCATGTCACTGTATCCGGAAAAATCACAATATATCTGCATGGCATAACCGTACACGGCGAGCAGATTCTCAAGTCCGGAGTATAGATCGGGCTGCGCAAACACTCTTTCCACAAAATTTACACTGATATAATCTGAAATCACAGCTTTCTTGAAGAGCCCTCCGACAATGAAGAACACTCCTGAGCCGAACATCTCATTGGTCACAGCCAACGGACGGCGAATCTGAGGTATGAAGTCACGGGCACGCACAATAGGCCCCGCTACAAGCTGAGGGAAAAATGAGACATAAAAGGCATAGTCAAGCCATCGGTCAAGAGGCTTCAGGCCGCCACGATAGACATCTATCGTATAGCTCATCGACTGGAAAGTGAAAAACGATATACCTACAGGAAGAAATATGTCAAGAGGCTCAAAGGTGCCGTTCCACAACGGTGCAAGCATCTCACCGAAGAAATTGGTATATTTGAAATAACACAGCAATCCCAAATCCACCACAAGACTGAGCAAGAGCAACAGCCGCTGCACAACAGAATGTCCCGCCTTATGTTTCTCCGCACATGCCGCACAATCTGCCGCTATCGCACGGGCGATAAAGAAGTCCGTTGTGGTGACCAAAGCAAGCAGCACAAGATATATCCCGCTGCTCTTATAGTAAAAATAGTACGAAAAGGCTGTCACAAACAACAGCCTCAGAGTGTCGCGTTTCCCAAGACACCAATATACAAATGAAAATCCCAAAAACAAAAAAAGGAATATGCCGCTGCTGAATATCATCGGCTGTTGCGGCATATAGGACAACTGTTCAAGAACGCGCTGCCAATCAATGTTCCACATATTCGTTATACGCTTTAAGGAATGCCTCGCCTAACAGATGTCCCTGCAGACGATAGCCGTTTACTGTGTAATGAATTCTGTCATTATTCATAAGCCCTGCACCACGCCAGTTGGTACAAGCAAACTGTTCTCCTCCGGCAATAGAATACATATCCCATACAGCAATATGATGTTCCCTGCCATAGTTCACAATATTTGCCGCCACCCGCGATGTAAGTGTATTCTGACGTTTCACGTATGAGTATCTGCGTCTGCCACGACGATCACGATAGGTGCGTCCGGTACGTTGAGAAATATATGAACCGGGAGGAGTCGTCAGCAGAAACTGCACATCAGGACAAACCTCACTGATACGTGAAAGCAATGTGTCGATAGCTCCGCTGTGGGCATCCTCATCATATCCCTTCGCATGACTCTCGTTTGTGCCGAAGCTTACAATCACTATGTTCGGGTGTTGTGCCGCAATTTTTCCAATCATGTCCTCTTCGGCAAAACGTGAGGCACGTGCACCATTAATGCCAATTGCACTATATACGATACCGTTTTCACCTGTCTCTGAGGCGATACAGTCTGTACGGTAATTGATTTTGTCATCACCTGTCGCCTGAGAGCCGAAGCTGTCTTCCAACGTCTTCCTCACAGCCACAGGAAAGGAATGTCCACGCACATGGCTGTCGCCAATCTGCAGGATGCGCACCACAGAGTCACCATGAGCAATAAGGCTGAAGATACCATTCAGATTTTCCCCTCCTATCAACTTGTTGTCTTTGGTTCCACGGAATGAAACCGGAATGTCTACCGGAGTAAACTCCACCACAGGAGCTTTGAACGTTTTCAATGTTTCATCCACATCATGCTCCGCAAACGTAACTTCATCTGCATCATCACTGTATTCTCCGTCATTATAAGCTGTTTCATAGTCTCCCGGCAAAAGATCATCATCATCTGTCATCATTCGGTATGAGGACGTTCCGACAAATATCATTACAGCCGCAAAGCCTATCATCATCCATAATCGTTCCTTATTCATAATCCTTCTCTTTTATCAAAATTTTCCTTGCCGTTCATCATCACATCAAACAACAGACGTGCGATGTGTTTTCCTCCGGCAAAGTTTATGTGAGTATAATCAAGATTAGCCTGTTTCTTTTCTGCCATACGCGCCATGCTGCCGTCTCCGCCCATAGCATCGTAAAGGTTCCAGAATGCCACATGCATTTCAGCAGCCATCTTACGCTGATAGTACAACAGTTCCTTTACACCTTTCATCGTATGCAACTCTCCATATTCGTCCTTTGCATCACGGTCTCCTACACCAATGACAAGTATGCTTGCCTCCGGATAGACGGACTTCAAATGGTTCACGGTTTTGACAAAACGTTTGGTATAATAACTGTAATCGGACATTTTAGGGGAAGCCACATTCAGCCCGTAGTGGAGAATGATAAGATCGTATGGGCGCAACTGTGCAAACCTCCTCATCGTGCCGTATGGGATTCCAGATATATGCCAGCCATTGCTGCCGCGCATACTGAAGTTGTCAAGTATCACTCCACACTTGTCCTCAAGAGCCACTCCATAGAAGCGGGCAGAATATCCGCCTTCTACACTCATGTTGAAACGACCAATACGTCCGTTCACAGACTTTGCTTTCACATAGTCCTGATGTTCGTCCGTTGTATCACAATCTTCAAACAAAGTGTATCGTTCCGCACCATTGACCGATACGGAAATCTGCAACCCGCCGCAAGAAGTAAAATAGACAGTAGCCGTCTCCATCGTATCCAGTTCTGCGCCATACACTCTCGTCTGTCCCCGCAACTCCAAAGCGGCATTTCCTGACGGAATGAAATAGCGGCCATTAACACCTTGTCTGCCGGCATCAAATCCATGTCCTTTGACATCATTTGCATTGTATGCAGTCCATCCGGAAGCACTCTGCAACACAGTCTGGCGAAAGCCTGCCGTAGGGGACATAATATCGACAAAGCCAACTCCTTTCCCTCCGAAACGCTCCTGAAACAAGTGGCGGAGATCCTGCGTCAGTATATCCCCTTCAATATACGAATCACCAAAATAGGCTATGCGTACATTGCGTTCAGCCGAACAAGACAAAGCACGATAGAATTTATCCATCTCTCTGTCTAAACCGACAGAATCCATCCTGTCCTCGATGGGCACCATACCTTGAGGCACGTCATCGACATAGTCACATTTACGTTTTACATCGCTCGCCACAGTGTCGTCTGCCAATGCCCAATCTGATTTGGCTGAGTCTTCACAAGTATATGCCATTATCCCGCACTCTTTGTTGCGTTTTTCCACATCCGACAAAATGTTGACTCGTCTCAGCTCTGCGCCACCGATACTAAATTTCGGCATGAAGAACATTCCTATCAATGCAACCACAACTATCAGTGTGAGCAGGAATGTCTTGAACAGATTATCCCTCATTACAATTTTATTCTTTCAATTCCAAATGCAAAGCTACGCTTTTTTTCGCAAACAAGCAGTGGATTGACAAGTTTTAAACTCGTCTGATATGTCTGCCATATACTTTGTTCTATATTCATTTCAAATCGGATATTGGAACTGAGATTTCTTTAATCAGACAATCAGGCAATTTGGTTACTTATCATGTCACACTTTCTGTCATCTGTTCTTATTTTCCGTGTGTGCCATGATAGGGACAGAGCGGTTATAACCAAACAAATTCCCTACTATAGAGCACAACTTTATGAACGCCGCAATTCCGAACGCAGATTTGAAACATCCAGAGTTCTGTAATTTTATTTTTTGACAATGCTATAAAAGCCAAAACAGTGCACTGATTTCTTAAATCAGCACTGCTGTTTATAAAAACAACAGTGCCGTTTTTATAAACCACAGTGCCGATTGTACAAACTGCACTGTGGTTTATAAAATATAGTACAGTGATTTTAGTTATCTGCGGCAAGTTTATACACATTTTATAGAACAACAGAGCGATTAACAACGGAAGAATCTGTGAATACATCAATATATATAGTAGATTTTATCATCGCTCCGTTTATTCTACTTATAGCAAGTGTCCATTTTTTTGACACCTACTGTCTCATTTTTTGACATCTTCTTACGCATTAAATTATTTTACTCCCTAACAATCAACAATTTATATTTTTTGGCACGTTTTTTGTATTAAAATGAGCAAATAAAAAGTGCAAGATGAAAATATCTATTATCATAACAGCATTCGCGGCATTCCTCGATATATCGAAAGCCTCAGCACAGGAGATAAAAGCTGACGTTTGGAATGTGGACCGGTGTATGGCATACGCAGTGGAACACAACCATACCGTGAAACAGAGAGAATTGAGTCTTGACAACAACAAGGCAGACAAGCTACGTGCTATCGGTGCATTTCTCCCGGGAGCAAGCATAGGAAGTGCGCTGCAATATAATTTCGGACGCTCTGTCGATCCTGAAACAAACATATATAAGGATGTATCCACCTTCCACAACAACTACTCCATTTCAGCCTCCATGCCACTTTTCAACGGAGGCGGGCTGATAGCTCAATTGCGTTTGGCTCATATAAGCACCCGGCTTGGGAAGGTGGCACTCGAACAGGCACGTGATAATGCAGCATTAAATACATTTGAAGCTTTCATACAAGTTGTATACTATAACGGATGTGTAGAAATAGCTGAACATAAACTGGCAGAGACAGACACCTTGCTGATGAAGACCAAATTAATGGAAGAGCTCGGAATGAAAGGAGAAGCTGACGTAGCACAGATAGAGTCACAGAGAGCAACAGACGCATTTATATTGACACAGCAGGAGAACCTGGCTTCCACAGCTATGCTGACTCTCAAACAGCGGATGAATTTTCCAGAAGACAGCATACTCTACATCAAAACGGACAAAGCGAATATGTCGCACATGCTTTTTGAGAATAAGCAAGAGATTGTGAGCATCGCACTGGCAACCAATCCTGACATACGTTATTCTGAGCTGAATATGAAATATGCCGATATCAGCAGGCATTCCGCATGGGCAAATATGCTGCCTTCGCTGAGTATGTACGGAGGTGTATCCACTTCTTACTATAAAACACGCCATGTGGACGGATATCCAAGTTTCTCACAGCAATTCCGCGACAACAAAGGTACTTATTTCGGCTTCAGCCTGAATATTCCAATATTCAATCGTCTTTCCGGCATCACTTCCATACGTAAGGCGCGCAACAACTTCCGGATTGCATCAGACAATTATGAGGAGCAGAAAGAGAATATGCGAAAGATAGTAGTGCAGGCGGTCAACGACTGTCACGGATATTGGAAGGAGACTGTTCAAATGGAGCAGAAAGTGAAATCGGATTCCATTGCCTACCATATCACCCGACGCAAATACGAAGAAGGCATGATGACTTCACTCGACGTACAGAATACAGCTTCCACCCTGATGGAGAGCAGAGCCAGATTGCTGCAGAGCCAACTAACCTATTTGCTGAAATGCAGGCTTGTAGATTATTACAAAGGAAACAGCATCATACACTACCCGGCAGGTAAAAACAAATAACCCCAACAGAACACACATGGCTTTGGAGTAAAAAGGAATCTGTGAAGATCTGCGACAATAATGGTTAAGTTAAACGATTCATCGATTTGGTTAAGAAAAAATAATCCTGAATATAAGGCTGTCGCACTCCATCGCCTTAAAAAAATATAATAACTTATGGACATACAATTGAAAAAGAAAAAGGGAATCCAAAAGAAACATATACCTTACATCATCGGAGGCACATTGTTTCTCGGTCTTGCAGCATGGATTATATTCGGAACCCATGTCTCTACAATGTCGGTAGATGCAATATCACTCAATATTGCCACTGTTGAACAGGGAAAGTTCAATGATTATATCAAAATGAACGGCTCAGTACTTCCTTTTTCAGTGGTACAGGTCAGTCCGGAAGAAGGAGGAATTGTAACGGAGAAAGTTGTAGAGGAGGGTGCACAAGTAAAACAGGGGGATGTCATCCTCCGTCTGTCAAATTCAAATCTTGAACTCCAGATTCTAAATGCAGAATCCGAGCTTGCAGAAAAACAGAATCTGCTGAGAAACACGCAAGTAGCCATGCAGCAGGACAAGCTCAACAACGAAACGGAACGTGTACAACTTGACATGGATATTCAACGCAAGAGTCGTACATATCAGCAGTATGAACGTCTGTACAAGGAGAAGCTCATCAGCAAAGAAGAATACCTTCAGGCAAAAGAAGACTATGAAGTATCCACAAAGAAGCACCACCTCATCACAGAACGGCTGCGACAGGACTCAATCTACCGTTCAGTGCAAATGGACCAAATGGAGGACAATCTTGAAAACATGCGGCGCAATGTGATGCTCATACGCGAACGAAAGGCAAAACTCGATGTACGTGCCACTATTGACGGCGAGCTCGGACTACTGGATGCAGAATTAGGGCAAAGCGTCAGTGCCGGAATGAAAGTGGGGCAGATAAACAACCTGAGCAACTTCAAAATAGAGGCATGGATTGATGAGCATTATATAGACCGTGTGACTACAGGATTATCGGCATCATTCACTCGGCAAGACAAAAAATTCATGTTGAAAGTGCGGAAAGTCTATCCGGAAGTACGTGGCGGACGTTTCCGTGTCGACTTCGTATTCGACGGTGAACTTCCTGACAATATACGTATCGGACAGACCCACTACATAGACATGCAGCTTGGTGAACCGACAGATGCGATACTTATCCCACGCGGAACATTTTTCCAAACAACTGGCGGGAGCTGGATATTTGTCCTTGACAAAGATGGACATACCGCTTATCGCAGAAACATAAAAATCAGCCGACAGAATCCTAAATATTATGAGGTTGCCGAAGGTCTTGAAGCAGGCGAGCGTGTCATTATATCGGGATATGAAGGCTACAAAGACAACGAAAGACTGGAAATAAAATAAGAAACAACAAAACATATAGGCGTATGCAAACAAGAATAATTACATTTTTTTCTGCACTGTTATTCACTGTCATATCAGTTTTAGCTGCTAACGACACCACAGTGGTCAATATAAACTCAAAAACAGAAAAATTTACACAAATCAAAACCAACGAAAACTTTGCGGGACGTATCTACCTTACACAGGGAAACAGCCATTGCATAACAATCAGAGGAGAAAAAAAAGAAGTGGAGAAGATGAAGGCTGAAGTAAAAGATGGAGTACTCATGCTCCACCGTAGCAAAGACAAGAAAGAGAAAGAGAACAAGACAGACATGTCGCATACCGTGGAAATCCACATTACGATGGAGGACATCAGGAAAATCAGTACCAAAGGAATCTGCCATGTGAAGGCTGAAAACAAGCTTGAATTGGACGAGCTTGAGCTGCACATGGAAGGAATAGAATACTCAAAATTCGAAGACATACGGTGCAATGCCATGTCTGTCACCATTCAAGGGGTATGCGACTTCAGCGGCAAGGTGCAATGCAGCAAAATGTACATCAATATTGAAGGAGTCAGCAACAGTACACTTTATGTACAATGCGATGAGCTAAATGCCAGTGTAAAAGGAGTGGGCAATCTCACACTGAAAGGGAAAACAAAGAAAGCCAATATCCACAAAGACGGTATTGGTCATATATACCAAAAAGATCTCAAAATAAAGTGAATTCAACGAAACTTAATTGTCTGAATTCCGGGTGTAAACTCATCACCGAACTCTGGTGGAAAAGCGTGGTCTCTTCCTCTTTAAATTCATCAAACCCATATTAAAATAGGAGAATAAATTCACTCACAACATAAAAGCTACAAGCAATGAAAACATTATTCAGAAACTTCAAGTACATATTCCGCCGCTTCTTTGCAGCAAGCATACTCAACCTGTTTGGCATAGCTTTATCGTTCGCAGCATTTGTGGTTATCATGACACAAGTAGACTATGACTATAACTATGACAAGGGAATAAAAGACCACAACAATATATTTCTTGTAGAAACGTACGACTCAATCGCGACGGATTCCTATCAATGGATATCCCGCCCTTTGGCTGAAGTGATATCAGAGTGTGCCCCCCAAATAGAAGCCACAGCTATCCTTTTTCCGGAAAAGGTTGTTCAGGATGTCAAAGTGAATGAGAATATTTTTAACGTACCATTCTGTTATGGTTTCGGAGACTACATGAAAGTTTTTCAACCGAAAATGATATGCGGTTCCACTGATGCCATAGACAGGGAACAGCCCAACCGTGTCCTCATTCCGGAATCCATGGCGCAGATGATATTCGGGAGCGTAGATGTGCTGGACACAGTCATGCATGTATATTACGCAGGAAATGAAGATGATGTCTACATAGGAGGAGTGTATAAGGATTTTCCTGAAAATGCAACTTTAAAGAATGTAGTCTATGCTGCTTGCTGGCCAGGAACAGATCAGGGAGCATGGCAAAACAACAATTATTATGTATATGTAAGACTTAATTCTTCAGACTCAAAAGCAACGGTAGAGGAAGCCGGAGCAAAACAAATCGAAGCAGTAGACATTGAAAGGATAAAAGGAATAAAAATAAATCTGACTCCGTTGACAGACCTACATTTCAAATTCGGCGAAAGCAGCAAGTTTATGGTTTACCTGCTGATATGCGCTTCGTTCCTGCTTATCGTCATTGCAGCCGTCAACTATATAAACTTTGCACTGGCAGAAACACCGATGAGGTTACGGAGCATCAACACACAGAAGGTGCTTGGTTCGACTACAGCAAGACTACGCCTCATATTGATTGGAGAATCGGTTCTGGTATGTATGATAGCCTTTATCATCTCCGTCGGAATACTGTTCCTGCTTCCCCAATTAGGCATTGAAGAGCTGGTTTCAACCAACATCAGCCCACTATACCACCCTACAATCACCATCGGTGCTTTCTTATTGTGCATTGCCATCGGAATAGTAGCAGGCATTTATCCGGCATGGTATGCAACCTCTTTCCCACCGGCACTGGTACTGAAAGGTTCATACGGACTCTCTCCACAAGGCAAGATACTACGCACCACACTCATTTGTATACAATTCACCATATCTTTTGCCCTGATTGTGTGCATCGGGGTGATGTATATGCAAAGCTATTTCATCCAAACTGCTGATTACGGATATGATAAAGAGGCTATAATCATCGGAAACATGACCAACGAAACGAGACAACAGAAAGATGCCGTACGCAATGAATTGATGAAGATACAAGGTATCGAAGGGGTATCGTTTTCCAAAGACATACTCAGTGAAAGAGATGAATACATGGGATGGGGACGAAGCGATGAAGAGCACTCCATGAACTTTAGCTGTCTGCCTGTAGACTACAACTATCTCACGGTAATGGGCATAAAGATAATACAAGGACGCAACTTCAAAGAGCATGACGGTGATGTGTATATATTTAACGAGGCAGCACTTCGTCAATATCCGTGGCTGGAACTTGACAAAAAGATTCTGAGCAATGACTTCCCTGTGGTAGGTTTCTGCGAGAACGTAAAATTCAACTCGTTCAGAATTGACAATGACAATGTTCCTATGGCTTTTATGGTATTTGGTGAAGCACACAAATATTGGCAAAAAGACTGTTACTTCAATGTTCGTATAATGAAAAATATAGACAAGATAAAAGTAACTGAACAAATGCAAAGTATCTTGGAACAATTCACTCCGCACCACGATTTTGATATCCGTTTCATAGATCAGATTCTGAATCAGACATACCAATCGGAGATGCGTTTTCAGAAACAGATCACGCTCTTCTCCATCCTGGCTATCATAATAAGCCTCATCGGGGTATTCGGACTTACGATGTTTGAGAACGAATATAGAAGAAAAGAGATTGGGCTGCGCAAAATCATGGGCAGCAGCACTACCTCCGTATTATGGATATTCAACTCACGCTATGCCAAAATCCTTGCCGGATGCTTCATCATCGGTGCGCCTCTTGGCTGGAAATTCTCATCCGAGTGGCTGAAGAATTTTGCGGAACGCACCCCTATCTACTGGTGGATATTCCCGGCAGCCTTTGCCATTGTGGTAATATTCACTTTGTTCATAGTCACTTATCAGACATGGAAGAATGCCTGCAGAAATCCTATTGAAAGCATAAGAACAGAATAATCTGTTCATCATTCGAAGCAATTTAATTTACAAATAAAATTAATTATAAAATTATGATACGTATAGAAAACCTCACTAAAGTGTTCCGTACAACGGAAGTTGAGACCATCGCCCTCAACAATGTCAGCCTTGAAGTAAAGGACCATGAGTTTGTTGCCATCATGGGACCTTCTGGATGTGGCAAATCAACATTGCTCAATATTCTCGGACTGCTTGACAATCCGACAGAAGGCCTATATTATCTTGACAACAAGGAGGTAGGTAAATTAAAAGAAAAAGACCGCACGAAAGTACGTAAGGGAAACATCGGTTTCGTGTTCCAAAGTTTCAATCTGATAGACGAGCTTAATGTGGAAGAGAATGTGGAACTACCGCTCACTTATCTTAATGTTCCAGCAGACGAACGCAAGAAGAGAGTGCATGACATCCTCAAAAGAATGAACATCAGCCATCGTGCCAAACACTATCCGCAGCAACTATCCGGCGGTCAGCAGCAACGTGTCGCCATAGCACGTGCAGTCGTTTCACATCCGAAGTTAATTCTTGCCGATGAGCCTACCGGTAACCTTGATTCCAAGAATGGCATGGAAGTGATGAAACTGCTTTCACAACTCAACAAAGAAGGAACAACGATTGTCATGGTGACGCACAGCCAGCACGATGCAGGATTCGCCGGACGCATCATCAATTTATTCGACGGACAAATCGTATCACAAATAAAGGAAATGTAAAAAACAGACTATCCGACAGTTCATCACTCTGCCGGACATTCCGTTTACCGTCCCCAAAAGATGAAAACATATTTCAGATATCTAAACAGAAACATGCTGTTCACAGCTGTCAATGTAGCAGGACTAAGCATTTCGCTAATGTTCGTACTGCTCATAGCCAATATAGCCACCCGACAACTGACAACAGACAGCAACCAACCGGATTTGGACCGCACCTATATGCTCGCTAACGAGGATTATGCAGCAGGACACTACCGATATGGCATTGAACTTGAAAGCCGACTGCCTTTTATCGAAGAATGGTGTGCTGTATCGATAAGATACAATCCGGTGGTAAGCTACGATGACAGACGCATGGAAATGAAGACATATCTTGTCAAAAAGAACTTCTTCACTTTTTTTAGCGGCTTCAGGATAATTGCGGGAACAGCAAAAGATGCACTTGTAAGTAATGACAATGTAGTGCTGACACGAAAAGGAGCTATAAAACTATTCGGTTCCGTCCATGATGCAGTAGGAAAGATTGTCCATCGCGAAGAGAAAAACATGACAGTCACGGCAATCATAGAGGACATTGACAATTCCATCTTCCTGGACGATACCGAGATGTTCCTTCCTTTCGAGCAAATGAACGATTTCAATGAATCAGCTGCCATTGATAACTTAGGAGTTAACAATGCCGCATCCGCCTCACTGTTTTTCCGTTTTGCAAAGGGCATAAACCCCAATACAGACGAACAGGCACTCATAAAAATGATGAAAGAGTTCACGTGGACCTACCGTAATGAGTACCAAAAGAGAGCTTTCTTCATACCGATGAAAGAGTTCTACTTCAGTACATTTCAGTTTTATATGGACCTTTCACATTACAACTTTACCATCATACTTGTCTTCATCATAGCCGGTATCATCATACTCCTCATGGCTGTACTAAACTATGTGAGTATGAGTGTGGCACAAACTTCATACCGTGCCAAAGAGATGGCAACCAGACGTCTGATAGGCTCTTCCAAACAAAGCATCTTCTGGCGCATGATAAGCGAATCGTCTATCATGGTATTCATTTCTTTCGTCATTGCCTTGTTGCTTGCATTGGCTGTAGAACCATACGCAACAGACCTACTACAACTGAAAATAGATATTGCAGGCGACATGTCGCTACTCCATATAGCAATATATCTGCTGTTCATTCTATTTCTATCATTCATATCCGGTTTTGCTCCGGCATCTATTCTGTCAAGCTACCACCCGCTCGATGTAGTGAAAGGAAACTTCCGAAGAAAAACAAAAAGTTTATGGTTCAGATTATTGAATACTTTCCAATGCGGACTATGCATCGGGCTTCTCGCCTGTGCAGGTTATCTTGGCATGAAAATTTATGGTGTAATCCACACACCATTGGGATATGAATATGGTAATGTACTGATTTATTCCGGAAATGGGAAATTGCAAGATATGCACAATTTCAGAGACGAAGCACAGAAACTTCCGTTTGTCAAACATGTAAGCCTGTCACAAGGAATACCATATGATGGCGGCAATAACAACACCTATTTCTATCAGGACGGTGACAGCATGACAGCCATTCCATTTCGTATATTCATTGTCGACTCTGCATTTTTTGACATCTACCACATTCCTATAATAGAGGACTATCACAACGGCTCTCCCCTTCTTTCAGAACAGGCATTAAAACAGACTAAGCCTATATCTGATGGCTATCACATAAGAACTGTCGAATGGGGTTTCGATATAGGAGGATCATTCAAAGATTTTTTGGTCAACTCAGCACTTGATTTTGATGGTACACCGCAACCACTGCTCATCAAGATACAAGACAAAAACAATATCTTGGCATGGAGCATATCAGTAGAAGTCAACGAGGGTAATCTGAAAAGCTACCAACAAACACTTGACAAGCTGTATGGTGAAAAGACTCATTCCGTTGTTGCCGAATCAAACTGGTATCACGATCTGATGATGGAAGAATATGCCACATACATAACAATGGAGAAGGTGATTATAATATTCACCCTTGTCGCAATGATCATCTCCCTGCTCGGACTTACGGCGATGAACATTTATTTCATAACCCAACGAAAACGCGATATCGCTGTGCGCAAAGCATTCGGCTCATCAACCTTGATAGAACAAATCGCACTTGTAAAGTTTTCACTCATATCATTATGCTTCAGCTTAGCAATTGGAATTCCTCTGATGCTGCTCGGCTTCAAGCTGATTGATGAAGTACTGCCAACAAAAGAAACATTTCCATTCTGGGTCCCAGTTGCAGCATTTGCCATTGTGACATGCATCACCGCACTATCAGTCATCATCATCAGCCGTAGGATTGTAAATGAGAATCCTATACAAAACCTCAAAACTGAATAACACAAACTGAATTCACGAATCAAAAGAAGTGGAGATTTCTACGGAGGACATCTACAGACCCCTCCGTAGAAATCAAATTGACAATACATATACGAACTCAGTCCTTGGCTTCATGACAAAAACTCGAAATGACATGGCAAGACTTCGCCAAAGCATATCTGCAAGCACTTTTATACCATCCGCACATAATCTCCACTTCCTTCTAAAAGCCGCACATTCTTCCGGCAATCTGCATTCTTCTCGTTTCTTTATCGTATCTTTGCACCCAAAATTAGCCATTATGATAACAGCAGAACAACTGAAAGATGTCAAGGAGCGCACAGACGCTCTCTACCGTTACCTCGGTATAGAACAGAAGCTTATAGAGGTAGAGGAAGAACAACTGAGAACTCAGGCACCAGGATTTTGGGACGATGCAAAAGCAGCAGAGGCACAAATGAAGAAGGTGAAAGACATACAGAAATGGATTGACGGTTACAAGGAAGTCAAGTCAGCCACAGACGAACTTGAACTGGCTTTTGAATTTTATAAAGACGAAATGGTCACAGAAGAAGAAGTGGACAACGACTACTCTGCTGCCATAGACCTTATAGAAAAACTTGAGCTGCGAAACATGTTGCGGAATGAAGCCGACGGCATGGACTGCGTGCTGAAAATAAATTCAGGCGCAGGGGGAACAGAAAGTCAGGATTGGGCTTCTATGCTCATGCGAATGTATCAGCGTTGGGCAGAAGCTCATAAATACAAGGTCAACATCAGCAACTATCAAGATGGAGACGAAGCCGGCATCAAAACTGTGACAATGGAAATAGAAGGAGATCAAGCCTACGGCTTCCTAAAAGGAGAAAATGGAGTTCACCGCCTTGTACGCGTATCTCCATATAATGCACAAGGCAAACGAATGACATCCTTTGCATCCGTATTCGTCACTCCTCTTGTAGACGATTCTATAGAAGTGGTTATAGACAAGAGCAAGATTTCATGGGACTTGTTCCGCTCAGGTGGTGCGGGAGGCCAGAACGTCAACAAGGTGGAAACAGGTGTGCGCCTGCGCTACCAATACGTTGACCCGGACACTGGCGAGGAGGAAGAAATCCTCATTGAAAATACAGAGACACGTAAACAGCTGGAAAACCGTGAAAATGCGCTCCGACTGCTTCGTTCACAACTCTACGACCGTGCGCTGAAAAAACGTATGGCAGAACAGCAGAAAGTAGAGGCAGGAAAAAAGAAAATCGAATGGGGTTCACAAATACGAAGCTATGTATTCGATGACCGCCGTGTAAAAGATCACCGTACAAACTACCAGACATCGGATGTCGGTGGAGTGATGGACGGAAAACTCGATGACTTCATAAAAGCTTATCTCATGGAATTTGCAGCAGAAAGCAATGAGTAAAGAAATAGAACGCAAATTCCTTGTCGTAGGAAATTATAAAGACAAGGCATATACTCACAGTCATATAGAGCAAGGCTATTTCGACTGTGCAAGCGGCAGGACTGTACGCATACGCATACGCGATGACAAGGGATTTCTTACAATCAAAGGACCTTCGGACAAAGCAGGACTTTCGCGCTATGAATTTGAAACAGAGATACCTATCCCGGATGCTAAGGAGATGCTAAAGTTATGTATGCCCGGACGCATTGACAAGAACCGATGGCTCATCAAAAGCGGCAACCATACAGTAGAAGTAGATGAATTCTTTGGAGAAAATGAAGGATTGGTCATGGCTGAAATAGAACTTGGCAACGAAAACGAGACATATATCAAGCCTGATTTTCTTGGAAGAGAAGTGACCGGCGATCGTCGCTACTATAATTCTCACCTCATGCTCAGACCATATTCTCTATGGAAGAACGAAGTGGAATAAAGTTCAGAATTTCAACTTACGCACAACAAACAACCCTAATAGAAATCCTAAAGAGGCACCAATAGTATTGGCATAGAAATCAAGCATATCTCCACTTCGGCAGGTTGTACAATAAGCTTGTACTATTTCAAGAAGTCCACCCAGAATCACAGGATAAAACCATGTAAGGGCAACAGCACGTGAATGTACGTGCTGTTGCCTTTCTTTTCTATAATAATCGAACCACAACACGAGCGACAATCCACCATACATCACAAAATGCACCCATTTATCCCAAAGAGGGACATCTGCAAGTTCAGGCACTTCAGGAACAGGTATGACAGAGATAATGATAATAATCAAAGAGACAAAATAAGACAAGAAATAATATTTAATAAGTTTCATAACAGGTATTTATTGAAAAACAGAAACAAAAATACGGAAAAATTCGTATTTTTGCGCAGAATTTTATCATTTTAATATCAAATTGAATTTCACATTATGAAAATCGGTGAAAGAGAAAACTTCGGAAGCAAACTGGGTGTTGTCCTTGCAGCGGCAGGTTCAGCTGTGGGTCTGGGCAATATATGGCGATTCCCTATCGAGACAGGACAAAATGGTGGTGCAGCATTCATTCTATTATACATAATATGCATAATAGTGTTGGGTATGCCTATCATGCTGAGCGAGTTTCTCATCGGGCGTCACACCCATACAAACACGGCTGGTGCTTATCGTATGCTTGCTCCACGTACACAATGGAAATGGGTCGGAAGGCTCGGTGTCTTTACCGGATTCATGATTCTAAGCTACTATTCTGTTGTTGCAGGATGGACAGCAGAGTATGCCGTACTCGCTGCATCAAATACGTTTGAGGGGAAAACAATAGCAGACTTCCCTAAAATATTCAGCGAATTCGCAAGCAATCCTTGGAAGCCGGCAATATGGCTTATAGCATTCCTTATGTTGACTCACATCGTAATAGTAAGAGGTGTAAACAGCGGGATAGAAAAATTTTCAAAAGTCCTGATGCCCCTACTTTTCATCATCATCATCATTCTGGTTATATGCTCCGTTACACTGCCCGGTGCATCAAAAGGAGTGGAGTTTCTCATCAAACCGGATTTCAGCAAAATTGACCGTTCTGTTATACTCAGCGCAATGGGACAGGCATTTTTTTCATTGAGTCTTGGTATGGGATGCCTCTGTACATACGCTTCCTATTTCGGGAAAGAGACTAATCTGGCAAAGACCGTATTGAACGTCTGTGCAATAGATACTTTCGTGGCACTTATGGCAGGATTCATCATCTTTCCGGCATCTTTCAGCGCAGGTTATTCACTTGGTGCGGAAGACATAGGACCGTCACTCATATTCATCACACTGCCCAATGTGTTCCAGCAAGCTTTTTCCGGAATGCCGATTGTCGCATACACATTTTCCGTCATGTTCTATATTCTGCTCGTTGTAGCAGCCCTTACATCTACCATTTCCATGCATGAAGTAGCCACTATATACCTATCGGAAGAGTTCAACATGTCGAGACGCAAGGCTGCCACTATCATCACATCGTGCTGCATCGTACTCGGAATATTCTGCTCACTATCCTTCGGAGCACTCAATGGATTCAGGATATCAGGCATGACTATATTCGACTTATTCGATTTCGCATCATCCAACATATTACTTCCAGTAGGCGGAATGTTTATCTCTCTCTTTGCCGGATGGCATCTTGACAGAAAACTTTTCCGTGATGAAATCACCAATGGCGGTATCATCCGCGCACCATATTTCAAAATTCTGCTATTCATCCTGAAATATGTGGCTCCTCTTGCCATCTGCTGCGTCATACTCAATCAGTTCGGAATTATTTTCTGAATCTTACGGTTTTGGAAACTTAATCAGTCTTCATGTTCAACGATTTCTTCTACTTCCCGAAGTCAGACCGCAGGGCTATCATCCTCCTTGCCATCACAGCCGTATGCTGCATTGCTGTTCTGATAGTCACCGATGTTCAAAAAACGGAAAAGGGAGAAGATATACATGTGGAAGAGGAAATACAGACTGTGAAACAGACAGATGTGGTTGTCAGCAACAAGGAAAAAACAATATCACTCCATAGTTTTGATCCCAACACAGTGGATTCTGCCACTCTTGTCAGTTTCGGCTTAAGACCAGTACAAGCAAGGACCTTACAAAATTACAGAAAAGCAGGAGGAAAATTCAGGACTCCAGAATCCATATCAAAACTATATGGGTGGAGCCAAGAAGACGTAGACCGACTACTGCCATACGTGCATATCGGCGAGGGATTCAGAGCAAGCAATCCCATAAAACAACGTAACGTCGATATTCCTACCATCAAGCACGAAAACAAAGACACTGTAATTGTTCGGTCCAAATTCATGTCCGACAAATTCCAGACAACCACTATTATAGACCCCAATACCGCTGACTCTACCACCCTCAGACGTATTCCGGGCATCGGCACCCATATATCAAGAAGCATCATACGCTACCGTGAACGTCTTGGAGGATTCCACCACATAGAGCAATTACTTGAAATCAAGATATTTTCCCCGGAACTTCTGGAATGGTTCGAAATAAGCAGTCCGGACATAAATACCATCAACATCAACGAAGCAAGTTTTCAAAAACTAAACTCCCATCCCTATATTTCCTACGACCAGACACGTGCGCTCTTAAAGTATATTCGGTTATATGGAAATATCCGGAATATTGAACAATTAAGCACAACCAATATATTCACAGAAGAGGAAATAGAAAAACTTACACCATATATCACTTTCTGACAGAAAGATTCCGATATTAATTTTAATTTTTCAACTATCAAAAAAAATGGATAACATCAAAGCCATATTCTTCGATATTGACGGCACTTTGGTCTCATTCAAGACCCACACTATTCCAGCGTCAACCATTCAGTCCATACATGCAGCCCGCCGCAAGGGAATAAAGATATTCATTGCCACAGGCAGACCCATACCTTTCATTGACAATCTCGGTGCTCTGGAATATGACGGTATTATCTCCGCCAACGGTGCGATGTGCTCTACCGCAGAGGGAAATATTTTATATCAATCCCCTATTTACCGTACAGATCTCGAAAAGCTTATACAGTATCATCAAGAAAATCCATTTCCTATAGCTTTCGCTTCTGACAAGGAAGTATTCCTTACAAGCCATAACGACCAGACAAAAGAAATATTCAACCTGCTGAAAGTAAAACCTACGGAAATACGGACGATAGAACATTGCCTTGATATGCCTGTCATACAGATAATCGCCTTCTTCACAGAAAATCAGGAACCATTCATAATGTCCGAAGTACTGAAGGGATGTACTGCACACAGATGGCATCCTTACTTTGCTGACATCATATCAAAAGGGCAAAGCAAAAGCAGCGGAATAGACACTATGCTTCATCACTACGGCATTTCAATCTCCGAAACTATGGCATTCGGCGATGGCGGAAATGACATATCCATGCTAAAGCATGTTGCATGTGGAGTTGCAATGGGAAATGCAAATGAAACAGTAAAGGCTGCTGCGCGATATGTCACCACATCTGTTGACGACAATGGAGTTGCCAACATACTCCAAACATTCCTAAAGCTGTAAAATATCCCTTCAAACAGACTTGCCTATTTCAAAACTTTGCTATAATTTTGACAAACGATACAAAAAATACATTTATGAATAAATTCATCATTTTTTCAACTCTTCTGACTATACAAATATCGACAAAAGCGCAAATATTCAATTTTGGCTTTGGCGGCACTCCTTTTTCACAAAGAATGGAAGAACGCAATCAGGACCCAGTCATTGCTCCCCAGTTTAAAGGCGGAAAAGATGCACTGAAGCGTTTCATTGAAAAAAACTTTAAGAACCCGGCAGAATATTCTGACATTTACGGAAAAATCATTATCGCATGTATCATCAATGAAAAGGGAAAAGTCGTTGACACACAGATTATACGACACACAGGAACAGTACTCGATGAGGAAGCTCTCCGCATAGCCAAAAAGCTTAAATTCAAACCGGGCAAACATGGCAAGAAAAAAGTGAAAAGCCGATATGCTGTGATCTTCCCTATCAAACATGGACGTCTGTCATTCTCCACTCTTGAAACAATAGAAGTGTAATAAGTAAAATTTAAGGAGGCATATAGAAAAGAATGGATTGAGACAGACAAACTCATCAATTATAAACCAACATTTGAGTATCCGTGGACACCATAGGACATGATTTCCCCTATGCGGTGTCCTATGACAGACTTGTAGAGCCGGAACATCGTATGCTTCTCAAACTTATCGCATCAGCCTGATGCGAAATCACCATGACACCCGACAGCCATTATCCGAGAGAATAAAAAAACTGTTTTGTAGTTCTACAAACATGACAGGAGAGCTGTCTGAAGCCATTTCCACCCCACTGAATTCTATAATCAGCACTGCTGATTGTAAAATCAGCAGTGCAGTTTTTACAATCAGCAGTGCCGATTATAAAAACAACAATGCTGTTTGAAGAAATTTCCACACTAAAGACAAGGTATCTCACCACTGATTTTTTTTATCCGCCGCACAAGACTTTCAAATCAACGCTGCCGGTTCGAGATATTTGCGCATTGTCCCGACTTT
>JAAGKN010000669.1_pt1 | contig 63029 bp, 67 predicted proteins | sample 6206371 | NCBI WGS metagenome assembly JAAGKN01 (sample SAMN11533720, study PRJNA540317) | gut metagenome | isolation source: fecal pellets from male and female animal of same cohort | host: Peromyscus leucopus | place: USA:CA | collected 2017 | reverse complement strand
TTAGGTTCTTTACCTTCAAGTACGGCAACAGCAGAGTTAGTCGTACCTAAGTCAATACCAATAACTTTTGACATATATGGAACTTCCTTTCTTATTGAGCCACTACAACCATTGCTGGTCTTAATGTTCTATCTTTATATTGATATCCTTTTTGTAAAACTTTAACTACGCGATCTTTTTGTTCATCATTTTCTGCTGCTACAGTTTGAACAGCTTGATGAAGAGAAGGATCAAAAGTTTTACCCTCAGCTTTAATTTCAGTAATTCCTTGATCGCTCATTGCTTTTACCAATGCATCCAATGTCATCTGAACGCCCTTTTGGAGTTGCTTAGCAGCTTCATCATCGGCTTTAACAGCTAATGCTCGCTCCAAGTTATCCATTGCTGGCAAAACTTCTTTAGCTAAGCTTTGAGACTCATATTTTATTAACTGAGCACGTTCTTTTGCATAGCGTGCTTGCATATTTTGAATCTCAGCTTCACTACGTAAGTATTTATCTTCAAGATCCTTATTTTTCTCAGTTAGTGCAGTAATCTTAGCTTCGAGTTCACTAGACTTATTATCTTTTTCCTCAGAAACTTTTTGAGCATTTTTTGTACCCGCTTTTACTGCTTGATCTGGAGTAACTTTTTTATCTAAATCCTTTTCTTTTGGAAACTCTTCTTTACTCACAGCTAACCTCCTTACTTAAATCTACCATAATAATCTAACAATTTCTTTGCTAGTTCATTCCTAAAATACTCGAGTAATCCGATCATCTGCGAGTATGGCATGTTTGTCGGACCGAGCAGGGCGATTGTTCCCTTTCCGTAGCGACCTACGTTGTATTCTGCCGTTAATAAACTATAGCCTTTTAATAAGTCAGACGGAAGCTCTGACCCAAGCTTGACTTGAATTTGCGACTTCTTATCCTTCTTAACTACGTCTTCTGGATTAAAACCAATCATATCAGCAATCATGTCATTTTGGTCAATTAGCTCATAAAGTGACTTAATTTTTGAAACGTCATCACTTTCATAATTATTAAACAAATTAATTTGACCATCAACATACATTCGTTCACTAGCCGCATCTTTTACTACATCTTGTAATAGATCTAGAATTTGTGGTGCAGAACCACGTGCTATCAAATGATCTGCAATTTCATGTAGTAAAGAAGAATTAATTGAACTTAGATGGCGCCCAACTAATTGGTCATTAATTAAACGCACTGCCTTTTCTATTTCTTCACCACTTGCATTGTGCGGTAATGTATAAATTTGATTCTTTACATTACCATCATCAGTGACTAAAATGGCCATCACTTGATGACTAGATAGAGGAACAATTCTAAAACCCGTAACTTTTACCGAATGGGTTTCAGGTCCTGCTGCAAAAGCTGTATAGTTAGTCAAATCAGATAAAATCTTTGCAGCTTCCTGCACAATTTCATTAACTTGTTGAAAGGGTTGGTCTAACTGGTAAACAATTTGATTATAGACAGACGCTTGGTATTTTTACTGGATTAATTAAATGATCCAAATAGTATCGATAGCCAGCAGTAGAAGGAATTCGTCCACTTGAAGAGTGTGTCTTTTCTAATAATCCCTGCTCTTCTAAGGCAGCCATTTCATTACGGATTGTTGCACTTGAAACCTTGATTGGCAGTTGATTCATCACGGTCTTAGAGCCAACGGGTTCATGCGTCTGCGTAAAATCCTTAATGATAGTCTTCAAAATTAACTCTTGCCGTTCTGTCAACATTTTTTTCGCCCCTTTATTAGCACTCAACTTTTACTTGTGCTAACAATTTATATAATACCAAAAATTAGCAATATTTCAACCCGAGTGCTAATTATTTTTAAATATTTTGTCTTGACTATTTGTCGATATTTACATACACTATTATTTGTCATTAACGACAAATAATAAATATACTGAAAGGACTTATAAAAATGGCTCAATTAAATAATATGAATAAAAAATTTAAAACCCTAGAAGACTTTGTCGGCACCCACTTTATTTATACTTACGATAATGGTTGGGAATATGAATGGTATGCTAAGAATGACCATACTGTTGATTACCGGATTCACGGCGGGATGGTAGCAGGCCGTTGGGTAAAAGACCAAGAAGCTCACATTAATATGCTTACTGAAGGAGTTTATAAGATTGCTTGGACAGAACCGACTGGTACTGATGTTGCTCTAGATTTTGTGCCAAATGAACATAAATTAAACGGAACTATTTTCTTCCCTAAATGGGTTAAAGACCATCCCGAAATTACTGTCTGCTACCAAAATGATCATATTGATTTAATGCATGAGTCTCGTGAAAAATATGACACTTATCCTAAATTAGTAGTACCTGAATTTGCTACAATTACTTATATTGGAGATGCCGGCATAGATAATGAAGAGGTTATTGCTCAAGCGCCATATAAAGGAATGACTGATGATATCCGCAACGGTAACTACTACACTGAAGACTATAAGTTACTCAAAAAATAATTTATTTTGCTTTATTTTTGATAAAATATATTCAGAAATGAAGTGAAATTATGCCGAAAAAGCGAATTCTACCTTATATAATTCTAGGAATTCTTAAACAAAACCCAGATTCTAGTGGTAAGTTTATTACCCATCAATTTACTAATGAAATTGGAGAGTTTTGGAAGGCTTCTCACAGCCAAATTTATCCCGAACTCAAAAAAATGGTTACTAGTGAATGGATCGTGGGAAAACAAAAAGACAATAATGAAAAAGAAATATTTTATTCTTTAACTCCTATTGGAGAAGAAGAACTAGCTAATTGGATTCGACAGCCAATAACTGAATTACCAATTAATCACGATCTTTTTTCATTAAAATTATTTTTTATTAATCAAAAAGATGATCCACGATTATCTACATTAATCAATGAAGAAAAAAAGTTGCTCAATGTGCAACTAATACATTTAAAAGAACGTGAAAAATTGATTTTTTCATATGATGAAGCAATTCAGAATAATTATGGTCACTATTTGATTTTGAAACGTGCAATTTCTCGAATTGAAGGCCAACTTAATTGGTTAAAATCGATAAAATAAATAAACAGCCCTAATCTGCAATTTTGATGCGGATTAGGGCTGTTTTGTTTTCTAAGGATTAATTAGTTTATCCTCATTTAATTTTTTAAGATATTGTGTTCAAACAAATGTTCTTATAAAATGAAATTACTAAGAGATTGGAGTAATTTATGTTAAACCTTAAGAAACTATTTAAAAAAAAGCAAGATAATAAATCTCGGAATCATGATAAGCAGCTTATTTACCCTTATGTCAGTCAATCAACCCTTAAGGCTAATCCATATAAAGATGAATGCAACTTAGCACGTATGGAATCAATAAGGTACTATTTAAATAATCAATTTCATCCCCAATCCAACCATTTAGCTTTAAAACCTTACTTTTCTGGTAATAAGTCTGTGACCTGGTTAGCTATTGTTGCAGGTATTAATATACCTCCTGATTCTAGTCAACCACCTAGTATTTTATTAGAAAAAGTCATTGTATTTGATGCAACTAATCCTAAATTTTTAGATTATCACCTTTGGCTTAAAGTTGACAATATTAAATATGTTCAAAATACTAGTCAGTCTCAAATAATTGCTATCGGAGATGCAATTATCGGAATAAGTAATATTAATTATTATCATGGTCCGCATCATATAGTTAAATACGGGTTTAATAAAACAATTATTAAAGGAGCTGGTATTTTTACCAGTGATCAGCAGAATAAGCAAAAAGTTAACTATTTTAAAAGTAAATTAATCACTGATTATAATCGCCATAATGATTGGATTTTAAAGTTAAAAAATAATCCTAAATTTTCAAAATTTAATCCTGAAACAGTTTCGCTTAACCTACTTCTAACTATTCATGGCGCAGTAAAGTTTTCTTGTCAAAACACAAAATATCCCCGTATCCATACAAGAGAATTTCTTTATCAACGTCATAAACAAAAACATAAAAAAAGGTTACTTACGAATTTACAAGTCAAGTTATCTCATACCGTCAAAGCAATTTTCACACCTCAAGGGCAAATAAAGAGATATAGAGGGCAAATTTCTAAAGTTGGATACTTTGTTGATCAAACTTCCACATATCATATGTTTATTTCCTTGAACAATATTATTGAAGAGAGTACTAATAATTCTATACCTAAAAAATCTTATTTTATTTATGAAGGAGAAATAACTAAACTTAATCAGCTACTCCCCAATGACATCATCGAGTTTTCAACCAATGCTATACTTCCCACCAATATTAAAACTCCTGGTAAAATTACTAATGCTAAATTTATAAAATCTACCAAACTTAATCGAAATTTAGCTAGACAAAAAGTTCCTGAAGATTTTTCTGCAAGATTAGGTTTTTTAATGTGGCAAAAAAATGATCATGCACCGGAGCATTTGGAATACCGTGAAGCATATAACGATTGGGCCATGAAAAATGAGGGGAGCAATCCTTTCAAAGAAATTCAAGAATCAAAAGATATAAACTATTTAAATCTTATAAGTGACAAAGAGATTTATACTCAACTTTGTATTTCTAAGCAGTTTTTTAAAAAGCTAATCGATACTTATCATATCAAACCAGTTCTTTATAAAGATAGAGTAACCTTTTTTGATAAAAGTATTGCTATGGATTTACAGCGTAAGCTTATCGCCAAACATCATTTAAACCAGAAAGCAATCGAAAAGAAATTAAAAGCTTCCGCCAACATCCAAGCAAAAGATGGCGACTTTAATAAAGTTATTGTTCAAACACGCTCTGGTCGTTACATTAGCAACGATTTTAGTAAAAATACTAATAAGGAAATCAAAGATACTATTACAATGTTAAAAGAAACTAATGCTAACCTGTTTATAAAAGTTAAGGATAAAAGAAAAATTGAAACTTTTATTTCGATAAATAATATTATAAGTGTTAAAGCTGCTAATACTTCACAACATATTTCTATAAAATAGACATTCTTATATCAATATAAAAAGATCCATATTTAGAAAATAAACAATAATTCTCAGAATATGGACCTTTTTATCTATTTAACTTTTTCGCTATCTTTTAAGGAATGAATAAATAATTGATTTAGTTTTCTTGTAATTAAGAAAAACATAATTAATTCTAATTATTGCTCCAAATAACCTCAAGAGATATATAAATTAACTATTTATCTTTCTAATTTTTTCCGATTCACCACAACACGCATAATCCAATATAACAATAACCCAACAGCTATAACTTCTTTCATCTCTTCCACCTACTTCAACTGATACGGATACTGTGCAAAATCTGGCACCTTATCCCATGTTACTGTATGGCCTGCGCCATGAGAACAAAATACCGAATTCGGTGTGTTTTCACTATCATTCATAGGATCATAATTTCTAGCTTCAACCACTGCCTGACTATTATGACACTTACCATAGCCTGCAAAAACACATTCCAACCGACCTTGACCATGACTATAACCGCGAACGCTACTTGTATAATCCATCATTTCGCTTACTGGCGCTTTCCCATTCAATAAAGTGGTCTCACCCTGAATTATCGGTTCCTCAAAACTTCCAGACATCTTTTGAATATCATTCATTGCTCGACCTACTTGGTCATTTGGAACCATAAGCTTGAATTTATACCATGGCTCTAATAGTTCAATCGCATTACGCGCACGCAATTCCATCAAGCCTTGACGCACACCACGACTGGCTGCTTCTCTAAAGTCACCGCCAACTGTATGTACATTGCTTGCCTTTCCGCTAATTAGAGTGATTTTGACGTCAGTTAATGGTGACCCAGTTAGCACACCTAGGTGCTCTTTTGCTTTTAGAGCAGTTATAATCTGGTGCTGCCAGTTTTTACTCAATACTTCAAGGCTACACTGATTATCAATAACTACCCCACTATTTCTAGGTAAAGGCTTCAGCAAAAAATGTACTTCAGAGTAATGACGTAAGGGTTCAAAGTGACCCACGGCTTCAATTTTTTGAGAGATCGTTTCCTTGTATAAAATATTTCCTTGGTCAAACTTAATTTTTAACCCAAATCTTTCTTGAAGTATTTGCTCCAAAATTTCTAGCTGAATCTTCCCCATCACTTGAATCGTTATTTCTTGCAAATGCTCAGACCAATGCATCCCAAGCTCTGGATTTTCATCTTGTAAAATTTTCATTGCATCTAGACAGGTATAAATATCTTCTTCTAAAGGATTTAAGCGGTAAGTTAAGACTGGTCTCAATGTGTCCTTGGCATCCACAAGATTAATACCTTGACCAGGATAAGTAGTCTTCAAACCCGTTACTACACCTATTTTTCCCGGAGATATCTCAGATAAGAGTGTAAACTTACTGCCATCATAATCTCGAATCTGATTAATTTTTTGACCCGGAAATAATTCTGTTTTATTCTTTAGAGATCCACCTAAAACTCTTAGCCAAGTTAGGCGTTCGCCCTTTTCATCATGAGATATCTTAAAAACTCGTGCATTAAAGTCATTATCTAATTTATTTTCTAAACTCCATTTTTTAATTCCATTGAGAAACTCTTCAATTCCTGTTAAATTTAAGGCCGAACCGAAATAAACTGGATAAACTTGTTGCTTCTGAATTAGTTTTTGAATTGTTAAAACTTTAAGTTGGTTATTTTTCAAGTACTCATTAAAAGCTTCTTCATCGCATGCAGCAATATTTTCTTCCCAATTACTATTTTCTTCATCAAATTCAAGACAATTTCTATCTAAATTCTGCTGAATATTTTTTAAAACTTTTACCCTATTTACACCAGGTGAATCCATCTTATTTACAAAAATAAAAACTGGGATCTGCTTATTTTTAAGCATGTTCCATAATATCTGAGTATATGCATCCACACCGTCAGGAGCTGAAACTACAAGAATCGCATAATCAACCACAGTTAAGACATTCTCTGTTTGACTAGCAAAATCAACATGCCCAGGAGTATCAAGCAAAGTCATTTTAAAATCTGACAATTTAACTTGGGCTTCGTGAGAAAAAATTGTAATTCCGCGACTCTTTTCTAAATTGTCAGGATCTAAGAAAGAATCCCCATTGTCAACCCGCCCCAGTTTTCGCAAATTTCCAGCTTGATACAGTAAAGCTTCTGATAAGGTAGTTTTTCCAGCATCGACATGTGCTAAAATTCCTGTCGTAATTTGTTTCACCCTAGTCACATCCTCTAGCATAATCTTATACTTTATTATAGTAAGAATCTGCAACAAATAAAAATCCGCAAGTAACATTACCTGCGGATTTTATCTATTTACTTCCTTGAGCTTTTTTAGCTAACTTTTGATACTCACGAATCACATTGTAATCTGAATCTTTAGCATCAATATAACCATAATGATCATAAATATGATTTAGAATTTGTGCGCCTTCTTTTGTTTTAATAATTTCTTTCATTGCCTTAGCTAATTTCTTTTGGAACTTTTTAGACATATCAGGTCGAACTGAAATAGTATCATTTGGAACTTTAGTGGTGAAATAAATTGGTTTTACATCTTTAAAGACATTTGGTTCATCTTTAGCAACTAAGTTTCGAGCGTCCTTATAAACAAATGCTGCATCAGTATCGCCATTTAAAACAGACATTACACCTTGGTCATGACCTTTTACATTTACTAGATGGGCATCTTTTACAACATTGATACCTTTTTTGTATAATTCAGCAACTGGCAAAATATAACCAGAAGTTGATGTCGGATCTTGGATAGCAATCTTTTTTCCTTTTAAATCTTTAATAGACTTAATTTTCGAGCCTTTTTTAACGATAATCATTGATTGATACTTGCTATCTAACTTATTTGGATTCTGCTTACCAGATGGTTCATCATAATCATAACGCATAGCTTGTAGAAGTGGATCAGCTGCCTTTCGGCTATGAGCTAAAACATATGCATCTGATGGTAAAAAGCCCACATCCACTTTTTTAGAAGCCATACTCTCAACTAGAGCTGTGTTATCAGTAGACACAGTCACATGAACAGAAATACCTAATTTTTTAGATAGTAGTTTAGCAAGTGGCTTTGCCTTAGCTTCAATTTTATTAGCTTGAACACTTGGAACAAATTGAACGTTCAATTCTTTTGGTGTATAAGATGAACTTGCACTAGTTGACTTATTTGAACATGCACTTACGCCAGCTGCGGCCAATAGTAATAGTCCCGCAGCAATAAATTTCTTAAATTTCATAATAAAAAATACAATCCTCCAGAAAATACTAAGTACAACATCTTGTGGCCACCAATGTTTTGCACTACAGCAAATAGATTAGCAAGTTGAATAAAATTTGTCAATTTGCCTTGGCTAGTAAAAATGGCGTGGTTGAGCCATTTATTACACAATATATTGACCAGTTAATCCCTAGAGCCTAGTAAGTTTGGGATATGTTTTTCAAAAAAATTATATTTTTTAACCACAAGATGTTGTGGTAGTGCTTTTATAAAAAATATGAATATTTTTGTTTACATTCAAAACTTGTAAAAATATAATATTTAATATTACTCAACTTAATTCCTTACCTTTATCTCATAAGCAACAACGTCAGCTTTATAAAATTTTTTCAGACTTTAATAAAAACTTTTAGTGCCAAAAATGCATCCCTATCTTTATTTTGGGATGCATTTTGCATATTTTATCTAGTTTTTTCTTTTTCTAGTATTCAATCCTAAAACTGCAGCTAAGCTCGTAAAGGCAATACCAATCAAACTTAAAATATTATTTGAACCAGTTTGTGGTAAAGATTCCAAAGTTGCATGACCTTTATCTACTCTTCTTTGTGCCAAATCAAGGTCAGCTACAGCTTTCTTTTTAGCAAGTGGACGATAACTAATATCACTATAGTTTGTTTTGATAGTAGTGGTGGTTGTACCAATAACAGTTGTTGCATGAGGATTAGTGTTCATATCTACATTTTCTGCATTTGGTTTATTAGTATTTGGATCAGATGGCCGTATTGGATCTGGATCATTCTTTGGTTTATCAGTGTGTTGTTTTGTATATATAACTGTTTTATCAATATTAGAACTGCTTGGAGCAACTATTATGCTTTCAATCTCAGCACTATTTGGAGTGTATCCTAATATTTCTGGCGATACAACCTTTGGAAAAGTAGCAGATATTGGAGTCCAATTATTCCAAATTACTTCTCCGGAAGAATATTTTTCACCAGATCTAGTAAACGTTATTGTCTTAGTATAAGGTGCATCTGCTTGACTGCCATCAGAATAGACATAATGAATAGTTTCAGTGACAGTTCGTTGAACTTTTACTGAAGTAGTAGTTATTACTGGAGGCTTTATATCTTGCTTAACATAAATATAAAGATTCGTCGGAATGTTAGCTACCAACTTACCTGTAGAAATTAATGGTTCTTCATAAACCATCGTATAATCCTGTGGCAAAACAACTGGATTATTAAATTTATCCCCTGCTTTACCATTTTCTTGAATTGTCTGTGAAAGTAATTTTCCGTCGGATGGTTTCAATTGTGATAAATCTTTTGGTAATTGATTCTTATCAGCCTTAGCTGTTAGATCAACGAAGTGAATTGTTGTTTCAATAGTTTGTGGTTCAGAGGTGTTTTTCTTTAAATAAACATATTGATTATTCATCTTGCTTTCAAAAGTTTGCTTACCTAAGTTTTCTGGAGCATAAACTAGATCATAACCATCCGTAGTGTAATCCCATAATGATGCATCAGACTTATCACCAATTTTTCCAGCAATATTTTTGATTTCGTGACCGATAATTTCAGTTCCATCGGATGGTTTTAAGTGTGCAAGATTTGAAGGTAATGGTTTACCAGTAACATCAATATAGTAAATATTGTAGGATACTGTCTGGTCTAATTTTCTAAATATCACGTTAACTATAACATCTTGAGAATTATGCGTGATGTGAGGTATTTCTTTGATGCTTCCATTATTTTCATTCAAAACATCTTGATCACCAATCTTAGCTGAAAATAATTCATACCCTGACTCTGGCTTAATTGGAAATGTTGGAAAACTTTGAGTACTCGACCAAATATAATTTTGAGTAGAATCTGACCATTTTCCAGTAAAAGTTAATGCTTGATTATCGTTGACTCGGCTAACAGCAGGAATAGGATTACCATCTTCATTTTGGAATGTGTAAGTTATAGTTTCGGTAATTGTCTTAGTATGAGTAGCTGGATGGCTTGAATCTTTTTGTAAATAAACAACAAAATTAAAGCCTTGTTCACGTGCTGTCTTAAAGTCACCAAAATTATAATTTTCTAAATTAGAATTAGTTGGTAGTGGCAACGAAGTAACTTGCCCGTTTCTGTTGACTGCAACTACTTTGACAATTTTAAATTTAGATAAATTAGTTAATGCATTATTAGCGCCATTAAAAATAATCGGGTTAACTCCTGACCCTTGCGCTAAAAGTTGAGGTGCATTGTCAAAATTAGTAGCATGTGCTTCATCTGTTCCCGTCATATTCTTGAAGCTCAAGCTAGTTGTAACAATATTTTGAGGATCTGAGGCATCATTGACTGTTTCATATCCATTGTAACTAATTTGACCTTGCCAATTAGCACCGCTAGTAGGTAATGCATCAGTCTTAGTTGTATCATTAATAACTGACACTAAAGCAACACGTGTAGACTTTAATGCATCAATCAAACTGCTATTAGCCGAGGCAGGTGATGATGCACCATCAGCATTTCCACCATAATTTCCTCCCATAGTCTTTTTCCCTGCAGCAAGATCTTCTCCGTAGCTCTTAATTCCCTCAGGCATCGTTAAATTATGAGCAATAACTGTTAATGGAAAAATACTTCCCTTTAATTGAATATTTGGATCACTTATTTCAACATGATAAGTTTTATTAAATGTTTTCTCATCGCTACTATCACTTATTGTAACTTTAACAGTAGAAGAAGCATCATGATTGTCTTGGGTTTTGTCTTTAGTATAGTAACCTTCATTACCAATTACTTTTTCAGATAAAGTATGAGAAACATATGGCGCAAACGCCTTAGCTATTTGATCTTCAAGATCTTTTTCAGTGGTCCAATTATAAGTAAATAGGTTATTTTTACCAACACTTACTTTAATATCAAATATATTACTGGTACTTGAATCGGTACTTCCTGATTTACGGGCATGAGTGGCAATACTTACCCCAACTGAGTTAGAAAAATCCGTATAAATACGAACATTACCGTTTTTATCCCAGATTCTATTTGGTGTAGCTATAATACCTGAAGTTGTGTATTTATTTCCTTCTAATGTGGGTTCTTTGGCAACATACTCACCTGTTACTTTTAAGCCACTTGAATATTTCTGTCCGTTAATATTAATATCTTCTAAAACTGTAGTAAAAGTCTGGCCATTATTTGAATTATCATCAGTATATTTATAAAGAAAAACCTTTTTAGCATTAATTGATGATTGATTTGAGTTATTTCCCCATCTTAAATGTAATGTGGTGCTAAAGCTAGAGTTATCAGTAATATATTGATTTACATTATCAATAAAGACTAAACGGTAATACGTTCCTAGATTATATAAATGTGCATATACTTGGTTATCTTTTTCTAAATCTTCACTACTTCCCAAATTATTATCATATAGAAGATATGTACCATCTGCTAAAGGCACTCCCATCTTAAAGTCCATATAACTTCCAGGAGTAACTTGCTTCTTTAAATTGATCTTTACACTTAATTCCTCATATCCAGAATCTGTAACCGTACTTCCATTACTTGTTGTAGCATGTAAATTTGTCAAATCATAATCTTGTCCCGCTACTAATGCCTTCCCACCAGGAATGATAGTGTATTCAATTTTGTCATAACTATTATTCAAGCCTAAAGCATTACGTATTAACTTATATTTTTTGCCATCTTTTAAGGTAACATCATCTTCGCCTCCACCTTCACTGCGATTTCCATAGGATGCAAAATCATTTACAGTTCCAAAAATCAATTGATTACCATATGCTTGATACATATATTGTCCAGCACTTGCACTTTGAGCTTCAATAGTTGCTTTCAATAATAATTGGTTATTAAAATTAACTGCTCCATTTATATTAACTAAGTATGTTTCTTCACCTTGTGAACCAATAAAACCTAGATTTTGTAAAGATCCTATTGAAGCAATATCACTAACAGGCTTTCCCTGATAAGTCCAAGTAAAACTATTACTCTTAAAACCTGCAGGAATCATAAAATAAAATGATGAAGTTTTTGAAGTTCCTGCTTCATTTCCTCCAATTGAGCTAAAATCATAACTTATATCTTGCGTTTCTCCAGCATTAATTTGTTTTGGTGGATTAAAAGTTACTGAACCTGAGAAAGTTGGTTTTTGTGCTTCTATAGGAGAAGCTTCTGATTTATTTTCTTTTGCTTCATTAGTCGTAATTCGCTGAGTATTTTTATTTACTTCAAGATTTTGTGATTCCTTATTTATGTTAGAAGATTCATCATATTGACTTGGCTGGCTGTCACGCTCTAATTCATTACTAGAGACAGAACTTTGAAGGGCAGTGACTAGTGCACTATCTGTTTTTTCAGAATCAGTGTTCTCTGCAGCCTGAACATCCCCGTTACTCGTCCCCAGATAAATACTAGTTCCAAGTAAAACACTTGCTGCACCAATGGTTAATTTTCTAATACTGAAGCGTTGATGAGAATTAGCTGTTTTAACCAACATTTTCATTCTTCTATCTTTCATAACTTTTGCCTTCTAAATTTATTAATAAAATTTAATAATCATTTACCCTGTTATTATAACAATTATTATTATCGATAAAAACTATACGTTATTATTCATGTAGAACAAAAAAGAAACCATAGTAACTGGCTTCTTCATCTATATGTTATGCTATTCCAAAATACGTGCTTGATCTAAAATATTACCAACTGCTTCATTAACCGCCTTAGTAGTACGACTTGCACCAGATACTGTATCAACTTCCGGTGTCTGCAATTCTAAAATTTTATTTTTAATGTGTGGAGCGGCACTCTTCCCAAACATGATGCTTTCACAACTAGCATCAATATCAAGATCAATAATCTTATTTTCATCAAGAATTGCCTTAACAGTAATCATACCACTCATTCCTTTAGCAGATGACTGATATGAACCTGGTTGAAATTTTTTTAACATTTGTAACCTTCTTTACACAACATGTTTCAGTTGACAATTCTACCATGAAAATGATTGGATTTTAACCTGTTATTATGTTATTTAAAAATTAATCTTTTATCTTTACAAAGTATCTTGATAACTTCTTGTTATAAACTTATTTATAGGAAGTTCAATTAGCAAGTTAATCTTTTTTTATTACTGCTAAAATTTTCTTTCCATACATCCGCAGTTTTGCTTGACCAATTCCACTAATATTTAATAATTCTTCTTTATCTTTTGGCTTTAGTTGAACCATTTCATGAAGAGACTTATCTGAAAAGATCATAAAGGCTGGAACGCCTTGTTCTCTAGCTAATTCTAAACGCAGCAAGCGTAGTTTTTTAAGTAAACCATCCTCTGTATCAGCATAAATATTAGGGGTAGTTGTAGTTATTTCTAGCTTCTTTAGTTGCTTACGTAAAACCTTTCTATTCCCATCTAATACATCCCAACCAGCATTAGTTACATGAATGACAGGATATTGATCGCCAACTGATTCTAAATAACCACCTGCAATTAAAAAATCAATCAAACGATAAATATCATTTTGTGGCAGTTTTAAACTTCCATAATGGTCAAATTGCATTGCATTAATTTCCTTCATTCGCTGATTCTTAGAGCCAGAAACTGCTTGCGCTACTACACTCTTACCAAACCGACCATCTAGTTCATAAACCATATTAATTATTTTTTTAGCTTGCTCAGTTACATCAACTAGATCCCCATCTTGCTTACAGTTTGAACACTTTCCACAAACTGGACAATCCTGTCCAAAATACCGCACGATAAATTGCTGCAAACATTCGCCTGTATTTGCATAATCGGTAATGGCTTGGAGCTTTTGATATTGACGCTTTTTATATTTTTCATCAGCATCTGATTCATCGATAAACCAGCGATATTGGCGCATATCTCCAGGATGATAGATTAAAGTTGCGTTACATTCTTCACCATCTCTTCCTGCCCGACCAGCTTCTTGATAATATGCTTCGATGTTTTTAGCACTATTTGCATGAATTACAAATCTTACATTGCTTTTATCTATTCCCATTCCAAAAGCATTAGTTGCAACAATTACTTGCACTCGATCAAATAAAAAATCATCTTGCACTTGGGTACGCATCTGATTACTCATTCCGCCATGATAGCCAGCCGATTCTATTCCTCTAGCAGTTAAGTATTCATTAATTTCTTCTACTCGTTTTCTAGTATTAGTGTAGACAATTCCAGCTTGATTGGAATGAGCATGAATATATTTTAAGATATAGGAATTGGTATTTTTGATATTATTTACTACATTAAAGGATAAATTCGGTCGAGCAAAAGACGTAATGATTAAATTCTTAGGAGGAATATTTAATTGATTTAAAATATCAGTTTGAACAGCTGGAGTCGCAGTTGCAGTTAGCGCCATAATCGTAGGCTGTGACTTAAGAGCATTAATTCCTTCTAGAATCTGTCGATATGCCGGACGAAAAGTCATGGCCCCATTGAGAAATACAGTGGGCTTCATCTACTGCAACTAAAGAAATATCCAAAAAGTTTAATTGATAGCGAAAATAATCCATTGCTAGCGCTCAGGAGTTATGTATAAAAGTTTTATTTTTCCTTCATAGGCTTGTCTCAAGATTGGATTTACTTCTTCTTGAGGAGTTGCTGAATTTAAAGCAGCAGCATTAATGCCATTTTGTTTTAGCGAATCTATCTGATCTTTCATTAAGGAAATTAAAGGAGAAATGACTAAAGTGGTACCAGACAAAGCTAAAGCGGGTATCTGGTAACATAAGGACTTCCCGCCACCTGTTGGCATTACTGCCAGAACATTTTCTCCTTGGAGGGCTAAGTTAATTACCTTTTCTTGACCAGGACGAAATGTTGAATATCCAAATACACCTTTTAAAATTTTATGGGCTGCTTGCATAAACTCTCACCTTCTAATTTAGCTAATAAATCATTTTACCATCAAATTACTTTTCATAAAGCAAGAGTTAAGTATACAGTTTTTAATCAATATACTTTCTTGATAAATAAAGGGCGATTATAATATTAAGCAATACCTTTTTTGTTTTAAAGCAACGTACACTAAAACAGTTAGTTGATAGAGTTAAATCCTATCCTCTGACTCATAAAGAAGAAAAAGACTTCAAAACGGGCACTAAACTGCTTCATTATGGCGATTTGCACCAACTATCTAATTCAATTATTAATAATAAAACTCAGCTTGCTAATATTGTAGATGATAATTACGTTGCTCTTGAACGTGGAGACATCATAATTTCTGATACTTCCGAAGATATTCAAGGTATTGGGAAATTTGGCTTTATAGAGAGACCACTCAAGCATAAAACCGTTGCTGGTTTGCACACAATTGCACTTAAACCTAAGCAAATTTATCCAGACTATTTGGCAATCTATTTAACGACTCATCGCTTTAAGCATTTTAGTTATCAAAAATCCTATGGCTTAAAAATTTATACCTTTCCTTATGACGAAATGAAACAATTTTCAGTCTGGTTACCACCGATAAATGAACAAAAACAAATTGTTCAACCTTTTTCTTTAATTTATAAGGAAAGTCATCTATATGAGGAAAAAATAAACTACCTGAAAAGCTTTAAATCAGCTTTACTTAACAAGTTTATTGAAGAAAATATCAAAAATAAAAGCGTAAAATTAAGCGAAGTTTGTATTCGAAATAATAAAACAATTATTCCAAGCAAAACTCCAGAAAAGATATTTAGAGAATACAGTTTGCTTGGACTTGATAAAAAGAAGATCTTTTCTAAGTCTGGGCAAGAAATAAAGTCACAACGCTTTTTACTAAACGGTCCATGCATACTTTTTAATAAATTAAATATTCAAAAACGTCGAGTATGGAATATCAAAAGTCTCGAAAGCAATTCAATTGCATCGGTTGAATTTATCGTCTTAGAACCCAAACACATTAATCCTGATTATTTGGCCGAGTTACTGGTAAGCGACTATTTTACCCGGCAAGTTTTACGACTCTTAGCAGGCTCTTCTAATAGCCAAAAAAGAGTCATCCCAACTGATTTATTACAATTAAGAATTCCAATTGTTTCATCTGAAAAAGAACAGATTTTAGTTAAGCAAATGCATCTATTAGAAGACTTAATTTTTGAACAAAAAGAAAAAGTTGCTCAGTTAAAACAACTAAAGCAACTGTTATTACAGAAATTATTCATCTAAAGTCGAGCTAAATGATGCAATATTTTATCATTATCTTGATTCTCTAATTCTTTAATTATATGAAGATAGGTTTCCTGAGTTGTAGTGGTATTTGCATGTCCTAATCTTTTAGCTACACTAGCAATCGATACTCCCTCATATAGTAAGAGAGAAGCATGGGTATGACGCAGCCCATGAATAGAAATAATCGGAACTCCTACCTTATTACAATAATTTTCAAGTTTTTTATTTAATAAGGAATTATAAATGCGTTGATTGGGTTGAATAAAGATAGGTTGGTGAAGATCCTTGTCTTTATTTAAACCTTGAAATTGCTGCATTAGTTGCCAATCAATCATGACTGTGCGATTAGATGCAGCATTTTTAGTTGGTTGAAAATGACCGATTTTTTCTTTATAGTTCCAAGACTTATTAACGATAATTTCTTGCTTTTCATAATTAAAATCTTGAGGAGTTAACGCTAAAGCTTCAGCAAACCTCAAACCAGTTTTAGCAATTAATAAAAAGAACCAATCCCAATTCAAGCTTGAATCTAACTTGAATGTCCGTAATAATAATTGCAATTCATATAAATTCAAAAATTTGGGACGCTTTTGACTAGGATTAATTCCCTTAATAATTACACGACGGGTTGGATCTTTAGCAATTAGGCCATCGTCTAAGGCATCATACAGACTTGCTTTTAAATGATGATGAAAATCCATCGTAGTTGCTCGTTCATGATTTTGAGCAAATTTATTTAATATTTTTTGATATACTTGTCGATTTAATTCATTTAAATGAACTTGAGGTGCTAATTCCTTTAATTGGCGCTGTACTAAATAATATTTACTTAAGGTAACTGGACGTACAGCTTGTTCTTTATAAAGGCGAATCCAGTCTAAGTAGTACTTATAAAATAACTGTGTACTATAATGATTTCGTGACATAAATATCCTCCTTGAAATAATAAGCAAAAACCTATTGTTCCCAGAGGTGCTCTTTATTATAAAGAGTCATCTTATTGGGTACTTCATCTCAATTACCTTTTATGTTGAAGTACATCGTAAAAATGAAAATGCATTTAAATATTTTCAATTATTAATTAATTGGAAAAGATGATTTAAGTGCTTGCTTTACGTTGCTTTAAAACGTATCTACGTCCTTTAACTCTAAGCAGCTGTTGTATTTTCTCAGAGTTACTATTCATTTTTATTCCTCACATCATTTAAGGCATTAATTATATTTTTCATTCCTGCCATTGTTTTTTTATCGCTAGAAGAAAAATGTTTCAAACTTTGACTTAATTCACTTTGAGTCTTGGTAATATTTTTATTAACTGTTTTAATTTTTAGAGCCAATTCATTTAAATCTATTTTTTCTTCCTCAGGAAATTGATCAATATATCGTGGAAAATTAAGATTAAAATTATTAGCTTGCATTTCTTCAAAGCTTGCTAGATGGCTCAAATGTCTAATATCTTTTCGTTGCTGATAAATATCGAGAATCTGTGTGACATTGTCATCGCTTAATTCATTTTGTTTTTGCCCTTTTTCAAATAAACTACCAGCGTCAATAAATAAAACATCCCTCTGTTTTCTTTGTTTTTTTAATACTATTACGACCGTTGGAATTGTAGTACTATAAAATAGTTTCTCTGGTAGTTTAATAATGGTTTCAATCGCATTTAACTCTAGCAGTTTTTGTCGAATTTTACTTTCTGCAGACTGTCTAAACAAAACTCCAGTTGGTAAGATAATCGCCATTGTCCCTGAATTATTTAGGTGATAAAATCCATCGAGTAAAAAGGCATAATCAGCTTTAGACTTAGGTGCTAAAACATGGTAATCTTTAAAGCGCGCATCTGCTAAATATGATTTTTTACTGCTCCAGTGCAAGGAATAAGGTGGATTCATTATTACTCCGTCCATCGTAGAGTTAAGCAAGTTTTCACTAAGACTATCACAGTTTATTAAGTGTTGCTTATCAATATCTACTCCATGCAAGATCATATTCATCTTAGCTAAAACAAAAGTTGCTTGATTTATTTCTTGTCCAAAATAGTCTATTTTTATTTGAGGAGCAAATTTTTTGAATTTTAATAATAAAGATCCTGATCCCATTGTTGGATCATAAACATTCAGCTGTTGTTTATTTTTTTGATTAATTAAAATTAATTCAGTTAAAAGTTCAGATATTTTTTGTGGGGTATAAAACTCTCCACCACGTTTTCCAGAAGATTGGGCAAAATTTCCAATTAAAAATTCATACGCATCCCCTAAACTATCAGTTGATGTTTTAACTAATTCAACATTTGCTAAAGACCGTATTATATCAGCTATAGTTTTTGTCTTTAAAGTTTTAGTTTGGCCAAGTTTAGGAGAAGTAAAGTTAAAAAGAGATAAAATCCTTTCGCTAGAAAAATTAGGTAATCTTATATTTGCAATACTATTTGTTAAATCATCTAGTTTAAAAGAATTGTGATTTACTTTTTCTATCATATAAGAAAAAGTATCTTGGGGTCTAAGAGTATATGATAATTTTTGCTTTAATGCAATACTACATTTCAAAATATTTTTTTGATATAAGCTTTGAATTTGAGTTAAAGATAGATTTTTCTTATTATTTTCCTCAGCTAAAGTATATAAGAATCTATCACTCAGATATTTATAAAATATCATTCCTAATAAATAATCCTTATATTCATTAGCATCCATCTTAGTTCTAAGACATTCGCTCGCATGTAGAAGTGCTGTTTTTAATGAATGATTATTATCTTTTTTCATTAATACCCACTCCTTTTTATAAATAACACTTATACCCCTCATATTATTTTAACCACCATTCTTTTATAAAATCAATACTTGTACATTTTTACAATATTCCATATTTATATATTGAAATGCAATAAAAAACTGTCTCAATTGAGACAGTAGTAGTTAAAAATAGACTTAGCTTTGTAGCTATATATTATTCAGCTGCTTGAGCAATTAAGCTCTTCAAATCACTTTCAGAAAAATCATCGCTATATTGTGATTCAAGAGCTTCTAAAATATCACCATTATCTTTATTACGGTGCATCATTTCTCTAGCTTCTTTTATAATTTCTTCTTTTTCAGCATCAAATTTGGGCATTGCCATGAGAATCATCTCCATTTCTTTCTTATACTTTTATTGTAAGCGCTATAGGATTTTAACTCAAAGAATACGACTTTTTAATTACTTATTAAAGCCATTCATAATCCCTACAAACTCACTATTTAACCCTTTATCGTTGCTTTCAACTAAGTCAACGTGCGTACTTTCTTGACCACGATCAATTAAGACAATTGGCTTTCCCTGATGAAAGCAAAACAAGAGTGTATCATGATGCTTATTAGATAAATTACAATTATAAATAGCTAAGACGCGATATTTAAATGAGTGCCGATTATATGGATCCCAACCAATATCAATTTTTCTTCCATGCAGGAAAAACTTATCCTGTTTAAAGGCTTCAGGATATAGTCGTCCATTACTCAACCGAATTGATCGTTGACCATCATAACGAACATAACGGTGGTTTTTACCATATTTTTTTACTGCTGTATCTAATCTTTTAATATGATGTCGATCTATGCTTTGCGTTTTAACACCCTGCGTATGTGGTTGAACTGAAGGACTGCTACAAGCTGTTGAACCTGTCATAACCATTATAAAGCCCACCATTATTACAATTATCTTTTTCATAGCGCGTTCACTCTTTCTATATCTTAATCCTAGCATTTGTTAGAACTATTTTGATAAAGAACGCTTTTATAGATAAAAAACTACCAAAAAGTATTAAAACTCCTTGGTAGTTTACGTTTTTACTAAATTAAATAGTTGTCCAAATTATTCATTGTAAATTGGTCATCTTTTTTTAAGCGATGAATAAAGCGCTTAAATTGAGTATCTGCTGTGACATCAAGCTCTTGCTTTTTTACATTAATATCTAATTGAGTAAAGCAAGTAACTGTATCAATATGTCCATTTTGATCAATTTTAGCTGTAATTGAGATTAATTTTGATGCCATATTTGCAAATTTAGTAATAGATTTTTCATCATTCAAATCCATTTCTGCTGGCAAATCTAATTCATCAAATGAAATCTTCATCTCATGGTTATTATTTTCACTTACTTTTTCAACTAATTGTTCAAATAAGCTTTTTTGATCTTTATTTAATTCCTTATATTCTGTATCTGTATCAATAAAATTCATTGTATCAAGCCTTCTTCACTTCATTTTAACATTTATTAGGCTTGAATGCGAAAAGTCAAAAGTATCAATACAAAAATAAAAAGCGCTAATCTTACGATTAACGTTTTTTGGAAATACATAATTACTGAAGGAATTATTCCGAATCTTCAGAATTTTGAGTAGAGTCATCACTAATATCAGTCGAAGTATTATCTTCATTTGATGCTGGAATATCAGTGTTATTTTTATCATCATTTGTCTTAAGTGAATTAGTTTCTACATCGATATTTTGACCATCATTTTCCGTTGCATCTTGGTCTTCATCAGCCATCAGTTGATTTTGGTGTCTTAGATAGCACATAGTACCTGCTGCAGCAATTCCAGCTAATGCACCAATTACACCCAGTGTGCCCCAAACTTTTTTACTCATATTTATTACCTCGAATCTATAATTAACTCTACTCTTCTATTGTAACGCCTAATTAGAAGTAATCATAAAAAGACGACTTACCTTTTATAAATTCGACATCAAATTTACTATTTTGAATTAATTTATCTAATTTTACCGCTTGTGCAAGAGAAAGATTACCTAATAAAACCTGATTCCAAGTTGTTATATCTCCACTATAGTCTGCTTGACCATCAGCTAATTTTTGACAGGTCATTTGATTATTTTCAAAACTTAATTGCCATTTTCCATTGTTGGAGCTTATTTGTTTATCGCCGCTTACTTCAAGTACTAATTTTCCATTTTTATTAAATTTCATTGCTTGACTAACTTGCTTGAAGTCTATAATTCTACTCATCATATAGGGCTTTTTAGTAATTGTAAGAATGTCTTGCTCAGGAAATAATTCTTCTAACAAACTATCAATCGGCATAATTAACTTAAAATTGGATTCACTCATTCCGTGACTCGCTATAAATGCTAGAAGAGATTTTGCTGAAGATGCATTTTGATAAATAAATTCTTGTGCAATAAAATTACCATCTATCATCTGATAAATTAAATATGCTTGTGGCAGGTTATCTTCATCATAATATATTGCAAAAGAGCGATCAGGATAATAAGTCTGCATCCTTTCCCACCACCAATTTTCTCGTAGCAAGACATTATTTTCTTCCCCTTGACCTAACACGCCATAATATAGATCTTTTACTGTTTGTTGAATTTTTTCATCTTGCCATTTTCCACGTTTAATGTAACCAACTTTAAATGGCTTTAAAAATCTAGTTGCATTAGCATTAAAACTATAAATCTTTTGATAAGTGGTATTTTCATATCCAAAATGACGATAAAATTGTTCGGAAAATGGTGCTAAATTTGAAAGAGCAACTCCCTTATCTCTTTGATCTTTTAACAATTCATCCATAATTCTTGAAATATCGCCATGACCACGATTTTCTGGATAAGATGCAACATAACCTACACCTGCCATTTTTAATTCTTTATCAAAAATTTGGCTTTTAAAATTATTTACCATCACATAGCTCGCTAATTGTTTATCATGAAAAATACCATATCCAGTACTATGACGATAGCGCGCTAAAAAATTAGGATCTTTTGTTACGTCATATTTTTTATTAAAAGCATACTCTACTAGATTACCTATTTGGTGCAGATTTTCCTGATTATTTTTAAGCTTCATGTTTATTGCTCTACAACCTTTCTGTGCCTAAGTATAGCATTCCCCTACGGCATTATATACCAGTAATAATAATTCCAGGAAGTAATAAAAAATCGATGACAGTAACTGTACTTGTCATCGATTACAAAATTGTAAAACTATACTTCTAATAATTTTCATCATAATTCAGTATTTAAATATTCACCATAATTACTTCTAAGCGATTCTTCAAAAACTTCTTTTGGCTGAATCCCAGGTAAAACTTGTTTTCCAATTACAAAATATGGAATTGTACTTTCTCCCATATCTCTAAAACGAGTCTCTTGATTAATTACTTCATTGCGATAGCTATTAGACTTTAGAACTTCTTGAGCCTTAATTTTATCTAAGCCAATCTTTGCAACAATATTTAAAAGCACGTCTCGGTTTGCAATAATTAGATTATCTGTAAGTACGGCTTTATACAAAGCATCAATCAACTTTTCTATCACTGCTGTATTTTGGTAATCTTCTTCTACCCATAATACTAATCGATGGGCATCCATCGTATTTGTATTATATGCATAGCTATATTTAATATCTAATCCTTCAGTTAAGCCTAATTCATGCCAATGATGAAAACTTTCATGAGCTTGCTTTAAAGAAATTCCTTTATCATACGCGACCTTTTCTGCATTAGTTTCAACAGATTTAAGGGGTGCATTTGGATCAACTCTATAAACTCTTGACTCATACTGAATCTTACTCTGTAAATTTAGCTTTTTTACGACATTTTGAAGACGAATCTGACCAACATAACAAGCAGGTGAAGAAAAATCAGACCACACTATGACTTTCATTCATTTCACCTCTACTCTTTTATTGTCTTACACCTTAAGAGTAAAGGGATTCAGTATATAACGCAATGAAAACGATATCAAATCCTAAAAAATTCGTATATATACATCTATTTTCTCAGTCGATCCATTAAACTCATCCCCGCCAATTGATCCCAAGAAGAAATTTTATGCCTAACAGTTTTTAATAATTCTTGATCAATATTTCCTACTTGAGCATGACTCATTATATCCCAACGTGGATTATAAATGGCCATCTGTTTAATTTTCGCTTGTTGGGGTTGAGGAATAATGGCATAAAAATATAAAAATTCTCGAATACTCTTGGAAGAAATCTTTTTCATTGGTGAGGCATCAATCTGTAAAATACAACTCTCGCTTATTCCATCCATTACTCCCGAAATTCCCTGATACTTACTAGTCATCATTGAATTAGTAGTCATTGGATAATGAAAATTATAATAAAGGTACTCTATTCTCTCCAGCATTTGTTTAATATGAGCAATTGTCAGATCATCAGGTATCAAATTATTATCAATAGAAACATTTCCTGTTTGAGCAGCTAATACTAAGGGCGCAATTTTGGCTGCGAGAATTATTAATTCCGAATTCAACCGTTTTAATGTAATATTTTGTATTTTCTTTTCAAAGTTATCTATTAATTGACTGTATTTATTTGAAAATTGCTTATGCTTTACCAATATTATTCGTAATAAAGAAAAAATTGTTCTATCTTCAACAATAATACTAGAACTCAATAATCTTAGAGTCGCAGTTAACAAAGAATGATCTATATTTTCATTCTTAAAATTAAGATATTCTTGATTACCAATAAAATTGTTTTGATGGATTATTTTATTTAATTCTTTAATGTTAATTGCACGAGGATTTTTGGCAAGTTCTGCTACGGTATGAAATTGCATTATGGTTATTTCCTTAATTTCAAAACTACTCTTACCTCTTATACCATTATTTATAAGTTATGTAAACCCAAGCAAAAACGAGCAGACGACGCCGCTCGTTTTTGTTATTTAATTAATATCTTGTTCCATTCATAATTCCAGCAAATTGACTATCTAGTTTTTTATCATTGCTTCTTACCAAATTAATAGTGTTGCCAGACTTTGTTGTATCCATCAAAACAATTGGTTGCTTATCATGTAAACAAAATAGATAAGTTTCATGATTCCCTTTTTGGTCAAAATCATGATTATAAATTGCCAATACCTTATATGTATAGCGATCTCCGCCTTGTGGACTCCAACCAATTGAAATTTGCTTACCATCTAAAACAAATTTATCTTTTTGAAATGTTTCCGGATAAATTCTACCGCCTGAAACTTTTAAATCGTGTTTACCATCATATTTTGCATAAGTATATTTTTTACTTTTACTATAATTTTGCATTGTTTGATCAAGTTTAGTTGATTTTTGATTATTCCAACTAAGCTTTTTTTGTTCTGCAGCTGGTTTAGCTTGTTTTTTAGTTGACTGCTTTTTAGAAACTGACTTTTTACTTGATTTATTAATTTCTAAATTATTACCATCTTTTGAAGTATGAATACTACCACATGCGGAAGTTAAACTTACCAATACCAAAAAACTAGTTACAATTAAAAACTTTTTCTTCATACAAATCCTCGATTTCTATACTATGTTATCGTACCATTAAAATCTGCAAAAATGTTATTAAAATAATGCAAAGTTAATCTTCTACATTTTATTTTAAATACTTACTGCCTTCTCTAATTGATAATGGAGCCATGTGAGCATGATATTTATTAATAAAATTAGATACCCAGCTGGAATTTGTTTTTGAATAATCACGTAAAGCCCAACCAATTGCTTTATTAATGAAAAACTCACTTTGATTCAAGTTATTAATTAATATTTCTTCTAATAGCTCCTTATTAGTCTGATCTTTACGCAAAATTTGATGTTCAATAGCTACTCTTCGTACCCAAAAGTCTGGATCTTTAGACCATTGAAGCATAATATAATTAACACGCTCATCCCTTAATCCAATTTTTCCGATGGGTTTAATTAAGCTATCAATTGTATCCCACCACTGCTTAGATCTTACAAAATCTTCTATTTTGGAAATATCCTCAACAGTTAAATATCGTTCCATCGCAATTAAATAATCACAAACAAAATACTGCATTTCTCGATAAGAACTAGCCCATGCTTGTTTTAAAAGTTTCCAATCTATTGCTTGTTTTTTCTTTTCTTTTAATAGTTCATGATGATAAATCTTTTTTCTTTCAGGACTATGATAGCCATAGAATTTAAATTTATTGCGCAAATAGTTTTCCATTTGGTTAGCATTATCAAAATTCCGATTATTCTCAAATTTTTCTTTTAATATTTCAAATTTCATATTTATATTTTACATCAAAAAAATATGTCGATGTTTTATCGACATATCTTTATTTTCTACTATCCTTTATTTTTCTTCCTTCTATTAACTAATCCTCCCAATCCTAAAACAATCAATAATGAACTGATTCCTAATAAAATTACTGAACTAGCTTTTGCACCAGCTTGAGGCAAGAAATTATTTTGCTGGTGATCTTGTTTTTTAGCTTCTGTTACTTGTACAGTATTTTCTACAGTTTGAATTGGCTTTGGATTTGAGATGTCATTGCTCTTAACTTGTTCTTTATTAGAACTTGGCTTTTCTTCTTTATTACCATTTTCAGGAGTCACAGGATCTTCTGGCTTTGGCTTAGGTTGTGGTTCTGGTTCTGGATTATCTGGATCAGTTGGATCTGGATCTTCTGGGTTAATTGGCTCATCTGGTTCTACTGGAGTAACGGGGTCTTTAGTGTAAGTGATTTCGATTATTTCATCTTGGTCATTAACACTTACTTTTTTATCACTAACTGTCTTTTGACTTGGAGTATAACCCTCAGCACCGATTGCTTGGTATTCATCCCACTTATCATTATCACTAGTCCATTCATCCCAATTAGTTTCTCCAGTTGCCTGATTCTTTATTCCTTTACGAGTAAATGTTACTTCCTGCTTAGTAATTACAGCATCTTTACCTGGAAGATGGTCAATAATAGTGCGAGTAATTGTTTTACTTTCACTTACTTCTTCCATTTTAGCTTCATAAGTTACATATACATCTTCTCCATTAATTGGTTCGTCATCCTTAATTTGTACGGGTGCAGATTGAACCAGATCACTTGGTTTTCCATCAACTAAAGTAGTATAGTTATCGAAACTTTCTGGAATTTTACTTTCAAATTCGCCACTGCTCCATTCAGTATAACTAGTTACACCTGTTTGAGCATTAGTAGTCTTAGTACGAGTTAAAGTGACTTCTTGAGTTTCTATAGTTTGTTTTCCATCAGGTAACGTAGTAATGATTTTTCTAGTGACAGTCTTAGATTCTTGAGTAGAGATATCTTTTCCAACTAAGTTATATTGAATAACTGCATTGTTATAGTAGTATCTTACTAACTCACCAAACTCTGGGGTGCCCATTGGTGCATCGCTTTCCCAGCTTTTTTCTTCTGGTGCAATTAATTCAATGCTTTTTAATTCATATCCTTCAGGAATTAAGTCTTTTGCCTTTTCTTCAAAGTTCTGTCTAGCTTCTTGCTCTGTCAAAAACTTGTCTTTATTATCATTAAAACTATAACTTAATTCTGGAATATCAACCACATGAGTTTTTCCTGAACTATCACTATAAGTAAGCTGAGAAGTTACCTTGGAAGAGCCAATAATCTTAATTTCACTCTGAGCCTTTTTAAAGTATGGCAAGTGATTTTGTGAATAGAAAGCTGTATCTACATAGCCACTTTTCCTGCATCTTCCGCAATTGTCTTATCTTGTCCATTTATAATTAAACGTCCTAAAACTTCGTTTGCATTAAGTTCAGGTGTGGAAACCTTGATTGTTCTTATTTTGCTCCAATCTTTTACTTGATCAGCTAAAACAAAACTATCAGCGCTTGGTTCATCTTCACCAAAATTCATAAATTCAGTTGAATAGTAAACCGTTGCATTTCCATCGAATTCAATTGGTCCAGTTAATTCAAAGTTGAAGCCTGAGCCATTTTTAGTACTTGGTAATTCAACATAAGCATTGATATTAGATGCTTTGGTGTTCTCACCATTAATGAGGCTAATACTAATCTTCATATCTGGAGATCCCTTATCATCCGAAGTTGCATTAGTAGTTAGGCTGGGATCTTGATTTCCCTGCATCATTGTTTGCGAGCTAAGGCTAGATACTTGAGAAATTAACCAATTACCTCCCCCTACATGGTAAAGGTTATCAGTGTTTCCCTCTACCCAATCGATATTAAATGGATTTTTAGTAGGATTAGTTGAAAAAGTATTCTGTGTATTGTCAGTATATAATGGGTTGGTTAATTTTGTTTTGGGACTAATCATATAAATATCCCAAGGATAATTTCCGTTTACAGTATCTGGATTATTGTTCAAGGTTAATTGGTTATTAGCACCTTGATTGGTATTAAAAGTATAGTCAGTTCCTGTATAGTCCACCTTTACAACCGTTCTACCATCGACCACAAAGGTTGATAATTTAGGCTTTGCACTTACCTCTCCATTAGCATTTAGGTCATTTAATGTTAATGGCATTGATGTAGTAGTACCATTTGGTAAAACATAGTAAAAAATTGGCTCATAAACATTAGTTGTTAAAGCATTGGCTTGATCACCTGAATATAGTGAAAGATAACCTGCATTATTCGTCCCAGCTACATTGTTTGTCTGATATTGGAAGACATCTAAAGAAGCTGGTAAGTCAGTAGCCTCAATCACTGTTTGAGTAACTGAAGAAGTACTTGTGATTCCGGCTCCTGTAAAAGAAATTGATGAAGTTAACTTGTCATCTTTGCTTACTTGTGATCCATCTTGATATTGCTTTCCTAATTTCCCATAAGCAATAAATGCAGCTGGCTCTGCTTGTGGTCTACTTATCCAATTACTTGGTAGGCTTTCGGTTTCTGCTCCTGTGGCAATCAGGTTAGGTGTAAATACAATCGAACGAATAAAGCCCTGGTCGCTAGTTACACTCTCACCAGCAGCCACAGTCCCTTTAATAGTTGTCCCATCTACTAGAGTTGCAACATAAGAATAACTAGACGTACCTGGAAGCTTTGTTGCACTAGCTGGTGTTTTAACTTTATTAACATCTAACCCATCAGCAAAATTAAGAGTAATTGTTGCATCTTTATCAAAGTCATAAACTGAATTATTTATAATGCCAAAGTACCCTACAATAATATCTTCACTTGTAGAAAAGATCAGTTTATTTTCGTAAGCACCAGCTGCTCCTGTTCCTAATTCTCCTATTGGTAAAAGTGTATCCTTACCAATTAATGTTTCACTAATTGAAGCTACAGTTTTGACTAAGTGCTTAGCATCTTCGCCATCACCTAGTTTTTGATCAATTACTATGTCTCCTTTAGCCGATACAAGCGTATCTTTTTCAGGTTGATCCATTTCATAACGACCTACAAGCTTGTAGCCTGACTTGCCTTGCCAATTCTGACTTCCCGATCCTTTAGGTACGTTAATAATAATATTACTACCCTTTCCACCTGGTTGGGTAATAGTTGTCTGGTCCTGAAAAGCATTACTATCCATTGTTGCTTTTTCATCTAAGACGAAACCTTCTGGAACCGGAATAGTAATAGTTGTACCATAATTAACCGCACTGTTTATTTGTTTAGATTCATACTTAACCGTATTTTGAATACCAGGTGTTTCGTTAACATTGAAAACATATGTTACATCCTTGCCTACCTGAACTCCTTTCACTGTATCTGCATTTGGTTTTATTCTAACTGGTTGTTCTGGATTTAAATCAGGACTAATTATTTGAGTAAAATCAAGAGGAGATTGTTGAATACCATTAATTTGCCAATTTATTTGATGTTGGGTAGTGCCAATATCATCCATTGGCGTAGGACGTGCCTGATAGTTGTTTTTAGTTATAAGATCAATAGGGACGTTAAGCACACCATTTTTAATTATTTCATAGGTTAACACTAAATAACCATTTTCGATTCTACTAGTTAAAGTGCCCTCATTTGCTGAAATATTTGCCGGTTTAATCTCATAAACATCATTATTGATGGGAATAGAAATTTGATAACTATTATCACCATGTGCTTGCAGCACCAGCTTAATATTATTATCTGCTCCCTGAGTATTACCAACAGTACTATTTGAACCTAGAACAAGTTTGCCTCGATCTTGAGATTCAGCTGCTTGCGCAGAAACAGCTCGAGTAGTAGCAACCGGTTGACTTCTAGGTTGAAGTGATTGAGTTGAAGTAGGTTCAGTTAGTTGAGAATTATCTTGATTTTCACTAGATTCTAGTTCATTTTCAACTAAACTATTACCATAATTATTACTATGTTCATCAATCGTTACTTCATCTGATACTTCAGATATGTTATTTTTAACCGTGTCGCCATCAGTAAGTTCATTAGTTTGTAATTGCTTATCTTCAACTACATCTGCCTTAACTTCTAAAGATGAATTCATCATAAAGAAGGCTCCTAAAGCTGCTGAGACAAGCATACCAGAGGCTAATTTTCTAAATCCATAACGATGCTGTAATTCCGAGTTTGTGTTTAAAAATTCACGTTTATTACTTCTAGAGATCTTTTTCATGATTCCTCACCTATATCTAATTACCATCTTCTTCTATAAGATATCTTATTGTTATTTTATATAATTAATTATACTATATAGCTTTTATAGTATATAGTTTTATGCATCAAAATATTTTAGCTAATAAAAAATCCCACGCAATATTCGTGGGATTAAATATTATATATCTTTACCAAAATCCAATTATCTTAGTCCAAAGTAATCCGCCACCCAGCCATACAACATTGAAGAATATACCGAAAATTGCTGATAATTTCCACCAATCCTTCGATTTAACATATCCAGTAGTTGAAAGCAAAGCTGCAGGTCCAGCTGAATATGGCGTTGTTGAACAGAAGATAGATCCAGCAAAACCTAACATCAAACCTGCCATTAATTTAGGTACACCTGCACCAAGAGCAATTGATAAGAACCCTGCAAGTAAAGCTGAGCTTTGAGTAGTAATTGATGGGAACATATAGTGGATATAAAAGTAAACTAAGAATAAAATTACTAATACCCAAACCCAGTTAACTCCATGAAGCATTGATCCTAATTCTTTTGAAAACCAGGGGAAAAATCCTAAAGTCATTAATTTTTGAGACATTAACATAATAATTGATAACCAAGTAATTAATGACCAAGCCCCTTTTTGATTCAAAATATCTTTACTAGTAATAACACCACTAACTAATAGGATTGAAACTGCAATAAAACCAACTAGAGTAGCATTAACTCCAATAGTTGAACCCAGTAACCATAGCAAAAGCGCTAATACAAAGACACATGCCATAATTGTTTCTGCTGGTGTCATTTTACCCATTTCATTCAAACGATCTGTAGCCCATTGCTTAGCATTTGGAGTTTCTTTTACTTCAGGTGGATATAATTTATAAAGAATAAATGGAACTAAAATTAATGAAATCAAGCCCGGCACAATAGCAGCTAAAAACCACTGCATCCATGAAACTGTGATTCCTTGAGTTTTAGCAATTCCTAATGCAACCATGTTTCCAGCAAGACCAGTTAAAAACATAGTAGAAGTAACAATGTTAACTTCATATTCATTGAAAATCAAATATGACCCAAGTTTTCTTTGTGTACCTTCTTTGGGATCTGATCCCATTTGCCGAGATAAAGCATCAATAATTGGATACATAATTCCATTTACTCTAGCAATATTGGATGGAATTGCAATTGCCATTAATGTTTCAACTGTTGATAATGAGTATGCCAAACCAAGTGTTTTTTTACCAAAAGATCTAACAAATAGATAGGCAACTCTTTTACCTAATCCTGACTTAATAAAGCCAGTTGACATGAATAAGCACATTGCAATTAGCCAAACAGTTGTATTTCCAAATGAAGCAGACACTTCTTTAATATTAAAAATCTTGAGTAGCGTTGCAATTGTGACTGCTACAATAGTTGAACCTACCATTGGTAATGGCTTAGTAATACATGCTAAAATCGTGGCAATAAAAATTGCAAATAGATGCCAAGCTACTGGTGTAATAGCTACTGGTCTTAATGGCGTTAAAAACCAAAGTATTAATCCTACAACAACAGGTAGGATGAAACCTTTCCAATTTACTTTTGCGAGCATTTTCCCTAACTTCCCCTTATCTATTACTTATTTTTTCTTGCATTTTCCAGAGCTCGTACAACTGCTTCTTTAAAAGCAGCACTAGTAGTTGAAGCACCTGAGATTGAATCTACTTTTGTAGTTTGATTTTTCAGCATTGAATTAATTAATTCTGGAATTGCTTTGCCACCAAGATCTCCAGATTCGTTTTCTTGCAGAGTTTCAATATTTTTAAGATTACCTAACGCATCCACTGTTACTCTAACAATAATTGGTAAATCGTTGATTCCTTGATCACTAGATCCAATTCCTTGATTCTTACCTGCTATAAAGTTTTGTTGAGTTTGGTTAGCATCTGAAGAAAGATCGGCTTCAACTTGAGAAGCTGCCGTCACTGCATCTGGGCTAACTATTGCTTCCTTTGCTTGAGCAGCATTCGTCCCGGCAATTTTTCCAGAAATTAATAGATCAGCAATTGAATTTGCGCCTAAATATTTTGTAGCAAAGATATCTCCCAGTTCACCGGCTTCATATAGGTGTGGGATTACATTTCCATTTAAATCAATTACTTCACATTTTTCATTTCTTTGTGCTCCACCATGTGTATGCAGAATATTATGGCGAACAGGAATAGCATAATACGGACCTTGTCCAAAACTACGCATTGTTTCAAGTTTTCGATTTAAGAACATATCACGCTTTTTCACATCTGTTAAAAAATTAAAGTCAGCAACTGCTTCTGGCAATTTAGGAGCATCGATTTTTTGAGCTAATTCATTAATCGAATTTGCTTTAATTGCATAAGAAATCAATTCTTTTATTTGATCAGCCTTTGGACTTATATCTTTACTTAATTGATCAAACTGTGCTTGATCCATAATAATATGAGGATGATTTTGATTAGGAATCATTACCCAATTACCATGATTATACTTATAACCATGTCGATCTTCTTCATCTTCACGGAAATATCTTGTACCATCATCCCCTGCAACAAAAATTGATCCATTAAATAATGTTTTCCAATTAATCATATAAGCAAATTTTTCACGTTTTTGTCCTTGATTCAAAGATAATCCGTGCGAATCATAATTAGACATATGCCACAATCTAGCACCCGCTTCAATTGCTAAATCAATACCTTTTCCTTGATTATAGAGTGTGCCAATAGGTGCTAAAGAACCTTGTCCCAGAAAGTCTTGAATCATTGATTGATTATTTTCAAATCCACCTAAACTTAAAACAACGCCGTTCTTAGCTGCAACATTAACTATTTTGTCTTTACGATTAATTTGTACTCCAAGAATAGTTTTAGTTTTTCCATCTTGAATCAAATGCATGGCTGGTGATTCATACCAAATATCAATTTTATCTAATCGCTTCATTACTTGCTTGCGCAATAATTTCCAAAAACCACCATTATACATTCCTTTAGTCATACTTTGTGATTGCATGGAGTCAGCATGACGATATTCTGGATATTCACCATTTGGACGGCGTCCAGTTCCTACAGCCTTAATCCCAAAATATTTTTTAGAATATTCCTTCATTTTCATTACATTATCAATGAAAACATCCAAAGCTTTTTCATCATAATTAAAAGGATAGTATGTTTGCTTGTAATAATCCTTCAAATTATCAAAATTATCTCCCCATGCAAAAGCTCCGCCAGCATAACGAGTATTCCCACCTTCACTACCTTCAGGAGCCGCATCTATTAATAAGACCTTAGCGCCATTATCAGCAGCAAATCTTGCACTTCCTGCGCCTGCTCCTCCAAAGCCAATCACTATCACATCATATACAGCATCATATTTTAAATCAGAATTATAAATCATTTTTAACCTACCCTCTGACTTCCTATAGCTTTCTTCACTTAAAATTTATTACTAAATTAATGTTTTTTCTAGATAGGGTTTGTGAAATAATAAGGACGATTTTTAAATATAGGTGTTGCTAGAGATAGGGTTATTGATCTTGTGAATAAAACAACTTATAATCAAAAAAGATTAACTTATAAATTTAATTTATAAAAAAGGTGAGACGATGAATGATAAAGATCTAATTTATTTTTGCAAACTTATCGAGTCAGGAAGTTATACATTTACAGCTGATTATTTTCAAGTAACTCAACCCACTATCTCAATGGCGATTAAACGCTTAAGTGCTCGCTTTAATGATCCATTAATCATTCAAAAAAACCGCAAAAGTAAGATTAAACTTACTCCTGCGGGAGAATTACTATATAAAAAAGCCCAATTTTTATTGCGAGAAATAGCAAGTATGGACTACGATGTTCGTCATGCTAGTGATAGGCGTATTAGAATTGCATTTTCTGGAGAAGCGGGCTCCATTTTTATCCCAGAAATTATTAATGACTTTTATCAAGCAGGCATTATTAATCTTTTAGATACAAAAATAGAAAGATCAGCCACCGCATTTGCTGGACTGACTAATGGAGATGTAGATGTTGCTATTTATTCTTGGATGCTTCCTATCAATGATCCAGATTATTATATTCGAAATCTCGAAAAAACAGAGTTAGTAATTATTACTGGTTTAGAAGATCAATGGATAGATAAAACTGAAGTTACAGCCTATGATCTTAGGAATAGAAAGTTTATTGCCCGACAAGACGGCTATTTAACTCGTGAATGTCTTAAAGAAGAGGCTCGATTAGGTAATTTTACTCCTAAAATCATTTATACTGCTCCTACTATGAAGCTTATGATTGATCTAGTAAAAAGAAATATCGGAATTGCTTTAGCAATGGAATCAAGTCTTTCCGTACATGATAAAAAATCCCTTCATATCATCAAAATGACTGAAGGGCAAAAATTATGGGCTTATATGCAAATTGCAATGAGAAAGAGTTTTATCCCTAATCATTATCAACAAAAAGGAATCGAACTACTAAGAAAGTTTCACCTTAATAATCCATCATAATTGCTAGTGACAATAACTGATGAACATAGCTAAAATCTGCAGCTGTCATCCGCTCACCGGTCTTATCAATAATTCGCTTTTGATCAAAGCTATGAATTTGTGAACAGTTAACTCTTCCATGAACCGTATCATAATCTACTAACTTATAATAAATCGGAGCATCTGTCCCATGTGAGGTAATTGGACAAACAATTACATAATTGCCTGCTTGATTATATGCATCCGTTGAAACAATAACTGCGGGATGCTTTCCGCGCATCTCTAAACCTTCTGACGGAGAAAAGTTCAACCAGACAAAGTCTCCTTGTCTATACCTAATCCTCCCACTCCTCACTTGCTCTTTCCTCAAGATAATCACCTTCTGGATCGCTCATATTAATCTTCTTATTTTGTTTATAGGGATTTTCAACTTTAGGAGTCAAAACAAGCGACCCATTATGTGTTTTAGTAATAATAAAGGCTTGGTCAACTTGAATATTTAAACTCTTTGGTAAAATAATTGAAACTGAATTTCCGACTTTTCTGCTTCTAATCTCTAACATTATCGTTTACCCTCAATTAATATTATCTTTATTTCACCTTCAATTATACATGTAAAACTTATAAATCATATCAAAAAAGACTTGCAAATATCATTGCAAATCTTAATTAAACTTTTACTCGCTTTTGCATTAAAATATCACCTTCATTAACGGGTGAACCATAGTCATACAACAAATCTACCTTTGTATTTGCAAAAATAACCATTACTGTTGAATCTAGCCCTTTTTGATTAATTAATTCTTGACTAAAGCACAGCAACTTATCACCTTGATGAACCTTTTTATCCTCACGAGTATAGGCATAAAAACCATTACCTAATAAGTCAATTGTATCTACTCCCACATGAACTAAAACCTGTTCATTATAAGGAGTCTTAATTAATACAGCTTGACGAGTCTCAGGAAAGCTTGATACTTTACCTGAGACGGGCGCACAAATTGTGTCAGCATTTTTTTCAGGGACAATCGCAAAGCCATCCCCTATTAGTTTTTGGGCAAATACTGGATCACTAACATCCGACAAGCTCATGAGTATCCCATCAATAGGAGCAATAACCGTTAAGAGCTTGTGGGTAGTTTTTGTTCTAAAAAAATTTAACATTAAGATTTCCTTATCTAATTTTTATATTCTAGCTCTTCTATTCTACAATCCCATTGTAGCCGCATTCTTATGCAACTTTCAATTTATACGCTTGCAAATTCTTAACCCTAAGTATTTTAATTTTTACTTTAGTTAAACATTTTTTATAATTATTTCACAATCTAGCGTTAAAATTATAATTAGAAAAATTATCTTAGAAAGACGTGAAACTTGTGGACAATAATAATGTTCTTTCTTATATCACATGGCGTGGCGATATTGACCTTAATTCTCGTCCATTTAGCGAAGTAGATGCTTTAGTTTTTACATGCTTTGTTTATCTTGACTTAACTAATATTGTCCCAGCTACTGATGAAACGATTACCGTTAAAGAAGCTGCTAAAAAATACTTTAGTAAAAAACATCCTACCGATAACGGGACCCGATATGAAACTCTTTTCAAGTTGATGGCTGCTTCTAATAGATTTGGAAATGCCAAGCTTTCTAATTTTATATTCATTCTTACTGATCAAACTCAATTCTGTGCTATTAAAATTCAGCTTGATGATGGAACTAACTTTTTAGCTTTCAGAGGAACTGATGATAGTTTAGTTGGATGGAAAGAAGACTTTGAAATTTCATTTAAAACCACTCCTGCTCAAGAAGCTGCCGCAAAGTATCTTCAAGAATTGCTTAAAGATAATGATCAATCATTTGTATTAGGTGGACATTCAAAAGGCGGCAATCTCGCTGAATATGCCTTATATTCTCTTCCCGAAGACAAACGAAAACGAGTTAAAACAGTTTATACTTTCGACAGTCCCGGCTTAAGTAAACGCGTTGATGAAAAAAACTTAAAAATTCAGCGCTTTGTACCGGAGTTTAGTATTATTGGGCGCTTGTTTGAACCTGAAGAAGGATTAAATGCAACTATTTTAGTTTCTAATCGTGCTAAACTTGCCCAGCATGATCCAATGAGTTGGGAAATTGAAGGTTCTCACTTTGTAACTCGTAAACACCGTAATCCTCAAGCCCGCATCTATAACCAATTAATCAACCAATGGATTGAGGAAGCAACCCCTCAAGAACGTGAAGCGTTGACTAATGATTTATTTGATGCATTAGCTGCAAGCGGTGCAACAAAAATCACAGAATTAAATAAAAATGGCTTTGGCGGTTTTGGTGCGATTCTTTTATCATTAACAGATTCTTCCAGACGAACTCGTTTTGTTCTAGGAAGTTTATGGCACACTATTTGGCAAAGTATTAAAAATCTTCATTTAGAACGTTTATTTATTTCAAGAAACTCAATAATTGGTTGGACCACAATCCTATTAGGAGTTATCAGTTTAATGATCCCTCGATATACCTATCGTGCATTTGGAGCCTTAGTGGCAGTATTTTCATTATTTTGGAGTGCTGACCATATTATTGATACTGCCAATTCTAAATTAAATTCAAAATCAAAACGTTTCTTTATTGTTTCTTATTTAATTATTTTTGCTTTATCTGTTGGTATTTTATCAAACAATAGCTGGCTTAACTTCTTGGCACATTATGCTTTAGGATTATTCTTGTTATTCTTTTCTTATGCAAAATTGCGAGCAGTTATCTTAAAAAAAGTTATTGGTGTTCTCCATAATATCATTGATATAATTGAAGCATTATTAGCATTTGCTGTTGGTATTCTAGTAATTATTAAGCCAGAAAAATTAAGTCGTGAATCAATAATTGCTTTAGGAATATTTTTGATAGTATATGGTTTATTTAAATTAATAATGGAGCTCTTTAAGCAACGACCAATGCCTAAATCTCATCGCTAAAAGGATCTAATCTTTCAAGGTTAGATCCTTTTTTGCATAAAAAATAGCAGCCTTAGCTGCCATTAATAAGTAGATGATTATATTAAATCCACTTCCGATACAGATTATATCTCACTCCAAGATATACTGTAAATAGTTTGATTTGTATATCATTAAATATGTATACGTATATTTTTATAATGGTGTAGTTACTCCAATACTTTGCCGTTCATATAAATGTTCCTGACGAGTTAAACGAGCAATCAAGTTAGCAATAGTCTCCAAGGAAACATCTTGTTCAATAAATGGCATCCCCTCAATGCTAATCTCATAATTAACAGGACCTGAAGTAACCCAATTTGAACGAATAATAGTATAGTCTAAATCTGAGTTTTCAAGTTCTTTGTGGGCCTGAGCAAATGGTTTTAGATTGCGATAAGTAGCATCTTTTTTGCATGTAGTTGCTGTAGGCTTAGTTTCATATGGTCCCATATAGCCTACAAAAATAATTCTTTTTACATCATTTCTATTCATTGATGCAATGATTTTTTTTAGTTTTTTATCTACATCTTTGCATAGAGTCACAACTACGACATCTTGCCCAAGCATAGCGCTATCTAATTCTTGTTCATTATCAATTGAGCCCTTAATGACTTTTTGACGATCTTGATCGTAACTACTTTTATCGGGATCTTTTCCAAAAATCGTAACGTGTTCATTAGTATTATTAAGTAAATACTCTCTTGTTGCTTGGCCAATTTGGCTGTCTAAACCCAGAAGTAACACATTAACATAGTTCATTTTATACTCTTCTCCAATCTACTTTTTACGGCACTATCTTTAACTTTATTTTAGGCCCGATTGGATAATTTATATAATAATATGCACTCTAGAACTTTGTCATTATTATTCTGGCTTTAAACTATTTTATTTCTTTCACCATATTATACATTATTTCTTCATCTACCCGTGGCAGATCCTTAGCTACTCCTTCACTCCTATATCCACTTAATTCATAAAAAGGAATCAACTCATCTAGACATGTTAAAGAAAGTGCCTCCCTATTTTGATTTTTAGCAATATTTTCTAATTCCGAAAGCAAGGTTGTGCCGATTTGATGGTGACGATAGTTTTTATCGACAACTAATGAGAGGATCATTTGATATTTATCTTCTTGATAATTAGGATGATTTTTAAAATAGATCTCATCTTCAATATATCTTTTACCAAAAGCAGGTCCAAAAATATACCCAACAACTTTATTAACTTCACTATCTTCAGCTACTACAAAAGTATCTGGATAATTATCAATTCGGGCCACCATATCTTTTAATACAAAAGACTTTTCCATATTAAAAGCTTCTGCTTCTAAATTTACAATTGTTTCTAAGTCTTGCTTTTTTACTAATCGATAGCTAATTTTCATTATTTATTGCTACTTTCTTTAATTTTTATTAAAATTATATAGTAATTAAAAGCAATGTGCAATAATAAATTAATGTTTAATTAAACAAAAAAACGATGACTAGAAATAAAAAACTGCTAATCAACATTAGCAGTTTTAATTTATAAATTAAGCTTCTTACTTGATTAATGAATTATCTAAGTTGAAATTTCATCAAAATTATTGCTTAGTTTTTAATTTACTATACAAAGGAAGTAATTCTTGAATAGTAGAATAAATGAATTCTTCCATATTATTTACAGTTAAATTGTCTCTAAAAGCAAACTTTCCTACCAAAAAACTAGATTTAGCTGCTTTTTCATTAAAATCTTTTTGAAGATCATGATTATTTAGATAATTTTTTAAAGCTAAATGGTCGTCAAGCTCCATATCACTCTTATCCCAAATAAACCAATTATCTAAATTAGAAAGTGACTTGCTCCAAATAGGTAGCTCTTTTAATAACTGATTATATTGGTCAGGAGTTCCCTCTCTTTTTTCGGACTTATAATGTTGAAACATTAAATAAACCTGCAATTGCTTTTTATCAAGCATTACACCAATGCAAGGATTAGCATTTTCAAATTTTTTAAGTCGATAACTTGCCCAATAATGATCACGTAAGTTCCAGCCATTTGTCCAACTTTCGACGTGTACTTTTGCAAAATCAGGTAAACTATGTGCGACATTTTGATTAACTTGTTTCCAAATTTGCCATATATCTTTAAATTGCTGCTTTAATTGATCAACTTCTTCAGCATTGTGCTTTTCTTTTATTTTTTTGAAAGAAAATTCTGGTTGATCAAATATAGCAAACATTTCTTCAGTTAATTTTGTCATCATTTTATTAACTTTCTTTTATGTTCAATATATTCAAACAAAGCCCGACATCCCTTTTCAATCTCTTGATAAGCCGTTTCAAAATCACCGCTGTACCAAGGATCATCTACATCTGCCATCGAACCTGTAAAAGATAAAAGTTTCTTTTCTTTATGTTTACGATCGCCACCAGATATTCGGTTCATATCAAAAAAGTTTTCTTCATCCATTCCAATCAAATAATCAAAATTATTATAATCATCACGAACCATCTGACGTGCAAAATGTTGTTTAAAAGGAATGTGATGTTCAGATAAAACTCTTGCAGCTCTTGAATCAATTGGGTGCCCAATACCGCCTGCACTAATTTCATCCCGAGTAGTTGCTGCAGAATCTATATAGTATTTATTACCACGTTGATGTTTATTTACAATATCTTGCATAATAAATTGGGCCATTGGTGATCTGCAAATGTTTCCATGGCAAATGAATAAAATTTTGTGGGTCATCAATCATTCTCCTTCTTAGGCAGCCAGGGATGCTGATAATTATCTGTATTATATTTTTAAATTTTTGTCCCTTTTCTGTCCCTTTTTTCTTACTTTTAGTATATCAAAAAAGACCTGAACTTTTACTCAGGTCTTCTTTCTTATTTCTGCACATGCTTGCCTTGATATTCAACTGGCTTTTTCTTTAACATATGAGTCTTACCCAAGCCAGCAATTGCAAACCAAATGATACTCAAAATAATTGCTAAAATCACACTCAAGCTAAAGCCACTGCCTAAGCTTATCTTAAAGCCGGAGTAAATTGTAGATTGAAGTTCTGATTGGAGCTGACTTGCACCAAAACCACTAACTGCATATGCTCCAACTGATCCCAGCAATAACGGAATAAAAGCAATTCTCTTATTAAAGATAATTAAAGCAATTGCTAAAAAGTACAAAATTACAATCGCAAAAAATAAAATCTTAAAGTAACTGATCCCCTGATTGATGGTTTCTTTTTCCTCATCAAGCTTATTATTAGCAAATTTTAATACTAAATCATTAATTATTTTTTCTTGATCTGTCTTATTTGACAGACCTACTTGTTTAGCTGTCAATTTACCTTCTTTTTGATACTCATTACTAAACTTATAGAAATTATAATATGATGTTTCAATCTTTAATTGCTTAGGAAGCGAACTCAAAATTACATCTTCCACACCTAGTGCTTGAAACAATTGTAAGCCATTTTGAACATCTTGATTATCACTTTCTTTGACTGCCTTATTTACTACTGACTTTACTAGTCCAGGAGTAGAAACCTTCATTGTAATTGGTGCTGTTAGAGTTAATCCCATTGTAATTAATGTACAGAAAATTACAATCATTCTTAAAATCCAAGAAAATAGTTTACTTAAATGCATTATTTAACTTCCTTACTTATTAGATTGCATGGGTATGCTTTTTTAATAATACGATTGCGATCCATGCCGAAATAAAAGACGGTAAAATTATCACTACAAAAAGGTTCGGATCTAAAAAGTTCCCTACCCTAATATAATGCGCCACTTGTGTGATCTTACGAACATTTGAAAAAATAGCCTGATAAACAGTAATATAAATCAATGTCCACTGAATATAATACTCAATTATAGTTAGTGTGGTAGTAGACAACGGGAAAAACTTCTTAAAGATTCTTAGGCCGCCATATAGCATTAGTCCAGAAATAATTACTAAAATTCCTAATAAAAAGAAGAGATTGCCCAGCTTGAGAGCATGGTCATCTTTAATAAACAAGAAAGTAATTAAAAAGAAGATCAAAAAGTTAATTGTAGAAGCTAAAAGCATTCCTGCAAATAAAATTAGTGCTTTTACAAAATATAGATGTTCTTTTTCTTTAAAGACTATCACTGCTATTGCAATAATCAAAATACCTAAAAATATTGGCCAGATTTGAGTCATAATTTTCTCCTTCAGCTATCAATTATACTTTTTTGGAGCCAAAAGAAAAAGCCTTCTTAATGAAGGCTATTCTTAATTAATCGACGGCTTTTGCTTGCTTATGAACTTTAAGATAGTGCATTGAAGCATAAACTGTAAAGCAAATAAAGAAAATCATTGAGACTAGTAATGCTTGTCTTGGATCTGGCGTAATTGCATTAATTACCATTGGAGAAATTGCACATCCAACATTTACCAATATTAAAACAATTGTCGTTGCTAAGTTAATAGAGTCATGAGGGGCTGACCAATCAAGCCAGTTATACATATAAGGAATCGATAAACCAAAGCCAATTCCTAGAATCAAATTACCAATAGCTAAAATCGCAAAATTAGCCGCAAAACAAATTATTGCCAATCCAATAGCAACAATTCCAAAACCAATTGGAAAAATTTTATCGTGCAGTTTTTTAAAGAAGAAGCCAAATGAAGCACCTACTGGAATACTTACTAAGTTCAAGATTCCAGTTAATAATGATAATTCACTAATATTACCTAATTTTTCTTGAACTACATACGTTGGCAATTTAAATGAAACCGGCATATAGAACAAAAAGATTAAAAACATTAATCCAGATATTAAAACAACTTTACCATTAATATGTTGTTTTGTTTTAGAAGTATTTTTCTTTGTTTGATCAGTTTGCTTTTGGTTCAAAGGAACAAATAGTGTAAATAAAATCAAAGCTGGAATTACTAAAAAGTAAATGGCAAATGCGGCATGCCAAGAAATAGTGATCAAAAAGCTAATTAAGAATGAAGCAATTGCTGCACCTAATCCACCCATTACATTTTGAAAGCCGACCATTGTTGCTAATTCATCTTCATTTTTTGAATAAAACTGCGGGATTAAACTAACCGCTAATGAGTTGAATAAACCAATTCCTGCTCCAATTAAAAACCTTGAGATCAAAATCAAACTGTACTGAGAATTATACATTGGGAAAGTTCCAGCCAGTAAGGTGATGATTAAACCAGTAATAACGGTCGCTTTTTCACCCATTAATTTAATTAAAAAAGGACTAATTAATAACCCAATTACAATGCCAATATTTGGAATAGTTGACAGAGTTTCTACTCCGGCCTTATCAACTCCTGGAAATGCCTTGTACATTAAAGGCAGTGCTGGCGAAATAGCAGGTGCCATCATTAAGAATATTGAAATTGATAAAAGTGAGATCTTAAATATCCAATGATCTTGAACTTCTTTTTTCTGCATTGTTGTTACTCCTTATATTAATCAGCGATGTCTTCTTAAAAAATGCTGCTTCTTCATCATTAGCTTCCCTTGCTAATTCATCTTTTTGATTAATTAGAAAAACATGTGGTTCGGGATGCTTTTCATCACCCCAAGATTTTTGAATAACTTCTACGCCTTTAGCCCTTAAAAATCCATCTAATCGTACTGCACAATCATGAATAAAGTCTTCATTAGCTGTTGAAATAAAGGTAGGCAAAAATCCTCGGTAATATATTTTTCAACATCAAGTTGATCCCGGACTTTTTTGTTATATAACACTTCATCACTAAAGTATGCCTTTGTAGCTCCACCTATCATTCCTGGATCCAGAATAAAAGTAGCCGGACTATTTAAAGCAACCGCTCTAAATGTCAAATTCGGCAATTCATAGCCCATCAGTTGACGATATTCTGGATTAGTCAAAATAGTAGTATATTGCTCGGCCATTTGACCACCAGCTGAATCACCAATTAAAAATACATTATTTCTATCTAAATTATATTCATCGGCATGTTTATCAATCCAATGGATATATGCATTGACATCATCTAACTCACATGGATATTGCACTTGAGGCCCTAAACGATAATTAGCATTTACAAAGGCAAATCCTTTCTTGGCCATCCCCAAGCCATAAAATTGGTAGGTTTCTTTAGTACCGTATACCCAACCCCCACCATGAATTTGAATAATTACTGGTAGTTTTCCAAATTTATTTTTAGGCAAGTATAGATCTAATAGATTCCATTTCGGATTAGGTCCATATTGAAGATCATTGATTCTTTCTACCTCAGGAATTTCGGTTGGCAAGTTGCTATCTCGCTTGTCATCGCCAGCTTTCCAAGTTGTTCTGATTTCGTTAACTGCATCAATTATTTCTTGTTCCATAATTTTCGCCCTCTCTTTTGAATTCGCTTACATTTTACTGTAAAAAAAGATACCTCTGAAAGAGGTATCTTAACTAAAAAGTGGCGCTTATTAACTATTATTATGATTTTTTTGTTAAATTATGTTTAAAATCTGACGCACTATAGCCATATAATTTCTGAAAAGCACGGTTCATTGTTCTCACACCTGAAAATCCATTATTCAAAGCTACTTGAGTAAGAGTTTCCTTTTCTCCAAGTAATTGAGCATGGGCATTTTGCGCACGAACATTATTGACGTAAGTTTCAACTGTCATTTCCATTTGTTTTTTGAAAAATCTTGATAAGTATTCCTTAGAAATATTGCATTTATTTGCTAATAAGTCTAGCGACAGATTTTCTTGATAATGGTTATTTACATATTGAGTTAGAAACTGTAAGCGTTCAACAATATATACTTTCTTTTGACTAAGTTCCTCTTTACCAGGCTTATCTTTGGTAAAGGTAGTTATAAGCTTAAATAATACATTATTAAATAATTGCAACAAGCGCAGATTTTTATATTGAGAATTCTGTTGAGCTACGCTAATTATCTCTGACAAATATCCTTGCAACTGTGAATAGGCGAGCTCTTGCAATTGCGTAAAATTTTCAGGACCATTAATATCAATGATTTGGTTTTCAATCTCCGGATAATAGCGATAAACATACTCATAAGGAAAAATAATACTCAAAGAAACTTTTTCTAAACTAGAAACAGTTGTAATAGCATGTAACTCTTGGCTATTGACGACCAATATTTGTCCTGGCTTACTCTTAAAATGGTGAGTATTAATTAAAAAATCATCAATCTCTCCCACTTGCATAAAACTTAATTCAATTCCACGATGCCAATGTGGAGCTACATATTCTTTGCCGGTCATATTTTCAAAAATATGAAACCAAACTGGTAAAGGATCAATTGGTTTTACAACTTCATGAAGATTATTCTCTTTCATCATTTCTATAAACTCTCATGGTTTACTTTTAATAATAAATTATATAAAGCACCATAAATATTAGAGTTATTCTTAAATTTTGCTTCTACTATTTTAGCTGGGGTTAAAGTTTTAGAAATTAATTCGTTACTATTTAAAAGACGATTATATGCGGCCCTTATTCCCTTAATTAAAGTAGGTTGGGCACTAATTCCACCACCAATTGCAATTTTTTCGAGGTCAACTACACTTTGAAGATTAAGAATAATCTGAGCAATATTATTACAGTAATCATTAAAAATTTTCAGAGCAATTTTATCTTGATCATTTATCGCTTTAAAGGCAGCTAGACCATCATTTTTTTCAGAATTGTCCAGTTTTTCGTTAATTTTATTAATCATTTTAACTGCTGAACCAATACTGCCAGCATAGCCATCAAAACCATTGGCCATTTGATTGACATTCATAAAGCTTAATTCACCAGCTTGAAAGTGAGCACCCTGCACTAGGCGACCATTAACAATTAGTCCGCCACCTACTCCTGTTCCCAAAGTAATTGCGGCAGCATTCGAAACGCCTTTAAGGTTGCCTAGCCAGCTTTCTGCTAAGACACTAGCTTTACCATCATTAATTCCGGCAATCGGAATATTCAAACTTTGATAGCGCTGACTAAAATCTACTCCATCCAAAAATGGGAGTGCTCCGCCAAAATGAATGGTAGTATCCGTAATTTTTCCAGGTGCACAAAAGGCTAGTCCCTTAATTCCACGATCCTTATATTTTTCAACAATTGCATCGACTGACTTAAAAAATGCTTCTTTATTAGGCGCAGTTGGAACTTTTCCTTGCTCAATAATTCTACCTGCACGATCTAATAGTGCATATTTTACGTTCGTTCCACCAATATCAATACTTAAGTAAGTTTTCATCATCAAATCCTCCTAGATAGCGTTTACATTGATATTCTAATGAGAAAATTGATGTAAAACAAGCTGTTTATTGATATTTTAGTTGCTTATTCTAGCTATTTATAAGTTTTTATTTTCTTATAATTTTTCTAATTCAAATAATAAATTATTTAGCTTTTTTCAAGAGATTTAATAGAATTGTCTCTACTCCACACATTTATTGCGTAAAAAAATCTAAAAGCAATAATAAAGAGCTCTTTATTTTTTAGATCAAATATAAATACTTTTCTTAAAATTCTAGAGCTCCATAAGTCACTAGTCATCCAATATGATATTTTAATCATAGCCACCTCTATGTCATATTGTACATTAAAATTATAATCTTTAAATGTCCAGTCTATTTCAGTTTTATTTAAAATATCAGTAGTAACCATATTTAATATTTGAATTAAATTAAATATCAAATCGTAATATAATAAAAGCTTATCATCCTTTTCTATTCGCTTATGTTCATGTTCTACTTCATTTCTTATTTTGCAAATTTTTTCAAAAGAAGATATCTTTATTAAGTCTAATTTACTAAAAAATTTCAACTTTTTTCCAGTACTTAATCTTTTCTTTTTAATCATTTGCATTAATCCTAAGTCTATAAGACTTTCATCACAAATACTATCAACTGATCTTTTAAAATTAGTAATCGCATCTTCATAATCATTCTCTTTTATCTGCAATTTTCCACGATTTAAATACTCTATAGATGACAACTTATCATGATGCAATACTTCGCTTCTAAAATATCCACTGCACGCTTCATACTCCATAAATTTCAAATTACTTAGAACAATTTTTATTATAAATTCAAGAGATTCAATATTATTTTCATTTATTTCTATTCCTTTCACTATAAAAGTCCTTTCGATTTCAAAATTCTCATAGTAGTATAAGAAGTTATATTATTGTAATATTCTCATATGATAAAACAACAGAAAAAATTAGTAGTAACTTTTTCTGTTAGATTTTACGCAAGTTTTTAGCAACTATCAGGATATGCAATAATTCAGCTGTTTATTGATTTAAATTTATCTAAGAAGTATGATCTATAAACTTAAATTAGATGTCATATAACAAGGGTAATATAAATATTTAATAAATCATTTAGTCCAGATATACATTATCACCATTTTCGGCTTCTAACCTTGAGGTTCTATCACTAAATAATTCCTAATATCATCGATATGAGTCAAATCAATATAATATTGGCGTTCGGGTGTAACAGTTCCAGCTTTACAAGTTGAGTAAACATTTAAATTAATCATTTTATCTTTTGAAGAAATATATTCTTGATAATTTGGAAGAACTTGAGATAATTGTTTTTTAGTAATTCCTAAATCAATCCAAATTCCCTCGTATTTTCTTCCTAAATATAATCCAACCATCTCACTATTAGTTCTATTAGGAAAAATCTTTGTTGACGTACTTACATATATTTTATTTTTATTTTGAGATTCTTGTGATTGAGAGTAATCCACAAACATTGAGGAAATCTTGATACGTTTTTTTCTATACATCACTATTTTATTTTTATCTTGATGAAATAAATCTACTAAATCCTTTAATTTACTTATATGTTGATTGCGAGCTATACTTTTAGAATGATAAAGAGAGTTTTGCTTATAGACAGAAATAGAAGATAATTTATTAGATTTTACACCACTTTTTTTCTTTTCCTGAGTAGGATTTTTAAGAGTCTCATCATGTAACTCATCTATTACAATAGTTTTACCTTTTTCATAGCTACTGCTCCGATTAAACTTTATTAAATCCTTTCGGAAATAGGATATATATTGTTTTTTTATTCCGCATGTGTGCAAGTTTTTATTCTTACAAGAGTCTATAAAGTATGGAGACTTTTTCGCATTCTTTGCAAAAGCACATCCTGTAATAGGAGCTTGACATACTCCATGACCACTTTTATTATCTGCCCCACATATAAAGCTATGTTCATCTTTAACAATTAAATTACCTGACTCATCTAATTTTTTACTCAGATAAAGTTGTTTTCCTTCAAGTGCTGTTAAAATTTTATTTCCAGTTTTAGATAATGCAAATTTTATTTTTGCCGACATTTTAATACTTTCTCTACAATTCTAAAAATCACGTATTTGCTTAGCCAAAGTAAATGGAATTATCTCACCCTTATTCGTCTCTATATAAGCCTTTTCTTCATGCATGTAGTCGATGATCTCGCTAGCTTTCATATTCTTAAACTTAGTAGTAACTTCATCAAGCACTTTCTTTTCTTTAGAAGTTAGCTTAGATTCTTGAGAAAGTTGTGAAGGATAAAAATGGAGCATTGAATTGTAATTACTAGTAAATTCTTCTTGCACATTTAAGTTATTAAGGTTAACTAAATCATAATGTCCTAAAGGGAGAGCTCCCATTGGCTCATGATAATAAACTAAACCAGTTATAGCCTTTCCATACATTTTTACAGATAAGGCATCAGCATACCATAGCAATTTCATTAATTTTACTTTATATAAATAGTTAACATTAATGGCAAAATATGAAATTATTGCTTCCAGCTTGTCAATATTTAAAAGAATATATCCGTTATCGTCAGATGGAGTCATATACTTTGCATAATCATTTTTCAGTATCTTCCGTGTAAGCTTTTCACGAGTTGAGTCTAATCCTAATTGCTCAGTGACTCTTTCAGTTATTTCACTACACTTTCTTTGACTAAATTTATCTTTGCTTTTAGATAAATAAGTCAAAATACGCGCCGGATCTGCATCCATCATCTTTAATACAGAATCATGACTTTGATCTTGAATAGCCTTACTTTCATATCTAGAGATTGTTGCTTCTCCCCAGCCCAGTAGTTTTGCCAAATCTACTTGTGACATGCCATATTTTTTTCTAATATTTATGATTTCGTCCGAAGTAAGTAGATCATGCTTTTTGCGGTAAGCATTGCGTGCATTTAACAAGTTTGAGTTAGCCATACCTCCCGGTACAAAGTCTTGTTCTTCATCTTTACCATTAGCACAATGATAGTAATGCTCAAGATAACTAATATTTTCACCTTTAATTTTTATTTTTACTGAACGCTTACGCTCTTCAACTTCATGTGCTTGATCACAAATTGGGCACTCAGGGAGAAAGATCTTTCTTACTAATATATCGTTAGCCATCTTAATTACCTCCTTTTAAATCAGCCATTTTTATAAGGAAACTTCATCTCATGCTCTGCATAATGAAATGATACACATAAAATATATTTTGAACGTTTTTCTTTAATCTTAAGTTTTATGTATATTAAGTGTCCTTTGATATGCTTTCCAAACACATACAATAGAGGTGGATGATCATCATTTTTATCAAATAAAGTTTCTGAATATTCGCTTAATGTTAATTCTTTTAAACGTTCCACAACATCGCTAGAGTCATATTCTAAGTCAAGCATAGTATAAGGAGTAGAAAACTTTTCTTTATTCTGGGCTTTATAACTCCAATTCAATAAAAAGTTAGTTTCAACATTAAAGTTTTTTGATTCTAAAATAACTTTTAGGTCATTTAAAAAATCCTGCACCTCTACTTTCTTTGATATTACAGGTATTTTAATGATCATCACCTCTTATAATATCACTATCAATTGATAGTAATATTATATCTTAAAAACACAATAATTAACAATGAGAAGTCAAAAAAATTGGTCCTGTACTTTTTTATTGATGAATATTTTTGATATTCCATTGCTAGAATTTTTATTACAAAAAAGAGGCCATTGTACTGAGCCTCTCTAATTTAAAAAATTTTTTGACTAATTCAATTATATTCTTCTAGTCTCTCTTACACTAATACAATATATATTTTCTTAATTTCAAAAACTCACAACATAATTTACATATGATAATTAAATTTAGCTAATACCTTTAACACTTTTTGAACCGTATCGGTACCTAATCCACTATATAACTTTTTATCTCCAATAATATAAAATCTTTTTTTAGCTCTTGTAGCAGCTACATTAATAATATTAGGTTCAGAAACTGCCCAATATGCAGCCCCTTTTTCTTCATTTGAAGCTCCTAAAACAAGAAATACAATTTCATTTTCTTTTCCTTGGAAGGTATGAACAGTACCAATATTACGTCCTGGGATTCCTATTTTTTTAAGCTCTATTTTTAATTTATAAGCTACATTCTTAAAGGGTGTAATTATAAAGATATCCTCTTTTTTATAGGAAACAGGTAATTTTTCTATACGATTAATTAACGCCTCCGTTTGCTCTTTTACATATTTATTGCTAGATTTTCCACTTACATTAATCCATTCTGCTTGACCCAGTCCTTTATTTTCTAAAGGAAGAACCATTCGATTATTATAGGATACACCATTCGAAATACTAAACATTGGATTTAAACAACGTCTATGCACCCAAAGTGGAATACCAATCCAATTTTTCTCACTATTATCCTTATAGTATCCATAGACACTGGCCTGATCCATAAGAGCTTGAACCGATGCATCTTCAGAAATATATTTTTCGCTTACATTAAATATTTTTCTAATTAAGCTTGTAACTTCTTTTCCTAATGTGTTAACAGGTTTGATCTGAGCAGGATCACCAACTGCCATAATTTTTTGACAATTCAATAAAGGTCCAATAACAGATTGAGGAGTTGCTTGACCTGCTTCATCAATAAATAAATTAGCAATTGAACTAGACGGTAAATATTTAAACATAGAGTAGAAACTCGCGAAAGTAGTACTAATAATAGGAATTGCAAAGTTAATCCATTCCCATGACCAACTATTCAGTGTACCTTGATCTTCTCTAAAAATTTGATAGCGATTCTTCCAATTTTTTAAAGCCTCATACAATGATTCTCGATTTTCATACATAAATTGTTTTCTCACACGTAAAGCCATTAAAAACAAACGAATCTCTTCTTTTAAATCATCCTTATTGTACCAAAAATGTGCGTTTTCAAATTTTATATAATTTTCACTTTTTGAAAAATCTAAATTGAAGTTTGGAATTGAATCCAACTGATTATCTTGACAAATTTGATACAAATTAGAAAGCTCTACTTTATTTTTAAAGTTTTCTTTTGCAAGCTGCTGAATAGTTTCCAATTTCTTTTCTAAAGATTGTTTAATTTCTACTTGTTCATTCAATTCATCATTTGCTTTGCACATCTCAGTAGTTGCTTGCTTTATCTTTTCTGCAAAATCTAGTTCAGCTGCTTTAATTTGCTTCCTTTTAAAAATTCTTGTAAACCAGTTTGACTTTGGAGAAGGAATCAGTTGTAATAAAGACTTTTTAACATCGTAATTTCTCTGTGCCACCTCAATGTTTTCTTTAGTTTTTTTTAATTGGACATGTAAATCAGATGAAAAAATTACATCTCCCCTTGAATTCATCTCTATATGATATTCTTGAACTTTTTCTTTCCAATTTTCTATCCTATTTTCAAGATAACCTATTCTTCTTTTTCTATCTTCTATTTTTTCTCTATATTCTTGTAATTCTAATTGACGTGTAGCAACTTTTTGGTATTGCCTTTCAAAATCTACATAGGCATCTTCATCAGGACTAGTTTCATCATTTTTAAAAGATTCCACTATCTTTTTTACTTTTTCTTCAATATTCTTTAAATTCGATTTTTTACCGCCCTCTAGTGAAAGTAGTCCCCAATAGTTTTTATTTTGTTTTGTATCAGTAACTTTCTCAAAGTTGGCAATTTCATCAAAGTAATGAAGATTATGTAATTCATCTTCTATTTCATTAAAAATATCGTCAGATTTAGGTATTTTATTTAAATCATCAATAATATTTCTAACAGCACTATTATTTGAAGATGCAACTACAATATTCTTATTAGCTATTTGTTCGGGCAAAGGCGTCAATACTTTTTTAGTGGATATGTACTTATTAGGAAGTTGACATATTTCTTTAGCTTGTTCTACTAAAAGATTAGCAAAAATATCTCCTAATAACGTAGTCTTTCCTGTACCTGGCGGTCCGTTAACTGTTCTAATATCATTTTTATCATTTAAAGCTAAATTAATTGCGACTTGTTGCATTAAAGATGGAAAATATCTAGATAAAAAATGAGCTTTTGGGTACTGTAGCGGTTGTAAAGTACTAACAAAACTTTCAATATTTTTAGCTGGATCTAGATTTATTCGTTGCTTTGCATCTATTCCATGTAGGTATCTTTCAATACTACCTGAATCGTGCTTTTTCGCATATTCCAAATCACTAAGAAAAAAAGAATGTAAATTAGCTTGAGCTGAATATATATTCTCTACTAATTGCCAATAGGTATTATTTGTTCCAAAATCAAAGCAATCTGTAAGTTGATCAAACTCATCATTAAATACTTCTTCATCGGGGTTTTCTTTAGTAAATATAGCTTCAAATATATTCTTGATTTTCTTTTCAAACTCTTTAAATTCACTAATAATGTTTTTGCTTTCAAACAATTTACCTTTTTCTAAAAAATAGTAACTCATTGTAACAAATGTATAATCAGGTAAATAATTTAAATCTTTATCAAAAGCTATTGCAATTCCAAACTTTTCTTTATCAAATTCGTTCTCTGTAAAAGATTTTTCCATATTGTTTTCTCTTACAATCAGCTCTATAATTTTTTTAAAATTGAAGCATTCCAAGTAAAATACAATGCCTGCGTTTGAGGACTTTTTGTTTAAGCAATCTTTATATTTCTGATTTAAACACCATCTTAAATAATTATAAATTCCATATTTTTTTGAATTCTGCAAATAAAACACTTTTGGAGAATTTTTATCCTTGCTACTAGTTTTCAATTCTCCTTCAGATAATTGTTCCATTAAAATCCATGCATTTAAAATACCGTTAGTTGAATCTCTAATACCCCCTTCTTTAACTGGAATCCATTTTTTAAAATCTGACAAATTATACATAAATTTTTCCTCTAAGTAATTAACAATATATTTTTCTAAACTATTTTATTAAAATCTTATAATAATTCAATATTACAAAAAAGCAAGAAAAGCTAATTACTAACTTTTCCTGCTTCATTCTACTTTAAATTTTAATAATTGCAATTCTGAGCTATAGCTCAGAATATCACTATTTTTTTAATTCCGCAACTATTTTACTATTCAATTAAGCTACTACTACCAAACTTTTTTCTACATCATTTTTATTTTGAAAGTTAATTACTTGAATTTTGTGTTTTTTCAATCCTTCGATTATTTGTGGAGAAGTATTTTCAATATCATTTATTAATACATTAAAAGATGGAGTACGATAATTCGACTTTAAATATTCACTAGTATCAGTATAAATACCTATTAAAGCCTCCATATTATTTTTAGATAATGTGTTATAAAGTTTAGTAAATTTATTTACACCTAATTCAGGAGTGAAATTATATTCAATACGGTACTGTTGATCAGTTTCACCAACTAAAATACTATTTGTATAATAATATTTAGTTTTCTGACTTTCAAAAAACTTCTGTACATCATCTAAAAACATACCTCTTGTATTAGCTCTTGAAGTCATTCCTAAATCAGATATTCTTAACAGCAGTTGAATAAAATCCATTATAGATTGAGATAAGTTTTTTTGGTAACGTCTGTCTTTTGAATCACACCATTATTTAAACAAAAGCCAAAAGACTTTAGATACCATTGCAACAATTTGTACCTTGTTGTTTTCTTCTTAGTTAAATCTATATTATTCATAGACATGTTCCAAAGAGTATATCCCTTATCAGTTAGCGTAAAATTATTATTACCAACTTCTAAAATATTGAATAATATTCCATCTCCAAAATAATCTATAAATGAAGTTAATACCTGAATATCATTTTCAGTAATAATCTTAAATTTTGTATTCTTACTAAGAAACATATTCCACTGCTGTTTTATTAATTCTAAAGTCTCTTGAGTATGCATATAATTCCTCCTTTCTAATCTAAATTATTAATTGCTCTTGAACACTAAAATTTAAATTTTTATATCATGCAGGACTTTATTCAAGAAAACCATATTTCTATATACGATCAGCATTCTAATATTTAATTTCTATTCTTCCACTATTTTAACTTCAAAATAAACATATACATCTATTTTTCTAAATCATTAAAATAGTATACTCCACGTTTTTCCATTCGAATTATTTTATTATCTTTACATTTTTTTAAGACTTGTGAGGCATAATTGGGGGATGTTTTTAAATAACTAGCCAATATTTCTCGATTAAAAGAATAGCTAGTTTCATAATTTTCATATAACTCTATTAACTTAGAAACTGTACTTTTTCTAAAAATGCTGCCTAACTTATTTTTATATTTTTCACTATTTTGAAGTTGAGTCTTCTTATTTTGAAGTTGAGCTTTCTCATTTTGAAGTTGAGTTTTCTCATTTTGAAGTTGAGTCTTCTTATTTTGAAGTTGAGCTTTCTCAATTAAAGTTGCTATTCCTCTATTAGGCATAGTTACCAAAAATAAAATATCATTAGAATAAAACTTGGGTTGCTCAATAAAATCATGGTAAGAATTTAAAACACGTCTAATTCCGCTTCCTCTACGATCCATATAATGCAAACGGCCAAATATATCAGCAATTACGTTATTTCTACGCATAGAAGGTATATTTTTTAAGTTTAAATCTTGAATGTGACTCCCATTCATCATCCCACCGGGTGATGTTATTTCCATTCGATCATCAAACATATCAACATGCACTTCAGCACCTTGAATTTGATAATCTCGATGAATCAATGCATTAACTAAAACTTCTCGCACTGCTTTAAAAGGATAGTCACTATTTTCTTCACGTCTCATCCCTTGAATTGTCCATGGATTTTTAGAATTAATCCTAATAAAATCCTCAACATTTGATAAAAGAGTAATTAAACTTGCATCTTGAAATTCTTCATCATCTAATGCATCTCCCTCTACACTACCTTTATCATTTCCTTTCCACCTAGTACATATAATCCGAGATTGTGTTAAATAACCCTGATCACATAATAATAACCCCGCATTTGTTACTACTCCATTTTCAGTTATAAGTCTCATTGAAACTAAATCTCTAGAAAGGTCAAAATTCTCTCCAGTTTCCTTTTTAAAGGTAGCAGCAAGTAAAGTAAAACTCACATCAGATAATTGATAACTGGTTGGCAATGCATCAAATGTTTTATTCATTCCCTTTAGGACCAAATTATTTTGTTCTAATATAGTAGCGACTTCTGAATGCTCTCCATGTCGAACAAATACCTGACGTTTTTGTTTATTTACATAATAGTAAGGATAATTTGGCCCAGACATTATTTCTAAATCAATACCTTTTCTTTCATTTTGAGTTATTTCACTTAAAACATATTCTGGACGTGGTTCTATACGTGTTAAAATCAAATCTGTAATTTGAGTAGTTATTTCTTGTAAATTGGATAATCCTATAAACTCATGATCTTTATCTCTCACACCAAATACAATATGTCCACCCTTAGTATTTGCAAAAGCAACAACTGATTTGAGCCAATTAATGGGTTTCTCAGTTCCCAATTGTTCCTTATATTCTAAATAAGTTGCTTCCATATCTTTGATTTCTTTCCAATTCACAGATTTTCCTCCTACTACTAAATACTTAGATTTATTAATCTTCTTTGAATCAATAGATTATCATGAAGAACTTTATTTTGCTAGTAATAATTAAAAATTTTATCTTCATATTGATAATTACTCAATATAAGTTCTATTACTTACTTTATGTGCAGCTTCCCAATAACTTTTATCATTCATTCTCATTAAACTTTCCTATTTTAACTTTAACTTGTGAAAGACTAGCTTGTGCATTGTATCTCTCAACTATTCAATTTTGAACATTTTCACTTTTAGTTGATAAATCAAAATCAATCACTTTATTATCACTTACCGATTCATTTTCTACCCAATAAGATGCTATAGTATTTTCATTATTTAAATAAGCGTGAATAACATTTCCACCTTCACCATAATTATTAAAACCTAAAAACTCAATACTCTTTATTCCGCTATAATGCTGCACTGTCCATAATGCCAATTTTTGGCACCCTTTTTCATAGTGTTCCTGACGAATCTTGGCTTCATCTTACTTGCTCGTTTTTTCTGTTCCTTTAGTTTGAAAAAACATCAAATATATTCCCAAAACTGCCGTGATTACTAGGATTGTTTTTAATATTATTCGCTTTACCTTGTTCATTTTATTGACACCCTCTTAGTAGAAAACAGATGCTAGCAATAAAATCTTAACTATCACGCTTTTTCCACTCTCCTATCTTTATTCCTTCAAGATTTAAACTTTTATCTTCTTTTTTTCGTGGAACCACGTTATCATCATAAGATACAAATAAGGGTTCTCGTTTTGTAACTGGTCTATTTAAATCACTTATTCCTATATTTATTACATGATTTAGATTAGACTCATCATTGATACGCAAATAAGTTGTGTATCCTCCACCACCAAAGATTGTTGGTTTATCAAATGCAGTAAAATCCATTTTTTTAACTTTAGTTTTAAACTCAAATTGTTGAATGATATACAACGCTAGCTTCTTTTGAGCTTTTACTTCAAGTGCATGTTCTGCTTCTCGTTCTTTTATATGATTAGTTACACCTATTCCCACTATCCCGCCAACTACTAAGACAGCTATTACAATTAACAAAATCTTCTTCTTCATTACTTCTCCCAAAAACGAAACCGGCTAGTCCTTTGACAAACTAGTCGGTATTTTTATACTTATCTGGCTACCAATTTTTTCATTTTACTCTCGCCCATAGAATACACAGTAATACTATTCATTATTCAGCTTTCCTTCCCATGTATACGTCACTTTTACATTTTTTAGAGTTGCTGATTTATCTTCTCTTTCAAAAACTGTTTTTTCCCAGCCATCATTATCAAAGCTTATCATCATATCTAAAGGCTTATTTCCATCTAATTTGATACCATTCACATAATATGTAAAGGTGAGAGTTGAATTACTATTAATATCTGCTGAAATGGCTTTTCCACCTTCGCCATAATCTGAATACCCCCAGAATTCAATACTCTTTATCCCGCTATAATGTTGCACTGTCCACAAAGCTAGCTTTTTACAGCTTGCTCTATATTGCTCCTGACGAATCTTGGTCTCATCTTCCCTGCTCGTTTTTTCTGTTCCTTTAGTTTGAAAAAACATCAAATATATTCCCAAAACTGCCGTGATTACTAGGATTGTTTTTAATATTATTCGCTTTACTTTGTTCATTTTATTAATACCAACTTGAGAGATAAGAAAATATTTATTCTTCTCTTAAATTTACTTTTATCTTTACAAAATTTTCGTCATTAGATTTTTGTTCAAAAATACCATGTTTTTTCATCAAATCACTATTTACAATATCTAATCTATAAATATCAACTTTTTTGTAATGAGCTTTTTTCTGAATGCTAGAAAATATAAAAAATATTCCTAATCCCATCGTCATTAATAAGATTGATTTTAATATTAGTTGTTTAAATGTTTTCATTTTAAAAATTTATATCTATCATGGCTTTACTTTTTAGCTATTTTCCAACTAAATATTTTATTCCAAAACTTATTTTTTTCCGGATCTACTTTAAATTCTTTTTCCTCTATATTTGGAGAAGAAGATGATTATGATCATAGTTTCCTGCTCTTTCTATTTCTTCCCAAGATAAAGATGTTTTGAATATTTTTTCATAATCTGCTACTACTTTCATATACTTTTTCAGTGAGTTTGCATTGTCCAAAAATTCCATCCATGGTTGATCCATATTTTGTGTATGAAGTAATACCTGGCCGTATTCCTCACTTAAATAATAAACTCTATTACCTTTCTCATTAATTTCAATGTTTATTTTATGAAATTTAGGTTTATTTATAGAGGCATAATTTTCTAACTTCGACTCTTTTATATATTCAATTGTTTCTTTCTTGTTTTTTATTTTCTTTATTTTTTCAAGTTCATCATACCAATCATCATTTTGATTTATCTGTATTCGTCTCCACCTTACAGCACATGATAATTCTGCTTCTTTTTTATTTTTATATTTTTTCTCTACTCTTCTTCTTCCTCTTTCCTCAAAGTAAAAAATATTCTTTTTTATATCCAATATATATTTAATCTCAGGATCAAAATAAAAAGTAATTTCATTTTTATCTTAATAAACTCTATCTGACTTCAAATACTGTTTTAACTTATTTACATATTCTTCATCTGTCATTTTTTGTTTTTTATTAACTACGCTTTGACATTCATTTTTCTTTACTCCTACTTTTCCCATTTATTCTTTCTCCTTTAATTCATCACCTATTGTATAAATATGGGGATGCTTTTTAGCTCTTCGATTGCTTAGATACCATGCTGCATCAGGGATTCTGTAATATTTACGATATTCTGTTGAATATTTCAACATGTAGTACCAAGTAATAACTGAATCTATATGAAGTCTCAATGTACCTATCATAAGTATTAAAAAGAAATAAACAATGACAAGTATTCCTAATTCAATTACATTAAACTCTCTTTCTTGAATGATACCTATCAATATTCCTATTATTATTCCCCCTATCCCTATTAAGAACATTGTTTTTATTTTTACATTTTTTGTAACTTCTAATCCTAGCTTTTTAAATTTACCTTGAATACTCTCTACTAAATTCAAAATTCCAAAAATAATTAAATTTAACCACAATATAATAGCGCTAATAACTCCCCCTGTTCCTAGCACAATTCCTGTAAATAATGGAACCAAAGTCAGTATTGCAAGAATATTAAATATAAATAAAAGTAAATATCCTTCTCCTCTTACTACCCCAAAGTTAAGAGAGGGAAATAAAATAAAAATTAATAGGAAAATACTGATTAAGATAATCACTCCTTTATTAAAATAGTGTAGTTTATCCGAAACTAGTACTATATAATGCGCTGATGTACGGGTTAAATAATTTACTTCACTTTTCTCTGTAAACATGCTAAACATACAGCCACTAGCAATTAATAGTCCTCCTACACATATTAATGCCACAAATACTCGAGAAAATATATTTACATTAGAAGACAAATACTTAAACTTATTTTTCTCCCACGATGGATCACTAACTAATTCTCTTTTAAGCACAACTTTTTTAGAATTCTCAAATGAGAGATTAAATAAACTCTTTAGCCTGCTAACCATGTCTTCCTCCACCATGTACTCATTCCAGATTTTATTTTTCTTGCAAACTTTCCAGCAGATTTTGGTTGTCCTTTTTTATAGTCTTTACTTTTTGGATCAACACTATAGACTGTTTTAGCTATCTCTCTATAATCTTTTGCGCTTATCATTTTTTCCATTCTCCAATCTTTATTCCTTCCAGAGTCAAATTTTTATTTAGCTTTTCTCGACTAATAACGTTATTTCCATAAAATACAAAAAAAGGCTCATCTTCAGTAACAGGACTTTTTAGGTCAGTTACTCCAATTTTTAATAGATGATTTGGATTAGAATCATCATTGATACGCAAATAAGTTGTATATCCTCCACCACCAAAGATTGTTGGTTTATCAAATGCAGTAAAATTCATTTTTTTAACTTTAGTTTTAAACTCAAATTGTTGAATGATATACAACGCTAGCTTCTTTTGAGCTTTCACTTCAAGTGCATGTTCTGCTTCTCGTTCTTTTATATGATTAGTTACACCTATTCCTACTAATCCATCAATTACTAAGACAGCTATCACAATTAACAAAATCTTCTTCTTCATTTTAGTTTTCAATCTTCTAATCACATTTTTCCAAATATAGTTGGATCTTATATTTTAGCCACTATTTATCTTTCCATACTCCTATTTCTATGTTTTTTAAACTTTTTGATTTATCTACTTTGTCATCTTTATTAATATCCAAATCTTTCGAATCATACATTACTGACACGCCTTCTTTTGATGGCACTTGTCCCATTTTATTTACTGATACTTGAAAAACTCTCTTATTATCTTTATTTATTCTGACATATGAAGAATAACCTCCACCACCAAAAATAGTGGTCTTTGTAAACTCTGTAAATTCTAAACTTTTAACTTTTTCAGTAAAAGTGTAGTTTTGTACTAACCAGTTTGCTATACTTACTCGAGTTTCATCATTAATTTTCCGTTCTCTTCTTACCTTATCTATATGACTACTTACACCTATTCCTACTATTCCACCTACCACTAGGACGGTTACTAAAATCAACAAAATCTTCTTTTTCATTACTTCTCCCCAAAAATTAAGCCGGCTAGTCCTTTGACAAACTAGTCGGTAGTGTTAAATATTATTTGTTCTCTTTATTTGGCGAAAGGACATTTTTAGGCATTTTGCTTTCTTGTTGTTCGGCTTTTGCTCTGCTTGATAGATAAGCTATTCTTGCCCATAAACCAATCTCAATTAAGCTCGCTATAACAATGATCGTATAATTCATCGTCATCACTGCTAAAATTCCCATCACAAAAACTAAAAGAACCAGCAACCATGCCCGTCGCTTCATCTGTTTAGGCGTCATTATTCTTCCTCATCTGCTGCTACATTTGAGAGGTCATTTTGTTGGATGTTATATAATGTCTTTGCCCAACGGTATGGACTATTTTGAACAAGCACCACATAAAGTAAGCCTGGTACGATACCCGAAATAGCTACCTCAATTAACAAAGCACGACTCATTGCCATTTGATTGTTATAAGCAAAGAACAGCAAGAAAATAAGTGCTCCCATACTAAATCCTAATAAGACACCCACGAACATTAAGAAAATTACAATCTTAACTAACGTTCCTTTAGTTACTACACCATTCTTCGTCCAGCTTATCATTCTACTGTTGCGCACTGCAGATTCTAGTTGTGACCAAGTTGCCTTACTTACATCGTGTGAATGTCTTCCAGGCTTGTTGGTAATCTCCTTGATAAAGACACTTAAAATAATCCAAACACAGAATATAATTAACAATAACTGACTTGTTACTGGCACCATTGTGTCATCATAAGCTGCCATAAGTCGGAAAATAATTCTTAAAGCATAGATTAACAAAAGAATAACTGCAACTTGAAGTCCAATACGCTTTCCTGATCTGGGCTTATGCACTTTATTGTCTAGTGCCATATATGGTTGCTTGTCTTCTGGATCAAAATAAATAAACTTATCCTTGTCATAACCCATAAATATCTTCTTACTCATCTCTTTTTCCCCATTCTTTATTAAACTAAACCGGCTAGTTTTATAGACTAGTCGGTATTATTAAATTAATTTATTTGATTAAAACTAATCAACTTTTCCTTGCTTATATTTACTTTCTTCAATCAGCTTTGGATAATCTTTTTCAAATTGCTGTTCTGGCAAATTAACATATCCCTTAAAAATTACTTGTTCAATATCTTCTTGATTAAAGAAATACATCTTATTCCCTTGTAATCCATTAGGGATAATGCATGAGCCATAGTCAAAATACACCATCTCACCCGCATCATTCTTGGTAAGACTTCCTCTAGCCACTACCATTACTAAAGTTCCATCACCATTTTTAAGTTTTACAACACTACCTAATGGTAAAATATTAAATTCTTTCATTATTTATTCTTCCTTTTCTTTAAATTTTATTTTTCCTTGTTGATAATCTCTTACTACCTTCACCCATCTAAGTGGATTATTTTGAAAAATACCACTTATAAAAGCTGCTGGGAAAAATGCCAGAAGTGGAGAAACAACAAAAACAGTATTATTTACAATAGGACTCTTATGAAAAATCATCGATAACCCAATATAAAGAATTGCTAAAATGCTCAGTATAAATATTGCTCCCATCTTACAAAATCCTATAAAATAAGCTTTTTTTGAAGCAATTCCGTTAATAAGCCAAACTTTATACATAGGATTACTTTTTATAGCAATTTCAAATTTTTCTTTAGAAGAAGGTGTGCACTGAACAATATTTTTATAATATTTATCTTCCATTCTATATAGTAACCAGCCAACTGTAATTACACATTCCACTATAATAGCAATATAAGTCCAGATACTTAAGCTACTAGTTCCAAAGATATAAATATGATTTCTTCTTAACACCTTACTTATTCCCATTAGAAATAATGCTCCACATGTACCGTAAAACTTTCCAGCCTTATATGGATGATAACTGGTAAGCCTAGGGCTCTTTGGTGCTTCGTACACTTGCTTTTCTTTTATATCATAATAAATCGCTTGCTTTTTATATCGTCCTATAAATATCTTTTTTCTCATTAAGTTTCAGACTTATCCTCTTCAAATTTTATTTTTCCTTCTTGATAATCTCTTACTACCTTCATCCATCTAATGCCATTGTTTTGAAAGACCATACTCAAAAATACAGCCGGAAGAAAAGCCAACAAAATATATACAACATATAAGCTATTATCTATGTAATTTCCCGCTTCCATATATAATCCATATATGCTAATCCCAATAGCCCACAATGACATAATAAATATCACAAAGAGAGTAAGATAAAGCTGAGTTAATATAGATAACGTAACATTGCCACTAGGCCTTAATAACTTGTATGATGGTGAATTTTTTATTGCCTGATTAAATTTATCTTCTGTAGAAATGACTGACTTTCTAACATTTTTATAGAAACGGTCTTCACTGCTTCTCATAAAATAATAAATAAATCCCAACCATCCTACTATAATTATTCCCCAGCTCCACCATCCTACTTTACTAAAACCTAATAAATGGATATTACTTTTTGCAAATACTCTACTTCCTCCTATTAACGCAAGTGCTCCCCAAAACGATATTCTTTTTCCTAAACTTGAGTAACGATAAGCACTTAATTTAGAACTTTTAGGAGCCTCATATACTTGCTTTTCTTTTACGTCAAAATAGATAGCTTGCTTTTTATATTGCCCTATAAATATCTTTTTTCTCATTACTACCTCTTAAAGTAAGTACGTGGATCTAGTTTTGACCAATCCCAATCTCCATATTTTACTCCATCATAAACAATTTCACCTGTTGTACCAAATCCCCATCCTAAAACTATTCCTACTACAGTGCCTCCACCGGGAGCCAGATAGGTTCCTGCAACTTCTCCAATTTTTGTACCTGCAGCTCCTCCTCCAAGTGACAGCCCTACATGAGCACCACTATCTACTACACCATTGATCACACCATATTTTTCGCTGTTTGCTTGGTAAGTATCCCAACCATCTGTAAACATACCAATACCTCCCAATACACCAGCGCTTTTTCCTAATGCTTTAAAGCTTTTCGCACTTCTAAAAGCCCCTGTTCCATTAACTGCATTGTCCATCTTTTCCATACCTTTTAAAATATCTTTAGCTTGCGCAGTTGGAACCCCAGCATATTTATATTGAGCTCCTGCATGAATTGCCGTTACACTCATTCCGGTTAAAGTAATATCATTACCTAATTGGCCAAACTGAAAATTACCTTTTGGTAAGTTAAGCGTTCCAGGATAATCTTCTAACTGACTATTCATATAATTGGATGAAATAGCTGTTGCGTCATTATAGTCCTTAATCTTTTTTGGCTTAACGTTCT
>JAAGKN010000516.1_pt1 | contig 63061 bp, 61 predicted proteins | sample 6206371 | NCBI WGS metagenome assembly JAAGKN01 (sample SAMN11533720, study PRJNA540317) | gut metagenome | isolation source: fecal pellets from male and female animal of same cohort | host: Peromyscus leucopus | place: USA:CA | collected 2017 | reverse complement strand
ATGTTGTAGAGTTCGGTGCAAGCGTTGAAGCCGGACACACGTTCGCTTTGTCAAACGATTTGACGTTAGATCCGAGCTTAAGCTTGTACTATACGCAAATCAACTTTGATGATGCGAAAGACAATGTTGGCAAAGAATACAGCTGGAAAGATATCAAACATCTTGAAGCCGAACTCGGTGCCAAACTGGAAAAGCAGATTGATACAGCCAAGATTTATATCAAACCGAGCATAATCCAGACCGTTACCGGCGGTGACAGCGTCAAAGTTACCGGCTTGAACAAGCTGAGTACCTATGACGACGGCACCTTGGGGCGTATCGAACTCGGCGGCCGTTACGGCTATACCGATGCTCTGTCGGCCTACGGCTGGGTTAATTATACCTTTGGCTCAGACTACGACGCTACAGCATTTGGGGTGGGCATGAATTATAGCTGGTAAGATTTCAGCCAATCAAACAAAAAACTCCTATGTTTAACATAGGAGTTTTTTGTTATTACAAGAGACCTTTCTATTGAAAGCGATAATTAAAACCTGCACCGACAGATGCGTTATTGTAATCATTTCCTGTGGTGTAATTTACATATCCGTACAGGCTGAGCCTTCCGTCAACGGCATATCTGCCGCCGAGTTCTATTCTGCCCAATGTTTGGTTGTCATACGTATCTACATCCTGCAAACCATTAATGGCAACATTGTTTCCGGTTACAAAAGTTTGTATCAAACTCGGCTTGAAATAAACTTTGCTGTATCCATAACCATAATCAAAAGTTTTTTCGAGTTTAAGCGATATCTCACCCTCTATCTGGTGCAGCATATCATATTCGGCGGTTTTTCCATAATCATCGGCAATATCATCCATATTAACCATGGTATAAAAAACGCCTAATGACGGTTCCAACGTCAAGTTATAAGCCGGAACATAGGTATGCCCGATTTCAAGACTACCGCCAAATTGTCCGGCAGATGTCGTTTCGGAAACAGCACCGTCTTCAACAGAAATGTCAAAGCTGTGTTTTCCGCCGTATACCGTAGCAAAGCTCCAGAAATTGCCTTTATCATACCGATAATACAAACCGGCCATAAAACTGCTGTCCTTAATATCGCTGCTCAAAGGAGAAGCAAAAGCTTCACCATCTCCGCTAAACTCATATTCACCGTAACGATACGAACCGAAAATACCGAGCTTGTTGTACAAATCTCCCTGAACATCGAAACCGAAATCCCCGCCCGTAATATTGGCATCCCAGTCGACCGGAGCACTCAGCGAGGCATAACTGTATGTCGGATTAACCCACATATTCAACCCCGTCTGATTGTGGAAGTGGTCTTCCCGCATACCATATTTTCCCTGCGCCGGAAATTTGTTTGACGCAACTTTGTCACGAACGCTCGCAACCATATTGCGATGCTGTTCCAAAGCGATCCCTTGTGCTCCGATATATGCGACGATTTCCGGCGTTAAAATTCTGCTTCCGTCACCACCATTGTTCAGTTCTTCCGTCATATAAACAGACCAAACGCTGCCGGTATCGCTCTCGCCGCTTTCTACTTTTATATCCCACATATATGGACTGAGGTAAACACGGGTTACCTTAAAATCCGTTTCTGTGCTTAAATCATCATTTAACGCTTTGAGAAAAACCAGCGAATTGTCAGGAGAAAGAACCTCATCACTATCCGGTTTTATAACAAGGTTTGCACTACCGCTGACATCTCCCGTAATTTCCATATACGGACTGACCGGACCTCCGGTAAGCGGATGCTGCATGGTAATATTAAGCGTAATAGTCGGCGAATTTGCAAATGACAAACTTTCTGCTCCGATACCGGCACTGCTGCTGCCGCCAAAAAGCTCTACATTTGCCCCGTTCAATAAAACTGACTTTGCCCCCTGAAGACCGGAACCGCGTAGAAATACGCTGTTTTCGCCGGTGCCGGAAATTATAACGTCATAATTAACGCCATTGATACCGTCCGAAAAAGCCACATTTCCGCCGGAAGCATTAATTGTCAACTTAGCATTATCCATATAAATGTCATTAGAACCATGCCCGACCATATCAAGCTCAGCATACCAATCACTGCTGTTGCCCGAAAACGTTAATCCCGTACCCGAATTTAAAGTCAAATCGCCAGAAGAATAAATTGCACCGCCGGCCATAGCATTATTATCGGTAAAACTGCCGCCGGTTACGGTTAAACTGCCTGTATTATAAACAGCGCCACCCTTTGCTGCTGAGTTTCCTTTAAATTCAGAATTGGTGATAACCGCCGTCCCCGTATTATGGATTGCACCGCCGCTTCCCTGCCAATTTTGAAAATCAGACACATCGCCGCCCCTGTCGCCGACAACCTGATTGTTTACAAAAGTAGAATTATCAATTTTTACGGTTCCTTCATTATAAACGACGGAACCGCCTTTTTCTTCGGCATATGCTTCCGTATTATTCCTGAATGTACCATTGACAATATTAACCGTATACATTTCAGGATTTTCCGGATCAGAATCCGGATCAATTCCTGTCGAAAGGTTGCTCAAAAAACGATTAAAATTTTCAGCAGCCACATCAGAAAAATAAAGAGCACCGTCTTGGATAACAAAACCATTGTAATCATTGCCCCAAAACGTATGCCCGCTGCCGCTGACATTTTCGCTGCCGGACGCCCAGACCGGCATATCGCCGGCAGATTCGACATCATCGCCCAAGGCTACACTTTGTCCGGAAGATATTGCGTCCTTAAGATCATTCCACCCATAAACATCTGCCCGTGCCGCAAACGGCAAAACGGACAGCCCGCAAGACAACGCGGAAACACACGCAGCCTTGGAAAAAAAAGCTTTCATACTTTAATACTCCGTTGTAAAAATCCCCTATGGACTATATTACACGGATATATCAAAAAAGCCAAACAAAAAAACAAGCAAATAAAAATCAGACAAAAGGCGCCTTTTAGGCGCCCTTATAAAACTTAAACATTAAACAGGAAATTGAGCAAATCACCATCCTGCACAATATATTCCTTTCCTTCGGAACGCATTTTGCCGGCTTCTTTGCAGGCCTGCTCTCCACCGAGACGGATATAATCATCATAAGCTATAGTTTCTGCCCGAATGAACCCGCGTTCAAAATCCGAGTGAATAATTCCGGCACATTGCGGAGCTTTTGACCCTTTTAGAAAAGTCCAAGCGCGAACTTCTTTCGGACCGGCAGTAAAATAGGTCTGCAACCCCAAAAGTTCATAGCCGGCACGGATAATTTTTGACAATCCCGTTTCTTCCAATCCGAGCGTTTCCAAAAATTCTTTTTGTTCCTGCTTGTCATCCAGTTGTGCCACTTCCGATTCGATAGCCGCAGAAATAACAACAGATTTTGCACCTTCGGCCGCGGCTTTGGCCGCAACCTGTTCCGAAAACTTATTGCCCGTTGCCGCAGAATCTTCATCTACATTACAGACATACAACACCGGTTTTGAAGTTAACAACTGCAGCATTTTATATTCTTTGACCGCATCCTTATTAGAAGCGTCGGGCGCCGCTGTTCTTGCAGGCTTTCCCTCCTTGAGCGCAGCAATAACCGGTTCCATCACCGATTGGCGGACAATGGCTTCTTTGTCTCCGCCGCGAGCTTTTTTTACCGTCTGGTCATAACGTTTTTCCAAAGATTCCAAATCGGCAATCATCAACTCGGTTTCAACAATTTCAGCATCACGTATCGGATCAACGCTGCCTTCGACATGGGTAATATTGTCGTCTTCAAAACAACGTAAAACATGGACAACAGCATCGACTTCGCGAATATTTGCCAAAAACTGGTTGCCCAACCCCTCACCACGGGAAGCGCCTTTTACCAAGCCGGCAATATCGACAAACTCAAGCTGAGTCGGCACAACGTTTTTGGGTTTTACCAATTCAACCAGTTTATCCAACCGCTCATCCGGCACGGCAACCCTTCCGGTGTTCGGCTCAATTGTACAAAACGGAAAATTTGCCGCCTGCGCCGCAATGGTCTGTGTCAATGCATTAAACAAAGTAGATTTCCCGACATTCGGCAATCCGACAATTCCACAATTAAACCCCATAATTCTCTCCTATTATTTATGCTTAAGCATTCCGATTTTATTACTGAACGCAGCCATGCCGTTCTTCAGCAAAATGCCGATATTGTCTGCTGCCAATTCAATATTGCTGTCCAAACTTTCCTGTTCGGATTTTGAAAATCTTGACAAGACATGGTTGACCACCGCCTCTCCGCCGGTTTTCGGATGTCCGACGCCAAGGCGGACACGATGATAACCGTTGGTAATATGGGCATCAATGCTTTTCAATCCGTTATGCCCGCCGGAACCGCCGCCGGTTTTTGCCTTTATCTGTGTAACGTCTAAATCCATATCATCATGAACAACAATAATATTATTAGGCAAAATCTTATAAAACATCGCCACTTTCACGACCGAGTTTCCGGACAAATTCATAAAAGTCTGCGGCTTCAATAAATAAACTTTTTCATTTTCTATCTGCCCTTCGGCAATCAGACCGTCAAATTTATTTCGCCACATGCCAAAACCGTATTTCTCGGCAATAGCATCAACCGCCATAAAACCTGCATTATGACGCGTCCCTGCATATTCGCTCCCCGGATTTCCCAAACCGACAATTAAAAACATGTTATTCCTCGGATTTAAATAAAATTTCGGAGCGTTGTTGCAAGGCATATTGCAGCCCGCCCCCGAACGCTCCGATATATTCTTAAAAATTATTTTCTAAGAAAGTCAACGTGAATCGGCTTGTCAGAAACCGGATGAAACTGTACATCCTGGCAAGATACCTTAATTTTTTTGCCATCAACGGCAACTTCGATATCTGCATCATAAAAACCAACCATATCCAAAGCTTTTTCAAGCTCAACAGGATGCAGGCTGATCATAACCGGCTCTTGTTTGTTACCATAAATAACGGCAGGAACACGGCCCTCACGACGACATGCCCGAGCTGCCCCCTTACCTGCTTTCTCGCGCTTTTCAGCATTAAAAGTAATATCTGTCATTTTATTTTTCCTAAAAAAAATTAATTTCCTTTCCGGCAAACCTCCAGGGGTGCATTGCCGAAACAATGCCTGTTTACACCTTTATTTTTGTTTTTTCAAGCATTTTATTATAACACCCGCAAAAACATAAAGACAAAAAAAGAGATTGCCCGTCTCAGGCAATCTCAATTTTTTATCAGCTCAATGCTGTACATAGAAACAAAGCATAGGCTCGGTTCCTTCATAATTAACGGCCACCATGTTTGTTATTTGATAGTGGCGGTTGGAATAAAGGAACGCAAACTTCTTGCGTTTTTTCAATCGAACCAGCCAGCGCCCTTTTTCTCTCTGATGCCAAATCAGAAAAGCGCTGTCATCTGCGCTGTATGAGCCGGGCGACACGGTATATTCAACTTTTTTACCGGTACGCAACGCCCAAAACTCTTCTCCGTTCATCTGTTCGGAAAACACTTTCCCACTCAAATATCCGATTCGCCCTTTCTCATCGCTGACAAAAAGCTGACCGGAGTTTTCCGCGATCACTCTGACCTTACGATATCCGCGAATATAATTCCAGATACCCTTCATAACCTCAAGTCTCATAGATAATAATTTTTGTGTATATGAATAATTAATTTAATGGTTAGAGATTATCTCTGTTGTTCCACTTTGTCAAATTATTCTTTTAAAAGAGACACAATGGTTTTTACAAAAGCCAAGCCCCTCAGATGAGGGGCTTTTCAACATTCTGAACTACACAAGCATTGTATCCAAAAGCTCGCGGCAATAAGCCCGCAAATCAGGATTGCGCATCAACGAAAGCTTCAGATTCGATTTTGCCAATTCATCATTGGTTCCGCAGTCAAAACGCATTGTATCGCACAATACGCCGGTCAGTTTCATCCCCCGCTGGGCGGCCAATCCCGCCGCATCAGCTAAATTGATTTCGCCATTAGTTCCTTTGCTGACTTCCGGCAAAATATCCATAATCTCATTCGGCATAATATATGGCCCCATGCTGGCATAATTTGACGGAACGTTCTCCAAAGACGGCTTTTCGATTTTGCCCTTGGCGCGAACGATACGCCCGTCACGAACGGCACCGATAAGCGCTCCGTAACGAACCATCTGTTCCCTCGGAAATTCCATAATATTCTCAACCATGCCACCTTCTTGTTCATAAACATCCAGCAACTGGCGCAAAATTCCGGCGCCGCCGTGAACATTCAAATAAACATCATCCGGCCACATCACCACAAAATCACGATCGCCGACATATTCTTTTGCCATAAGAACGGCATGTCCGTTGCCTTTCGGCTCTTTTTGTTCGGCAAAATGGAATTTCATTCCGTCCGGAATAATTTCCTGAATGACTTTCAGCAAATCAAGCTTGCCTTTTTCCTTCAAGTGCTCTTCCAGCCACGGATAAGGTTTATAATACGTTTCAAACAAATGTTTGCACGACTGGTCACTGTATACAAAAACGATTTCCTTAATTCCTATTTCGGCACAAGCATCAACGGCATACTGAATAATCGGACGGCTGTTCAAAGTTAAAAAGCCTTTATGCAAAACTTTCGTTGCCGGTAAATTGCGCGTAGACAAACCAGCCACGGGAAGAATACAAACTTCGGGTTTCCTATACATCAAAATCTCCAAAAATAATCAATTTGTTATAATGTTTGTTACTATAACACCAAAAAAGCTTTCGACAAGCCTTTTAAGGATTATTCCACTGTTTTCTAACAAATAAATTCATATAAAAAAAGGCAGCCATGCTGCCGTTTTTTTTAATTTCCGCTAAAGTCAAGAACTTGCTGCCCTTGTTGACGTATAGCCTGCTCCGAACGCCTGATTTCCTCAATATTGCGTTCGACTTTTTCCGTCTTGCCGCCGGCCGTCTTTATCTTGCCGGTATTCTCATTAATCTTCTGCCGAACCGCTTCATCATGCAAACGTTGCTGATAAGCTTTTTCTTCAGCCGTAATTTTGGCATTTACCGTATCATAATATGCCTTTGCCAACTTCTGAGCCTCTTGCAATTTTTCGTTAATAGTTTTTTGCGAGGCAGCAAAATCCGCAGCATACTGCTCAAGGGTCTCTATATCCATAATGCCTCTGGCCACAATATTATCACGTGAAATTTTTTGATTAATATCATCAATTTCATCAACAAGCGCCGCAAGCTGTTTTTGTAATGCTTCGGCCTCTTTATCACCGGACAAATAGTAACGGGTGTCAATTGCAGCTAAACGCTCGCCGAACTTACCGGCAGCATCAAGAAGAACTGTCGGCAGTTTCTGTGATTGAGAAGCTTTTTCCGAGAGAATACCGTAACTCCGACTAATACGCAGACGGACATCTTGCGCATGGACAGAAGTCATATCACGTTCAATCTTCGTCAGCAATTCGTCAATCGTATCATTTTGTTCTTTAAGAGCGGCAATAACACCATCGTCAATATCTGCCATCCCTTTCTTTGAGATAACTTCACCGATTGCCGTATTGGTTTCAATAATTTGCTTATTAACAGCAGCATAGTAACGCTTCATCTTGGTATCGTCAGCTTTGGCACTGCTCGCTTTAAATTCAGGAACGATTGCACCGTTCAAGCGTTCACGGGATTTTTCCGCACGTTCCTGCTGCTCGTCCATCAAATCGCGATATTTTTTAATTTTGGCATCCTCGGCAGCTTTTGCCTCTGCCGCAATTTTTTGCAAATGTGCGGTATAAACGTCAGTTACGCGCGAAACGTTCGTTTCCAGCGAAGGTGCATTAATATTGCCATCCATGGTAAAATCAAATCCTGAAACGTTTTCAATTCCCTTAAACAAAACATGGAACAGGGAATTTACGCTCCAAGCCGGCAAATTGCCATCCGCCGAAAAATCGACAGAATAAGTATCACCGTCAAAAACAGCTTTACGAACATTGAAATTGCCTGCATCAACGGCAAACTCGCCGTCAAAAGTATTAAACATGGTTTCTCCGTGACTCAGATTTTCCTGCACCAAGGCTTTGAAACCATCCGCCAAACTGCGTTGTTCCAAATCGGCCTCAATTACGCTGAGTTTCCACCCTTTTACAACCGGACGTTCAATTTTAAGGCTGCCTTTTCCGGAGAATTGAGCAAGAATGTCATCAACCGACGCAGCAGACGTATCAAAAGAAATGTCTGCTCCGGCAACACCTGAAATTAACCCGTATGCCAAACCGCTCCATTCATCCTTGTCAATTTTTATATTTGCCAGATTTAATTTACCGGAAAGTTTTGCCTGAGCCGGAATATTAAATACAAAATCGCTGTTGATCTGCCCCTCGCCTTTTTCAGCCGAAAATTGCGCAACCGTTAAAACCTGTTTGTTCAATACCATCATCCATGATGCATTTTTCAAAGAGAAATTGCGCAAAGATAAATTGCCGGCCGTAATTTTGGCTTCAACATCCCAATCCTTGCTCCAGTCATAATCAATTTTAGCTTTGCTTAAAACCGGTTTGGGAAGGAACGGAACTTTTTCGTTTTTTGCCCGAAAAGCATTTTGTTCCGCACGGGTCCCCGTATTATAGAAAAAGCGTTCAAACTCAAATTTGTTAATATTCAAATTAGCCTTAACGCTGTTGCGGCCGTCTTTATTTGCATAAAGCAACTCGCCGGCAAAATTATTCGAACCGATATTCGCATTCAAATTTTTCAAAAGCAATATCGAAGCGTTCCCTTTAATATCGGCTGAAAATTTAATCAAACCTAGTGGATACTCCGGTTTATAATTAACTGAAAAATCATTCAGCATTCTGACAAAATCATTGCTGCGCAATTCCGTTTTGCCGTTCACATTATATCTGCCGTCAGATTGGCTGATTTCTCCGTTATATACATTGTCTATATTACCCAGCTTGGACGAAGCTTTGATTGCCATTCTCTTCAAGCCGCCGGTAACAACGCCTTTGGAACTGAACTGCACCAAATTTCCAAATTTTACGGAAGGCAGGGAAATCCCCATTCTTTCTGTAAAATCTTCATTATCTTTAACAACGATACCGTAATTCAAATTTTTAAATTGCGGCTCTCCGCCAAAACCGAAAACCTCGCCGCGCACGGCAACCTGCGCGCTTGCGACATCGCCGAGCGACGCATTGGACAGCTTCATAACACCGTCTTTAAGCGTACCGTCTGCTGCAAGTTTTTCAAAAGGAATTTTACCCCAAATGCCCGATTTCAAATCAATGCGGAACTGTAAATCCAAATCTTTCAACGGCGCCAATTGCCCGAAACGATAGTTGGCCTTGCTTTCAAAATCGGCAGCCGCCGTTTCTTCCGGCATTCCTGCCACATAATTGTCAAAATTAATATGATCGGCTTCGGCTATAACAAAATATTTATTTTCTTTCCCGCGTATCATGCCGAGCTTACCGTTAACCCCTGTCTTATCAAGATTAAAAACAAACGGTGCCGCTTTAATTGTCTGCAAAGTTCCCGCCAAAGTAAACTTGGCAGAAGAACGCTTGTAAACATTCTTCGATAAAGGTTTTAGATCATATCCCAACCATTGCAAGGTTTTAGCAAAGTCAGGGCTGCCGCCCTCTATATCAAAATTATAGGTCAATACTTTCTCAACACTATACAGCTCCCCTTTTGCCTTAATCATGCCGTCGAACGGCAGCTGAGCCGAAAAATTTTGAACAGTCAATACATTGTCCATAAAATCGACACTCAAATCAAAATCGCGTATAATCTGGTTTTTATAAGTGGTCTTAACAGCCTTAAGATCGGCGATCACATCAAAATTATATTCCGGAATATAATCCTTGCCGTCATATTTTGACAGAAAATCCTGCATCAACTGCAAAGCGGGCTCCAAATTAAACTCGGCCATATTAAAAGCAACATCAATCCGGCGGCGTTCCATTCCGGCATCCCCGATTTTTGTTTCGCGCCGCGGAATCAAAACATTTCCGGCTCCGGCACTTCCCGCATATTTTATGACGATATTGGAAAAAGCTATCTGGCTTTTATCGCTCTTAACGGCCAGAGACATAGCCAAAGGATATTCATAATCTTCGGAAATACCGGCTTTTTTAAACAGAGAATTTACAAAATTGACCGGATTTTTAGATTCTACCGTAATATTGCCGTTGACAGCATCATTTTTCAACAAAACCGTTCCGTCAAAACGGACATAGCTTTCCGACTGCGGGTGGCTTATAACGGCATTAACCGAAGTAGCGAAACTTTCGGAAAATTTACCTAGGTCAATGGCAAAACCGCCGGGATTTCCATCCTTAATATAACTGCCTTCGATTCGATATGGTCCGAACAGGCTGCCGGCAATAACCTCGGCATTAATATTACTGATAAGGGCATCAATATCATAAGCTTTATTAATGACATGGACTTTAGCATTATCCAACATAACGCTGCCGAAAGAAACCTCGACATTGCGAATTGAAAAATCCTGATTATTTCCGCTGCCGGACTGCCAATTCAGTGTACCGTCTTCATAGGCCTCAATATAAATCTCGGGGTTGATAACCGTCATGTTTTCAACATTGACACGCCCTTGGATAAGAGAACGTACTGACAACGATGCAACTAATTTTTGGATTTTTGCCAAAGTAACCTTTTGCCCGTTTGCATCCAAATTGTAAATATCAATACTTGAAGCTTCCAGCGACGGAGAAGGAAAAACATTAAAGCTGACCGAGCCGTTAAAAGCCACCTTTTTGCCGGTAGCCTCGGAAAACTGTTTGGCAATAACTGCTTTGTGCTGGTTCCAATCAATCATATTCAGATAGACCGTAGCCCCGACAACGGCAAGCACGACAACAACCAATGACCCTAAAAACAATTTTTTAAACATAGCTCATCCTCTTTAATCTACCCGCACTTCTCTGCGGCTGCACAATATAAAAATAATCTTTGCTAAATGCACAATACTGACATATTATAACGCATATATTGATTAATAAAAAGCTTAAGGTCAAGTAATAACATGAAAAAAAATCAACAACTTTTCAATTTTGCCCGACAGGCCATGCTTAATGCCTACGCCCCTTATTCCAACTTTAGGGTCGGCGCCGCAGTCCTCGCCGAAAACGGCAAAATCTATACCGGTTGCAATACCGAAAACGTTTCCTATCCCTGCGGCACTTGTGCCGAAGCCGGCGCCATTGCTGCCATGGTTGCAGACGGCGCCCGCAAAATCACAAAAATACTGATTGTTTCCGATGGAAAAGCATTAGTTACGCCATGCGGCGCCTGTCTGCAACGGATAAAAGAATTTTCTGACAAAAACACGGAAATTATCTTGTCCGACCAAGATGAAAACGAACAGATTTATCTTATATCAGATTTGCTTCCCTACGCATTTGAGGAGTTTTAAAAATGATAAACAAACAACAGCTTTGCGGCCTGATCGGCAATCGCACGCCTCACACGGCTTTAATTTTGGGTTCAGGTTTGGGAGACATTGCCGAAAACATTCAAAACCCGTTAATTATCAATTATAAAGATATTGAAGGGTTTCCCAAAAGCACCGTTGCCGGACATTGCGGACGGATGATCATCGGTTCGCTCAATGGACGTGAAATTCTCTGCCTGCAAGGGCGTTTTCACCTTTATGAAGGGCATAGGCCGTCAGTCATTGCCGAAGTAATACAGGCCTTGAAATATATCGGCATCGAAGAAATAATCATCACTAATGCCGCCGGTTCACTCAATCCGGCTTTTGCGCCGGGCGAAATCATGATGCTCTGCGACCACATCAACTTTTCCGGTTGCAATCCTCTTGTCGGCACTAACGACGACAATATCGGGCCGCGCTTTATTGACATGAGCAACGCTTACGATTGCAAACTGAGAGAAAAAGCCCGCAAAATTGCCGCTCGTGAGAAAATAAAACTCAACGAAGGCATTTATCTGATGGTTCTCGGGCCTAATTTTGAAACATCTGCAGAAATCAGAGCCTTTCGCACGCTTGGTGCCGATGCCGTAGGCATGTCAACCGTTCCCGAGGTCATCGCCGCCGTCCATTGCGGCATAAAAGTCATTGCCTTTTCTGCCATCACCAACTTCGGCACCGGCATGCAAAACGGCGCGTTGAGCCATGAAGAAACTTTAGCCGGAGCAGCAAAGGCAGCCGGCAGTTTAACCGCCCTTATTCGGGCATATCTTGCGGAGAAATGACAATGCGCGACTTTGAAATGGCACAGAAACTTATTTCGTGCCTTGACTTAACATCGCTAAATAAAAATGATAATGAAACCAATATTACAAAACTATGCCAAAAAGCGCTCACGCCATACGGTAAAGCTGCTGCCGTATGCATTTATCCGAAGTTTATCCCTTTGGTGCAAACCCTGCTTGAAGGCAGTGATATAAAGATCGCCACCGTTGTAAATTTTCCGGAGGGCGGAACAGATTTGGCTGCCATAACATCTGAAATAAAAAAAGCCGTTGCTTTCGGTGCCGATGAAATAGATGCTGTCTTTCCTTATCACGATTTTATTAACGGAAACTCTGACATCTGCCGCAAATTTATGGAAACCGTTTGCAAAGAAAGCGACGGGCATACAATCAAAATCATCCTCGAAAGCGGCGCTTTCCCGCATATTTCCATACTCAAAGACGCATGCCGCCTCTGCTTGGAATACAACATAAACTTTCTCAAAACCTCAACAGGAAAAACTGAAGTTTCCGCAACAGTTGAAGCCGCAAACGCCATATTGGAAGTTATCCGCGAAACGCCGCGAAATGTCGGTTTTAAAGCAAGCGGCGGTATAAAAACTTTTGAACAGGCGCGCCAATATTTTATCTTGTCTCAATCAATTCTTGATGAAAATTGGCCGGTGCCACAACATTTCCGTATCGGAGCCAGCTCATTGCTCGACGACTTAATCAAAACAATCAAAAAAGGATATTAACATGCTGCCACAAGAAATAATCCGTAAAAAACGTGATAAACAAGAATTGACACCCGATGAAATCTCGTCTTTTATCCAAGGCATAACTGACGGCACCGTTGCCGATTGCCAGACTGCCGCCCTGACCATGGCAATTTTCTTAAACGGCATGACCAAAAACGAAATAACGTCACTGACGCTGAACATGCGCGATTCCGGCGATACGTTAAATTGGAAAGGGCTTAACGGGCCAATTGTCGACAAACATTCAACCGGCGGCGTCGGCGATAAAATCAGCTTGATGTTAGCACCGATGCTGGCTTCATGCGGCGCTTATGTCCCGATGATTTCCGGACGCGGGCTCGGACATACGGGAGGAACGCTGGATAAATTCGATTCCATCCCCGGTTATCAGACCTGTCCTGACAATGATTTATTCCGCAAAACCGTCAAAGAAATCGGCTGCGCAATTATCGGACAGACCGGCAATTTGGCTCCGGCCGACAAAAAAATCTATGCAATACGCGACGTTTCCGGAACAGTTGAATCAATCCCGCTGATTACAGCCTCCATTTTATCAAAAAAACTGGCTGCCGGTCTTGATTATTTGATTATGGACTTAAAATGCGGCAACGGCGCTTTCATGGGCAGTCTTGAAGACGCCCACGCCCTTGCAAAATCAATCGTTAGTGTTGCCAATAATGCCGGAACCGGCACGAAAGCCATTCTGACCGACATGAACCAAGTATTGGGAACAACTGCCGGCAATGCCGTCGAAATAGTTGAAGCCGTCAACTACCTAAAAAATATAAATGTTGATATGCGGCTTCATGCTATCACCATGGAGCTCTGCGCCAACCTGTTGGTTCAGTCAAAATTATTTGATTCGGTTGACAATGCAAAATTACAACTGCAAAAAAACATTGATTCGGGCAAAGCTTTGGAGATTTTCGGACGCATGGTTTCTGCTCTCGGAGGCCCGGCCGATTTTACCGACAATCCAGAAAAATATCTGCCGCAAAGCATGCTTAAACTTCCGGTTTTTGCATCATCATGCGGTTATATAACAGGTATGAACACACGCAATATAGGTTTAAGCATTATTGAATTGAAAGGCGGCCGTACTTCACCCGAGCAAAAAATAGATCACTCCACGGGATATTCCGGTTTTTGCCAAATCGGCGACTATGTAGATGAAGATACGCCTCTGGCATTTGTCCATGCTGCAAACGAAGACGATTATGAACGAGCAGCGGCGGCTTTGCGTGCCAACATCACAATCAGTGACAAAATGCCGGCCCCCGGCAAAACGGTTTTTGAGGTCGTCGAATAATGCCGCATATATATAACGCCCCTAACCTGCCTTTGACCAAACACGCATTTTTCGGACGCACCGGCGGCGTATCCAAAGGTATCAATGCCAGCCTGAATTTTAACTATCGTGGTTCTGATGATCCGCAAAATTTAGTCAAAAATCTTAACATTGCCGCCGCATACTACGGCCTGCCCGGCAGCCGTATCATTCGGCTGAGGCAGGCTCATACGGCAAAGGCCGTTTATCTGGACCGCCCGTCGCAATATCAAATTGAAGCCGACGGCGTTGTCACCGGCCAAATCGGATTAATATTAGGCATTACGACAGCCGACTGTATTCCCGTCCTGTTGGCCGACTATAAAAATAACATTGTCGGAGCCGCACATGCCGGTTGGCGCGGCGCACTCGGCGGTGTCGTTGAAAATACCGTCAAAATTATGATTGAACACGGAGCTGAGCTTGGTAATATTGCCGCAGCAACCGGACCTTGTTTGCAAAAAGAAAATTTTGCCGTCAGGGATGACATGCGTGATTTATTTATGCAACAATCTTCAGATAATGCCTCATTTTTTACGCCGATTGAAGAGGGGCAATACCTGTGCGATTTGGAACAATATGTCAAACATCGCCTCAATCTTTCAGGCATAGAAAATGTTTCTCTGTCCGGAATTGACACCTATGCCGACGGCAAGCTCTATTTCAGTTATCGGCGCTTTTGCCACAACAATAAAATTAAACAAACGGGAGATTTTGGCATTGAACTGTCAACCATTTGTCTGTAACGCGGCACCGCTTGAACATTTCAACCGGCGTTGCCACCCTGTCGAAATGCTGGTTATTCATTCCATGGCACATGACGCAGCCGAAGGAATAGCCAGACTTGACGAACTAAAACTAAGCTCGCATTATGTCATAGATTTTGACGGCACGATTTGGCAATGTGTTGACGAAAACAACCGCGCTTGGCATGCCGGAGTCAGTTATTGGCGGGGACTTGATGATTTGAACTCCCGCTCAATCGGAATAGAAGTATGTCACCGTTCACTCGGACAGAGCCGGTTTAACCGCCGTCAAATAAAATCGCTCATTACACTATGCCGTGATATCATCAACCGACACCATATCGCTCCGGATATGATTGTCGGACACTCGGATATAGCTCCCGACCGCAAACCTGATCCGGGAAAGGCTTTTCCCTGGCAAGAATTGGCCGCTGCCGATATCGGCATTTGGTACGGCAGCCGCTTTTCTGATGAAAAAGACATTGTAAAAATGCTCTCAACCATAGGATATAACACTTCCGACGCGCAAACGGTTCAGGCGTCGGCTTATGCTTTCTGCCGCCGATTTCTGCCGGCACATATCGTGACAATGCCGGTTCGCAACCTGCTTGATAATCCTTATCCGAAAAATTGTTATGCATTAACGGAAGACGCATCTTTCCTACGCGCAGTACAAAACATTTATATGCAATACCTTTTATATAAGGATATAAAAAGAAGCCCTGTCTAAAAACGGAGCTTCTTCTTTTTACAATTCAGGCTATCGGTATAGCTGGGATAAATCAATAACCGGCAAGATACGGACTTTATCCTCATGGCCGGCGTAATAAACCGTCCGGCTTTTAACACCTGTCATCTTCACGACATCATATCCGACATTGTGATTAGCCGCATCAGACAAATAATAGTCATTCTGCAACACTTCGCCTCCGAGGAAAACACGCTGGCTACTGAAGTCGGCAACTTTTTTATTCAGCATTTCCAACCATCGAAACGACGGCACACGGCCATAACAACCGGCAAAAGACATCTCACAACAATAAGGTATAGCCTCTTTAGCCGACATTCTCTTCGGCGCATCATGCAGCGGAACCAAACAACCGCAAAAGACCATTCCCCACGGTTCGCGTCCGTTTTTATCATTTCTGCACCGAGAAATCAAACCGTCGGTATACACAACAGGAAAGTCAAAACTTGCTTCCGTCACGCGCTGCCACAATCGTTTAACCCGATCGTGTTTCCACAGCCGGATATCATTTTTCTTCATAAGATAAAATTAAAATAATTTATAAAATACTTAAATATTGTTTGCTTTTACCATAAAAGCCCTTGTTTTGTCAAATAAAAAGGGGCATTTAATGCCCCTTTCCCTACTCAACAATCGGAAACAACGGATCTCCGACCTTAACTTCCGCCCCCTCGCGCAGAGACATCTGTTTAAACTCGGCCTTAAACTCACAATTTTCGATTCCCAGCGATTCCTCAATTTTGCGGGCAGTTGCCGGTGCCAGCGGATACAAAGCCGAACCGATAAGGCGCAAAGCCTCAAGCGTCGTATAAACAACAGCCTCAAAACGTTCGCGCTGTTCGGGATCCTTAGCCAGCACCCATGGCGTATTCGCTGCAAAATAAGCATTGGCGGCATCACCGGCTTTAACAATGCTCTCCGCCAACTCGCTGACCGTTTCCAAGCTCATATCCTGACTGAAAATGCGTTCAAAGCGCCCCGAAATATCACTGATAAGCCTTTTATCTTCATCATTCACGCCTGCTTTTGACGGCACTTTGCCGTCAAGGCTCTTCTGAACCATTTTCAATACGCGCATTTGCAGATTTCCGATATTATTGGCCAGCATCTTATATCCCTGTTTCAGCATTGCCACGCTGATTTGAGAGTCACCGCCTAAAGTCATGTTATTAATCAGATAAAAACGCAAAGCGTCAACGCCCAACAGATTAACGACCTCAACCGGATCAACGACATTGCCGAGCGACTTTGACATTTTAACGCCACCCTCGCCGATCCAATAGCCATGAATAAAGCAGTGCTTAACCGGAGCAACCCCCAAAGCATGCAGCATAATCGGCCAATAAATGCAGTGCGGTTTCAGAATATCTTTAGCAATCAGATGATGAGAGTTGTTCCAGACCTTCTCAAAATCAGGATTATGGCCAAAGTTCAAGGTTGAAATATAGTTAACCAGCGCATCAAACCAAATATAAGTCACATAATCTTTGTCAAACGGCAGTTCCACGCCGAGCCAAACGCGCGATTTCGGACGGGAAATGCACAAATCTTCCAAAGGCTCTTTCAACATGCCCAAAACTTCATTGGCATATTTTGCAGGCTGAATCCAATCCGGATGGGATTTGATATAATCAATAAGCCATTGACGATACGGTTCCAACCTGAAGAAATAATTCTCCTCACTGATAGCTTTGGGAGCAACTTTATGATCGGGACAGCACCCGTTCTCGTCCAAATCGCTTTTTTTCTTAAACTGTTCGCAGCCTTCGCAATATAACCCTTCATACGACTTTTTGACAATCATGCCGCGATCATAAATATTTTGCAAAATTTCCTGCACGATTTTTTTATGTTCAGGCTTTGAGGTCCTGACAAAATAATCGAAATCGATTCCCAAATCCACAAACAGGTTTTTAAAGTTATCGCTCTGACGTTGTAAAAATTCTTCGGCAGACAAACCGCTGGCTTCAATACTGTGCTGGTTTTTCTGCCCGTGTTCGTCAGTGCCGGTGGAATAATATATGCTGTTACCCCGCATCTGCTCAAACTTCTTCATAACATCGCCCAAAATAGAAGTATAGGCATGTCCGATATGCGGCAGACCGTTCAGATAATAAATCGGGGTAGTAATATATTTTTCCATCTCTTAACCTCCAAAAAAGCCAAAAACTTTTCGGAGATTATACCAACTCCATACCAAAATCAACGTTTTTTTAAGCATGGTGTAGTGTCGCAAAGTAACATTCAAACAAGCCCTATTATTTTTAATAAAATTGAAAAAAGTCCTTTATTTCTAAAAATTAATGTGCTATATAACTTGTATTCTTTCATATGATATCTTTTGAAAGTGGGGTCAAAAGCCCCGCTTTTTTGTTAATAAAAAGGAAAAAACATGCAAAAAAAGCACCACCTGTATGACATGCTTGAACCGGCGGTAAACGAATTAGGTTTTGATCTGGTCAGAGTTATTACCATCGGCAACGTCAATCCGACCTTGCAGGTAATGATAGAGCGTAAAGACCGCAAAAACATCGTGGTTGAAGACTGCGCTGCGGTCAGCCGGATGATTTCCACATTGCTGGACGAAAAAGATCCGATATCAGGCAAATATACTCTTGAAGTTTCGTCCCCCGGACTTGATCGGCCGCTCGTCAACCTTGAGAATTTTATCAGATTTGCCGGTTTTGAAGCAAAAATCGAAACCGATACGGAAATTGAAAAACGTAAAAGATTCAAAGGACGTATCATACGCGTCGAAGGCGATACAATTGTTTTTGCCATGGACGACAAAAAATGGAACATTCCGTATGAGGCCGTCGCAAAAGCCAAATTGCTGCTGACAGACGAACTTATCGCCGAAGCCGAGGCTGAAGCTGAAGCCGAAGAACAAGAAGAAAACTTCAACTAATTTTTCAAAGAGGGAAAAATGCAAAATATTGAAAACATGCCCAGACCCGAAATCATTTTGGTTGCTGACACCGTAGCCAGAGAAAAAAACATCGACAAAGAAGATGTTTTTACAGCTATGGAAGTTGCCATTCAAAAAGCCGGACGCTCCCGTTACGGTTTTGAACACGACATTCGCGCTTTTATTGACCGCAAAACAGGTGCCATAACCCTGTCGCGCTATCGTGAAGTCGTCGACGAAATCGACGAAGAAAGCGAATTTACTCAAATTTTGCTTGAAGACGCTCAGGCAATTAACAAGGACATCAAAGTCGGGGAATATATCATTGACCCGCTGCCTCCGATTGATTTCGGCCGCGTTGCCGCCCAAACGGCCAAACAGGTTATTGTTCAAAAAGTACGTGATGCCGAACGCAATCGTCAATATGAAGAATATAAAGAAAAAATCGGCACTATTATCAACGGTACGATTAAAAGAATTGAATTCGGCAACGTCATTGTTGACATCGGCAAAACCGAAGCCATTTTGCGCCGCGACGAAATCATCCCGCGGGAAAAATTCAAAAACGGCGACCGCATCCGCGCTTATGTTCTGGATGTTCGCCGCGAAAACAAAGGTCCACAGATTTTCCTGTCACGTACTTGCCCTGATTTTCTGGCAGCCTTGTTTACGCAGGAAGTTCCGGAAATTTATGACGGTATTGTTAAAATTGTCAGTGTTGCCCGCGACCCCGGCTCAAAAGCCAAAATTGCCGTTCGTGCCAACGATATGACCATTGACCCCGTCGGCGCTTGCGTCGGTTTGCGCGGCATTCGCGTTCAAGCCGTCGTTACGGAACTGCAGGGTGAAAAAATTGATATTATCCCTTATTCCGAAGACAAGGCTCAATACATTGTCAGCGCTTTGGCTCCGGCAGAAGTTACAAAAGTTGTTATCGACGAAGACAACAACCGCATTGAAGCCGTTGTTCCGAAAGAACAGTTTTCTATCGCTATCGGTCGCCGCGGGCAAAACGTCAAACTGGCTTCACAAATTTTGGGCTGCGACATTGATGTCCTGACCGAAGAAGAGGAACAGGAACGCAGAGCAAATGAAAACAAAATCCGTTCTCAGCGTTTTATGGATGCTCTGGACGTTGATGAAATGATTGCTCATTTGTTGATTGCCGAAGGCTTTACCAACATCGACGAAGTTGCCGGCGTACAACTGAGCGAATTGGCCGAAATCGAAGGTTTTGACGAAGACGTCGCAACCGAATTGCAAAACCGCGCCAAAGAGTTTATTGCCAAACGCAATGCCGAATTTGCCCAGAAGAGCAAATCGCTCGGTATTGACGAAACAATCAAAACCGTAACCGGACTGGATCAGGACTTCATTATCATTCTGGCCGAAAAAGGTGTCAAAACCCTTGACGACGTTGCTGATTTGGCTGCCGACGAACTGATTGAAATGCTCGGTGAAAACAGTCTGTCGGTCGACGAAGCCAATAAAGTGATTATGGCTGCCCGTGAACACTGGTTTGCCAACGAAGGACAAAATTCGGATGAAGGAAGCAAATAATCCCAACCGAACATGCCTTTTGACCGGCGAGGAAAAACCGCAGGAAGAACTCCTGCGGTTCACCCTCACGCCGGACAGACAGGTTATACCCGATTTCAAGAAAAGGCTGTCAGGAAAAGGTTTTTACCTGACAAATTCGAAACAGGCTCTGGCTGATGCAATTGCAAAAAATGTTTTCCGCAAATTCGGCAAAAACACCGCTGTTATGCCTAACTTGTTGGAAATTGTAGAAAATATCTTGAAAAGTAGGGCATTAGAGTCTATAAATCTGGCTAAAAAGGCGGGCGTACTTATTTCCGGCTTTGATAAAGTAAAAGAAAAACTGGCCGCAGGCAAGGTTGCGTTTGTACTTGAAGCCGTTGATGCCGGCACTGACGGAAACGCAAAAATCAAAGCCGCCGCTAAGAATACGGAAATTTTGACATTGTTCAGTATTGAGGAGTTAGACAAGGCACTAAACAGAGTAAACACGGTTCATGCCGCCCTACTTAAAAGCGAAATGAGCCAAACAGTATATAAACAATTACGAAAATGGCAAAATTTTATTAATTCTTAAAACGAATAGATGGAGAATAATTTACATGACGGAAGATAGTGCAAAAACCAAATTAACCTTATCAGGCAAAAAAACCCTGACTTTAAAAGGTTTGGGAGAAAAAGCATCTTCTCATGACGGTAAAAAAGTCGTGCAGGTTGAGGTTCGCAAAAAAAGAACAATTGCAGCCAATGCTCCTGCCGAAAAAGAAGTTAAACTTGACGAGGCTACCCAGGCCAAATTGCGGCTGATTGCCGAAGCAAAAGAACATGAAGCAAAACGTCAGCTTGAAGAAGCTGAAAAACAGCAGCAACGTCAAAAAATTGAAGAAGAAATCCGCGCAGAAAAACAGCGCAAAGAAGCTGAAGAAGCAGAACGTCAGGCTGCCTTGGAAGCCAAAAAAGCAAAAGAAGCCGAAGAAAAGGCAGCTAAAGAAAAAGCTGCTGCCAAAACTGCAGCTTCGGCAACAAATGACGATGATAAAAACTTTAAGGCAAAAGATAAAGAACGTCACGGTAAAAGTTTTGACGAAGATGAAGATGAAAATTTTGCCAACAAGAAAAGTGCGACAAATCGCAGCGAGGCTTTTGAACAGGATCGCCGCAAAATTACAAAACGCAGTTTTGAACCGCAACGCCGCAACAACAAAGTAAACATCAACAGTTTTGGCGGAGACGATGATGATGACGATTACGGATTTGGTGCACCGAGACGCCGCTTTAAGAAAAAACAGCCAAAGCCGGTTGTTGTTGTGCAACCGCAAGAAAAAATAATTAAAGAAGTCATCATTCCTGAAGTAATTACCGTTCAGGAATTGGCAAACCGCATGGCGGAAAAAAGCGCCGACGTTATCAAAAAATTAATGGCTCTCGGCGTTATGGCCACTATCAATCAGGCAATTGACGCAGATACGGCGCAGATCATCGTCGAAGAAATGGGACACAAATGGAAACGCGTGGCCGACAGCGATGTTGAAGACGTTTTAAAAAATGCTGATGACAACCTGCCGGAAAAACAGCTTCCGCGCGCTCCGGTCGTTACAGTAATGGGACACGTTGACCACGGCAAAACCTCTTTGCTCGACGCCCTGCGCGAAACTAACGTTGTTGCCAAAGAAGCCGGCGGCATTACCCAGCATATCGGCGCTTACCAGATTGAAGTAGACGGCGGCAAAAAAATTACCTTTATTGACACCCCCGGACACGAAGCATTTTCAGAAATGCGCGCCCGCGGTGCAAAAGTTACGGATATTGTGGTTCTGGTCGTTGCAGCCAATGACGGCATAATGCCGCAAACAGTTGAGGCCATCCGCCACGCACAAGCCGCAGAGGTTCCGATTGTCGTAGCAATCAACAAAATAGACCTCCCCGGTGCCGACCCGATGAAAGTCAAAACCGCTTTGCTCCAACACGGCATTGCCGTTGAAGAAATGGGGGGCGAATGCCTCTGTGCAGAAGTTTCTGCAAAAAAACGCATCAATATAAACAAATTGTTGGAAGCCATTTTATTGCAGGCTGAAATTCTTGATTTGAAAGCCAATCCGAATTGTAAAGCCAACGGTACAGTTATTGAGGCAAAAATGGAAAAAGGTCGCGGTTCCGTTGCCACTTTGTTAGTTCAACAGGGAACGTTGCAAATCGGCGACATCATCATTGCCGGCAGAGAATGGGGACACGTCCGCGCCATGTTCAACGAACATGGACAGAAGAGCCATGCCGCCACACCGGCAACGCCTGTTGAAGTTCTGGGACTACAGGGAACGCCGGCAGCCGGCGATAACTTCAATGTTGTAGAAAGCGAGGCTCAGGCTAAGGAAATCGTTAATTATCGTATTCAAAAAGAACGTGACGCCAAATTGGTTAAGAGTGCCAAGTCGGCTATGGAGCAAATGCTTGACAAGATTAAATCCGGCGAAATCAAACACCTGCCTGTTGTTATCAAAGCTGACGTACAAGGCTCTATTGAAGCGATTGAAGGCACATTGAACAAACTTTCCAACAACGAAGTCAGTGTTCAAATTCTGCATTCTGCGGTCGGACCGATTTCAGAATCAGACATTACTCTGGCCAAGGCATCACACGCCTTTATTATCGGCTTTAACGTCCGCGCCATCCCTCAGGCTCGCGATATGGCTCGCCGTGACGGCATTGATATTCGCTATTATTCAATTATCTATGACGTGGCCGACGATGTTAAGAAAGGGCTTGAAGGCATGCTGTCGCCGGAGCTCAAAGAAAAGATTTTGGGTTATGCTGAAATTCGCAACGTTTTCAACATTACAGGTGTCGGACGTGTAGCCGGATGCATGATTACCGAAGGCATGGTCAAACGCGGCGCCAAAGTTCGTCTGCTGCGTGACAACGTTGTTATTCATGACGGCAACCTCGGACAGCTCAAGCGCTTCAAAGACGATGTCAAAGAAGTCAAAGACGGTTACGAATGCGGCATGAGCTTTGAAAACTATAACGACATTCAGGTCGGTGACTTTATTGAATGTTATGAAATTGAAGCTATTGCTGCAAAATTGGCATAATTTGAGGATATAAAAATGGCAATCAAAGAATTATCACAGAGACAGCTTCGCGTCGGTCAGGAAATCAAACGGATCATTGCCGAAGAAATTAACTTCGGCCGCGTCCGCAACCTTGAAGGTATTGACGTACTGGTTACGGTTATGGAAGCCAGAGTGTCACCTGACTTAAAATATGCCGACGTCTTTTTTGTAACTTCAAACAGCCAAAAAGAAAACGAAGTTCAGGAGGGCTTGCAGCTTGCTGCCAACCACTTCCGCAAAGTTATTTCTTCCAAGACGGCTTTACGCTACGTTCCGGAAATTCGTTTTTTTATTGATGACACGATGGCAGAAGCCGACAAAATAGAAAAGCTTCTGCACAATCCGAAAGTTGCAAAAGATTTGGAAAACTGATTTCCGCCAACACAAAAACAAAGGCTTCGGTTTTTCCGAAGCTTTTGTTTTTTAAACAACATTTGACAAGACAGACCGTTTCTTCTATGAAGAAAAAAACAGAAAGGATTTTCATGAGCCGCAAAAAAGGAAACGAAGTCAACGGCTGGCTGATTATCGACAAGCCGGAAGGCATGGGATCGACGCAAGTTGTCAACCTTACCCGTCGATTGCTTAATGCAAAAAAGAACGGACATACGGGAACGCTCGACCCTTTTGCTACCGGCGTTTTGCCTATTGCTTTCGGCGAAGCGACAAAACTGATAGATTTTCTGTCGGATGCCGACAAAGAATATGAATTTACCATAAAATTCGGCAGCGAAACAGATACCGGCGACCACACGGGGCAAAAAACGGCTACGGGGGGCAAGATGCCATCAAAAGAGGAAATACTTGCCGTTCTGCCTCGTTTTACGGGAAAAATCAAACAAACACCGCCCGTCTACTCAGCCGTCAAAATCAATGGACAAAGGGCTTATGATCTTGCTCGTCGCGGAGAAAAAGTGGAAATTCCCGAAAGGGAAGTCGATATTTTTTCGCTTGAACTGCTGAACTACAACAAAACGGTTGTGGATTTTAAGGTATTTTGCTCCAAAGGAACATATGTCCGCTCTTTAGGGCGGGATATGGCTCGGGCGCTCGGGACTTTCGGACACTTAAGCAGGCTCCGCCGTACCCGCTGCGGACTTTTTACGCTTAACGATACGATTTTACTGGATAATTTAAAAAATATGGTATATGTTGAGCAGGCAATTAACTTATTGCTTCCGTTAGAAACCTCTCTGCGCGACATCGCGGTTATGGCTGTTTCGGAAGCAGAGGCTGACAAACTCAGACACGGACAAGCACTCAGCCCTAAAACAAGGGAAGGGCAATTTGCTCCGCAGACAACTGCGGCAGCCGTTTCTGAGGGAATATTGACAGCCATCGTCCGGATTGACGAAAACAGAATTTCGCCGATTCGGGTTTTTAACCTAACTACTAAATAAGAGGAAAATACAGATGTCGATTACAAAAGAAACTACAAGCGAGTTAGTTAAAACTTACGGCCTGAGCGAAGGCGATACAGGTTCTCCGGAAGTTCAGATTGCAATCTGGACAACCCGTATCAATAACCTGATCAACCACTTCAACACTCACCGCAAAGATCTTCATTCCCGTTTGGGTCTGATGAAAATGGTATCAAAACGCCGTCACCTTTTGGACTACCTGAAAGGCAAAGATGAGAAGAGATATCAGGAAATCATTCAAAAACTTAACATTCGTAGATAAGTTTTTACACATTGCGGGACAAGCTTGTCCCGCAATGCTTTTATTAAATCCTTGCCTGCAAAACCGGTAAGGTGCTGTTTTTAAAGATGGAAAAGAGAAAGGTAATTTAATATGAATAGCTTAAAAGTATCCACCCGTGAATTAGATTGGGGCGGACGCAAACTGGTTCTCGAAACCGGAAAAGTGGCAAAACAAGCCACCGGTTCGGTTATCGCGACCTATGGAGAAACAAAAGTTCTGGCTACAGTCTGCGCAGCCAAAGAGGCTAAAGCCGATCAGGACTTTTTCCCACTGACTGTCAACTATCAGGAAAAATATTATGCAACCGGCAAAATCCCCGGCGGTTTTATGAAAAGAGAAGGCAAGCCCTCTGAACACGAAGTTCTGGTTTCACGTTTGATTGACCGCCCGATTCGTCCGTTGTTTCCGGATGCTTTTAAGAACGAAGTTCAAATTATCTGCACCGTTCTGACACATGACCAAAAAAATACGTCCGACGTGGTTGCCATGATTGCGGCTTCAGCCGCTTTGGCTGTTTCGGGTATTCCGTTTATGGGACCGATCGGCGCCGCCAAAATCGGTTACAAAGACGGACAATTTATTTTGAACCCGACTGTTGACGAACAGAAAGATTCCGAATTGGAACTGACCGTTGCCGGCACAAAAGAAGGCGTTTTAATGGTTGAATCAGAAGCCAACGAATTGTCGGAAGAAACAATGTTAAATGCCGTTATGTTTGGCTTTGACAGCTTCCAGCCGGTCATTGCCATGATTGAAGATTTGGCAAAAGAAGCCGGTCATCCGGCATGGGAAGCCCCCGTATTTCCGAAAGAATTTGACGAACTTTATGAACGTATCGCCAAAAACTTCCGCGCTAAATATGAACAGGCTTTCACCGAAACCGATAAACTGACCCGCGGTACTCTGGTCGGACAAATTGACGAAGAAGTAAAATCCACCATTGATCCCGATAACGAATTTGAAAACAAATATCTGCTCGACGCTCTTGAAAAATTAAAACATGTCGTCGTTCGTGAAAAAGTTTTGACTACCGGACATCGCATTGACGGCCGCGACACCAAAACTGTCCGTCCGATTTGGTGTGAAGTTGACACTTTACCCACGGCTCACGGTTCCGCCATCTTTACCCGCGGCGAAACTCAGGCCTTAGTCGTAACAACCCTCGGCACCGGTGAAGACGCTCAGATTGTAGACGGACTGATGGCCGAATACAAACAAGACTTTATGCTCAATTATAACTTCCCGCCGTTCTCGGTCGGCGAATGTGGACGTATTGGTTCCCCCGGACGCCGTGAAATCGGCCACGGAAAACTGGCATGGCGTGCCATCCACCCAATGATGCCGAAAGACAAGGAAACTTTCCCTTACACCATTCGCGTTGTTTCGGAAATTCTTGAATCAAACGGTTCCTCGTCAATGGCCACCGTTTGCGGCACAACATTGTCATTAATGGCCGCCGGCGTTCCGATGATTAAACCCGTTGCCGGTATTGCAATGGGCTTAATCAAAGAAGATGACGGAAGAGTTGCCATTTTGACCGACATTCTCGGCGATGAAGATCACCTCGGCGATATGGACTTCAAGGTTGCCGGTACAAAAGACGGTGTAACCGCTTTGCAAATGGATATCAAGATTACATCCATCACCAAAGAAATTATGAAAAATGCTCTGGCTCAGGCTCATGAAGGACGCATCCACATCTTGGGAGAAATGGCCAAAGCCATTGCCGAACCGCGCAAAGAAATTTCGCCGTTAGCTCCGCGGATTATCAGCCTCAAAATTCCGGTTGATAAAATTCGTGAAGTTATCGGTTCCGGCGGTAAAGTCATTCGTGAAATTACCGAAAAAACCAACTCTAAGATTGATATCAGCGAAGACGGAACAATCCTTATCGCAACCGTTAACGGTGAAGACGGCAAAGCTGCTCTTGATTGGATTACGGGTATTGTTGCCGAACCGGAAGAAGGACATATCTATCATGGTGTTATCACCAAGATTATGGATTTCGGCGCTTTTGTCCGCTTTATCGGCAACACCGAAGGGCTGGTTCACATTTCCGAAGTCAAAAACGAGCGCATTGCTTCTGTTTCCGACTTCTATAAAGAAGGTGACAGCATCTGGGTCAAATGTCTGGGAACTGACAACCGCGGCAAGATTAAACTCTCTGCCAAACGGGTTAACCAAGAAACCGGCGAAGATCTGGAAAAATAATCAAACGTCAAAAGCCGCCTCAACAGGCGGCTTTTTTCTACTTCTCCCATAAATATTCCCTAACAAATCGGAATTCCTAAATCAACTTTAATCCGATAAAGTTAATTTTGCTTGCCGGCATGAAACGGCAATATTCCAATATATTATATCCTCTTCCGAATAAATTTAGAGATTTATAAATAATCCCACAAAAAAAACGGTACTTCCCCTAAAAGAAGAACCGTTTATCCCAAACGATGCCAAAGCGGCAAACATTTAGAAAAGCGTAGCCAACAGCACAGTCATTGCTACGATAAAAATACCGACGCACGCAAACATTCGTCGTTCGGCATTACGCTCCTGTTTTTTCCTTCGGGAAATTTCTTGTGAGGAAAGCAGCTTTCGTGAAAGGAGATCGCCATAGGCAAATATTTTATCACCTTCTTTCAGATTTTGACCATCACAATCAAGAGTGCCGATTATCATTTTTGTTCCGTCCGTAAAAGACAAAACATATCTGCTACCTGATGCAGGCAGGCCGGAAACTATTTTTCCGCAAACAGCAGGAACCATCATAATATGTTTATCCTGTTCAATTTTTTTAATAATTTTTCTCATAATTTATTTTTAATTTATATTCAAAAAGAATATAGCCGTTTTTATGTTTCTTGTCAAACAAACTCACTGCAAACATGCAAAAAGGCACTTCAACAAAGAAGTGCCTTTCAATCAGGTAAGAAGTGCAGCAACGATGCCAAACAAAAGAGCGGCAACGACAGCCAATGTGCAACCTATTTTTCTGTGACGAGCAATTTTCTTCAATTCTTTCGGAGACAACTCGCTGCGAGAAATAATGCAGTCTTCTTCATAAACATAAACTTCATCTCCTTCTTTTATAGGAGAACCGTCCAGCTCCAAAAAATCAACGACAACAAAACTTCCGTCATCAAAAACCAGCTCGCAATAACAGTTTTTCCCAAAATTCGAACCGGCACCGCAACCGACAGTCATATATGGCTGATAGTCACGCATTTTAATAATTTTCTTTTTCATATTTAATAATATTAATCGTTATTTCATTTTAACTGCTATTTCTTTACTGTCAAGTCCATACGTTTTTGCAATTGTCCGGCAAAACTGACGCAAAATATTCCGGCAATGACTAAAAGGCCACCCCATGCCTGCGCCGGAAAAACTTTTTCGCCCATCATAAAATAAGCTTCCGTACCGCTGAACAACGGTAAGCTGTAATAAATAACTCCGGTTTGCAGGCTGCCTATTTTATCCAGCGCCGTATTCCATGCCAAATAAGCAATAACAGAATTCATTATTCCCAAATAAAGAAAGACTTCCATATCCTTCAAAGACAAATTTTCAAAAGGCATTCCGCCGTTTTCAAAGCAAGCGACCGGAAAAATCATAATTGTACCGACGACGGCCGTTACCGCTAACATCGCTCGCTGTGAAATTTCTTTCGGACGCCGCGACTGCAAAATGGTATATACGGCAAAACAAAAAGCATTAAGCAGCATAAGCCAATCGCCGGCAACAAAAGGAATGTTGCCGATTGCCGACAATCTGCCGGCGGTAATGACAACGGCAACGCCGATCAATGCCGTCAAAAAACCAAAAATCTGAACGCCGTTAATTTTGCCATTCAAAAACATTGCAGACAAAACGGCAATAAACACCGGACCGGTCATTCCCAACAATGACATATTCAACGGAGACGCCGTCCGTCCGGCGTAATATATCAGCGTATTGCACAAAAACATACCGGTCAGAGACAAACCGATAATCAGCCAACGGTTTCGCCACAACACTCCACGACGGAAAACAAGCTCTTTCGCCGCTAACGGAACCAGAACCAAAGAAGCCAAAAACCAGCGCCCAAAAGCTATTTCAAACGGTTGAAGGCTCTTGGCAAAAGAAGCTGCTATAATATAATTAAAACTCCACAAAAAAACTGCGGCAAAAGCATACGCATATCCCATTGTTTCCTCCCTGCCCTTTATATAGTTGTATTTAAAGGGGAAACACCCCCTATACACAAAAAGCATGCGAATACTCTTGAAATAATATTTCTAAAGTTGTACCTTTAATCCATTAAATTGTTTAACCTACATTTTTAAGGAAAAATCTCATGAGATTATTAAAAAAAGCAAGCTCTGTTGCCTCAGCAATAGCGCTCTTTCTGTGCAGCTTTGCATTTCCTGCTGCTGCCTCTGAAATTGACCTCAACATTCCAACGCTTGACGTCGGATACGACTTTTGGGGTTATTCCGTTACCGGTTCGCAAATCTTGCTATACGGCCTCGCCATCTGCGGTCTCGGGATGATTTTTGGCTTGTACGAATTTTTTAAAATTAAAAAAATGCCGGTACACAAATCTATGGCTGACATGGCCGGACTGATTTATGAAACCTGCAAAACCTATATGAAACAGCAGGCTCTGCTTCTGGTTGTGCTTGAAGCTTTTATCGCCGTTTGCATTTTTTATTACTTTTTCGGCTTAAACGAAACGCCTTTACCGATGGTCTTAAACATTCTGCTCTGGTCAGTCTTGGGCATTCTCGGTTCTTTTTCCGTTGCTTGGTTCGGTATGCGCATTAATACCTATGCCAATGCCCGTACAGCTTTTGCCTCTCTGAAAGGCAAAGCTTTTCCGGTTATGAGCCTGCCTTTGCAATCCGGTATGTCTATCGGTGTCCTGCTGATTTGCGTTGAATTGCTGATGATGATTATCATTTTACTGTTTATCCCGCGGGAAAACGCCGGTGCCTGCTTTATCGGGTTTGCCATCGGTGAATCCCTCGGCGCTTCGGCTCTGCGCATTTGCGGCGGTATTTTTACCAAAATTGCTGACATCGGTGCCGACCTGATGAAAATCATTTTCAAAATCGATGAAGACGATGCCCGTAATCCCGGCGTAATTGCCGACTGTACCGGCGATAATGCCGGCGATTCCGTCGGCCCGACCGCCGATGGTTTTGAAACCTACGGCGTAACCGGCGTGGCTCTTATCAGCTTTATCGTTCTGGCAGCCGGCATGGCCTATGCGCCGGACGGCAGCTTGTCGATGATGGCAGACGGAGCCGACATACAGGCTCGCTTAATCGTTTGGATTTTCACAATGCGTCTGATGATGGTTCTTACCTCAATCGTCTCTTATCTGATTAACGGCAAAATTGCCAAAATTCTTTTCGGCAATAAACAAGACTTTGATTTTGAAACGCCGCTGACATCATTGGTTTGGATTACCTCATTGCTGTCAATTGCGGTTACTTTTGCCGTTTCTTACATCATGATCGGCGACATGGGCGAAAACCTGTGGTGGAAACTTTCAATCATTATCAGCTGCGGTACTTTCGCCTCGGCTGTCATTCCTGAATTTACTAAGATTTTCACTTCGTCAAAATCCATCCATGTTCAGGAAATTGTTAACGCCAGCCGTCAGGCAGGTGCGTCACTGAACATCATATCCGGTATGGTTGCCGGCAATTTCTCGGCTTTCTGGAAAGGGCTTGTCATTATCGGTCTGATGGTCATCGCTTACTTTACCTCCATCAACGGTCTCGACGATTATATGGTTTATCCGAACGTCTTTGCCTTTGGTCTGGTAGCCTTCGGCATGCTGGGCATGGGACCGGTCACCATCGCCGTTGACAGCTATGGGCCGGTGACAGACAATGCCCAATCAGTTTTCGAACTGTCCCAAATCGAACAACGTCGGGGCATCAAAAGCGAAATCAAAAAAGAATATGGTTTTGAGCCTAATTTCACGCTCGGCAAAGAATTGCTCGAACGCAACGACTCAGCCGGCAATACTTTTAAGGCAACCGCAAAGCCTGTCCTTATCGGCACGGCCGTTATCGGGGCAACCACGATGATTTTCTCCATCATCCTGCTCTTAAACCTCAAACTCGACCTGATGAATCCGATGGTTTTGTTCGGATTGCTGTTGGGCGGTGCCGTCATCTACTGGTTCTCGGGCGCCTCGATGCAGGCTGTTTCGACCGGAGCTTATCGTGCGGTTGACTATATCAGAAAACATATCAATCTTGACACTAAAAAAGCTGCCTCAATTGAAGATTCAAAATCCGTTGTCAAAATTTGCACAATTTATGCCCAGAAAGGCATGTTCAACATCTTTATGGTCATATTCTGCCTGACGATTGCTTTTGCCTGCTTCAATCCCGATCTGTTTGCCAGCTACTTGATTTCAATCGCCGTATTCGGTTTGTTCCAAGCCTTGTACATGGCAAATGCCGGCGGCGCTTGGGACAATGCCAAAAAGGTTGTTGAAGTCGACTTGAAAGAAAAAGGAACGCCGCTGCACGACGCCGCCGTAGTCGGCGATACCGTTGGTGATCCTTATAAAGACACATCTTCGGTAGCCTTAAATCCGATTATTAAGTTTACAACTTTGTTCGGCTTGTTGGCTGTCGAAATGGCAGTTTCAGCTCCGCGGTGCATTGCCCTCGGCGCCGGAATCAGCCTGCTGCTGATTGCGCTTATCTTCGTATGGCGTTCATTCTACAAAATGAGAATCAACGACTAAACGACTGATTGGCAAACCTTTGGAAAATCCTCGAAATTGGTAACAATTTTGAGGATTTTCTTGCATATTGGATTTTAATCTTATAGTATCGCCCTGATGAAGAAATTGAACATATATATTGCCGGACAAATATTTATCGGCTTTCTGCTGGTCACTTTTTCGCTGATGTCGATTTTGTGGCTCACGCAGTCTTTGCGCTTTATTGAAATGATTACCAACAAAGGACTTCCGATAAGCCTGTTCATAAAAATGACTTCCTGTCTCATGCCAAGGCTGTTTGCCATTTTATCCCCCATTTCATTGTTCGTAGCCGTTTTATTTGTTTATAACCGCATGCTGTCCGACAGAGAACTGGTTGTCATAAAATCTGCCGGCATCAGCCCTTGGCAAAGCGCAAAACCGGCTCTGTTCATGGGTATAGCCATTTCCCTATTCGCAATATATGTCAACAACTCAGCCATTCCGGCAGCAGAGAAAAAGTTTCAGGATTTGGAATGGCAGGTTAAAAACGATGTTTCGCATTTAATGTTTCGAGAAGGTGAATTTACGACACTTGATAATAATCTTACGGTTTTTATTACTTCTCACAAAAAAGACGGTTCGGTTGAAGGCGTTATGATAAACGATGAACGCAACCCCAAAACAAAAATAACCGTTGCTGCCGAAAGCGGCATTATCGTTTATACGGACCAAGGCCCCCGCATTATTCTGATTAACGGCATTCGCCATGAAATAAACAATCAAACACTGCAATTTTCTTCCTTATCTTTTGACCGCTATTCAGTTGACTTCGGCGCTTCACAAAGCAAAAAGAAACGCGGTGCATCTGCTCGTTCAAAAACGCTGAAAGAACTGCTCGGAGCCGCACAAAATCCTAACCTGACCGCAGCAGAAGCCCGTCGCTACATTGTCGAAGGGCACCGACGCCTGATTAATCCGTTTTATAATCTGGTTTTGGCGCTTATCGGCTGCGTAGGGCTATTGGTTGGCAACTTCAATCGTCGCGGACAAGGAAAAATTATTTCTCTGTCCATCTTGATAATGGTACTCCTTGAAGCCGACGATTTAATTTTTGGAAATCTGAGTGCTAAAAACTTATATTTTCTCAGCCTATTTTATGCCAATCTGATTGCGCCGTTTGCCATCAGCATTTATCTGCTCTTTTTCTATAATCCGGCATGGATTGCCCGCTTCAGATCAAAAGGAGCCGAGGCATTATGATTAAATTATCGCGTTTGACACTATCGGCGGCTCTTCTATTTTTTACCTTTTTTCCGTTCTTCTCGCACGCAGAGAAAACTCAAAAACCCACCCCTATTTTCTTTAGTGCCGATGAAGTAGAGGAAAACAGCCAAACAGGTGTAATCACTGCCCGTGGCGATGTTAATATTGTAAGAAACGGCGTAACCCTGAAAGCCGATACACTGACTTTTGACCGTAAGAAAGATATTTTAACGGCAACCGGCAACGTTAGTGTTATGCAGCCGGATGGAACAGTAGTTTTTTCGGAATACGCCAGATTAAGCGAAAAAATGTCCAAAGCAACCATAACCGAAGTTAAAGCCGTTTTATCCGATGAAAGCCGGCTGGCTGCACGCCGCATCAAACAGAATACGAACAAAGACAAGCATTTTTTCTATGCCGTTTATTCTCCTTGCGACGTTTGCCAAGATGCACCGACACCTCTGTGGTCAATCAAAGCTCGCAAAATTACTCACGATGCAACAAATCATGATGTCTACTACCGCAGCGCCTTTTTAAATATAAAGGATGTTCCGGTTTTATATACGCCGTTCCTGTCGCACCCTGACCCATCAGTCAAGCGCCGAAGCGGTTTTATGCCTCCCTCGCTGGCCAGTAATAATTACCTCGGTTCAGCAATAGAATTGCGCTATTTCATTGATATCAATGACCACGAAGATTTATTGCTGACTCCTATCATAAGCAGTGACCAGAACATCATTTTCGGCGGACGCTACAGAAAGATGATGTACAGCGGAGACGTCAACATCAGCGGCACGATAATGGAAGACAAAGACACGCACCAAACTCGCGGCAACATTGCAGCCAAAGGACGCTATGAAATTAACGACCTCTGGCTTGCTAAAATGGACATTAATTACGCATCTGACGGAGCCTACCTCAAAGACTTATCCCTTCCGGGAAGAACGGAAACCTGGCTGACATCAAAAGTTTCAGCGGAACGTTTTGACGGGCGTGACTATGCAGCCATTGAAGGCTATTCTTATAAACTGGTCAGCTATTCGCTGCGCACGTCCGATATTGACGCATATAAACAAAGGGAATACAGCAAACCGTATATTCTCCCGTTGGCAACTTATGAACAAATAAGCGATTCCAACTCCATTGGCGCTTATTTTAAGAATACGCTGAACATGGCATCGATTTACAGAGAACATAACGAAACGCAAACTCAGCGCGCAACAATGATAAATTCGTGGAATTTGCCCTACACCAGCCCGTTCGGAGAAAAATATCGCTTTGTAGCATCAGTCAAATCTGACTTATACTACATCGACAACTATTACAACTCTTATAATCAGGACTATACAGGCACGACCGGACGAATTTTCCCGCAGGCCGGGTTAGAATGGCGTTTGCCTTTTGTAAAAGCAACGGAAAGCACTCGCCAGATTATCGAGCCGATTATCGTCGCTGCTGCCGCCCCCAACGGAGGAAACAAACCCGATAAAATTCCGAATGAAGACAGTCTTAACGCACAGCTTGACGACAGTAATATTTTGGATCTTGACCGTTATGCCGGCTATGACCGCAACGATACGGGAAGCCGTGTCAGTTACGGCTTAAACTGGAGCGCTTACGGCAATATTATCGGCCGGACGTCATCATTTTTCGGACAAACTTATTACCTGAAAAAAGATGAAAGTTTTGCTCAAAATCTCGGCGATGACTCACACTTCAGCGACTATGTCGGACGCATTTTCGCCGCACCGAATTCGTATCTTGATTTTAACTATCGTTTCAGGCTTGATAAAGACGACTTTAGTATTAAATACAGTGAGGTCAATACTCGTATCGGGTCTCAAATGTTGTCGGCATACATCTCGTTCACGTCAATTAAAGGCCGTGAACAAAAAGGCTCGGACAACGATCTGTACTTTTTTGATGACTACAAGGAAAGAAAAGAGCTGTATACATCTCTTAATGCAAAACTTTCCAGAGACTGGAGCTTTGTCATTTATAACAGGCAAAACCTGTCAAAAGAAAATAATATTTCTCTTGAACACGGCGGCAAGCTGATTTATGAAGACGAATGCTTCAAACTTATTTTTAACACACATAAATATAACTCAACCGACCCTGACTACGACGACGGCTATGAATTTTCAGCAACATTCCTGCTTAAAACGCTGGGTGGCGTCGGATCGGAATAAAGGAACAGACTATGATAAAATTTTTTATTTTGTTACTCAGCCTGACTATGGCACTTCCGGCACAAGCACAATTTGCCGCCGGATATGCTCCCCGCTATGACTATGACGAACAGGAGGCTTCTTCCGACGAAGATGAAAGCGAAGCGGAAACATCATCGGTGTTTCAATCCCGCATGCCGACAGCAACAGAAACGCCGGCGCCTCGTCCAATTGCTCCGCAGGCCGTAAAAAAACCAACGCCATATTCCGGAAATATTAGAATTTTAGCCTCGGTCAACGGCGAAATTATCACAACCGAAGACATTAATAACCGCGTCCGCGCTTTCTGCATGACAACCGGCATTCCGTACAATGACCAAACAAAACTGCTTATCATTAACAAAGTTATGCAGAACACCATTGACGAAAAGCTCAAACTGCAAGATGCCGTAAAGAATAAAATTGAAATTACGGAACAGGAAATTGATGATGCCGTTAAGAGTTTTGCCCGCAGCAACAAATCATCAGAAAAAGAACTCAAACAAGCCTTCAAAGAACACGGCGTCGGCGAAGCAATTTTCCGCGAACAAATGAAAAGCGACTTAGCTTGGGTAAGACTGGTGCGCAGCAAAACCGCCAACGACACTGTAACCGAAATCGAAATACAAGATGCCCTTGAAGCAACAAAAAAAGATATGAACAAAACAAAGTTCATGATCTCTGAAATTGTCATAAATCGTAAAGATGCAAAAAACATTTATGATTTATCCCAAACTCTCCGACAGGATCCGCGTTTTGAAATGTACGCAGCCCAATTTTCTCAAAGCCCGAGTGCTGCAAGCGGCGGACGTTTAGGATGGATAAGCATAGGCCAGCTTCCGGAAGCTCTTGATAAAGCTCTAAGCAAAATGACGGCAGGACAGGTATCCGATCCGATATTATACAATGATGCCTATTACATTTTACGTGTCGAACAAAAATTTGATCCGTCAAAAGACAACCTTCCCGAACCAAGCTCAGCGGAAATAGCTGAAATGCTTGCCGGACAGAAAACTGAACGTTTTGCCGCCCGCCATCTGCAAGAACTGCGCCAACGGGCAGCTATTGAACTGAAAGAATAAAACATGCTTCCGTCACTGCGCGAAACCGTCGACTTTTACGGGCTGATGGCCAATAAGGCTCTGGGGCAAAATTTTTTGCTGGATTCCAACATAACCGAAAAAATTGTCCGTCTCAGCCTGAATAAGCAAAACCTAAAAGACTTTAGCAACTTTAATATGATTGAGGTCGGCCCCGGTCCTGGCGGATTGACCCGTGCGATTTTAGGACAAAATCCCCAATCTTTAACCGTTGTCGAAATGGATTCGCGCTGTATCCGTATTATGCAGGATTTGAAAAACGAAACGAACTGCCCGATGAACATTATCAACGGAGACGCGTTGACATACAATCCCGTCTCTGAAACGCCGGCTCCCCGACAAATCATCAGCAATCTGCCCTATAACGTCTCGGTTCCGCTGTTGATGAAATGGCTGCCGCAAATATCGGAATATTCCGCACTGACGCTTATGTTTCAAAAAGAAGTAGCCGAACGCATAATGGCACCGATCCGTTGCAAAGATTACGGGCGGGTATCCGTCATTGCGCAATTGACTTGCTCGGTTGAAAAATTGATGGATTTAAATCCCGAATGTTTTACGCCGGCTCCCAAAATATGGTCAAGCGTTCTGCTTTTTCGCCCACTACCGAATGCAATTTCCGCTGCCGAAATTGCCAAAATCGAAAAAATAACAGCGCTTGCGTTCGGGCAACGGCGAAAAATGTTAAGACAAAGCCTGAAATCGCTGCCGGATATCACGTCAAAACTTGAACAATTGAATATTCCTTTAACAGCCAGAGCCGAAGAACTGACGCCGCAGCAATTTTTGGAACTATCCCGCCTTTTTTAGATATTTTGTCAAATTTTGTTGATTTACATTTTTATCCGTGTTATAAATGGAAAGTTATCGCTATTATTAATCAATTAAATAAATCTACAAATGAATCAAAAAGAAGTTTACAAAACTTTCGCTCAAAAACTGGGCGTAAAGCGCATGAGCCTTCAAAATTCACGGCTTTCTGACGGAAAAATCTATGTCGAATACTTTAAACAAGTCGTCCGACATATCAATAAGGGCATATTGGAAAACAAATACAATATCAACCCGACAGAAGAGTTCTCCGACAAATCAAAAGACCCGTGGGGATATCTTAATCCGAACGCCTCACTACTCGACTTTGCCCACCTGCTGGCCATGCCGTCCAGCCGTACATCTGCTGCCATCCGTGCCCAGTGTACACACCCCCGCATCAGCAAAAAAATGCTGACCATGCTTCTAGCAGACCAACTGGAAAAAGAGCCGGAGGAGATCAATCTTGAGATGAAAGTGCGTGACATCCGCCTGCCGCTTGCCGGTTACAACAAACACTCTTGGGTAACCTTCATCAAGTGGTGCGAACAAGCCGGATATACCGGACACCCGCAAAATCTTAACGAAATTGCGGACATGACGGTTAATAGCCTATTCGATTGTTGGGTAAGATAAGACATCTGCCGCCACAACATAAAAAAAGCACCTAAAAGGTGCTTTTTTTATGTTTAAGCATATTCAGAACGGGAAAACATATTCATAAACCGACGCAGGCCGGACTGCTGTTTTTGTTGAGGTACTGTCTTAACTTCTTCCCTTTCGGCAATCGTCGCGGCAACATCTTCGCATTGATAATGCCTTGTTCCGAACTGAGGCTCTTGACAAACATCTGCTTTTTCGCCGCGCAGACTTGCCAGTTCCTCCCGTTTTTGCTGCAAACGCGCATTATCGGCTCGCATTCCGGCCACGAGATCGGTACGTTGCAAGCTTTCTACTTCACGCCGCTGCCGGAAAGCGGCAATTCTATCACTTATCGACGAATGTCCGGCGCTCATTGACGCCGACAGCCTATCCATTTCACTCTGTTGTTCCGGTTCTTGTCTTGTTTCGGATATTTCCGATGATTGCTGCGGCAAAGCCGTTTCCTCCAATTGCTGCTCTTGTTCGGCATTCAACTGGTTATCCAACTGCAAAAGCTCATTATCGTTAAGTTTTTTAAAATGATGAGCAAAACATTTTTTAGCATAATCGCTCGTATGAAAAACCGAGACCGGCTTATTGAGATAATAAGACATGCCGCCGCCTATTCGTTCATTATTGCCTGCTGTATAAGTAACTCTCCCTGTTTCGGAAACATTAGCCCTGATACAATGCAGACCGGAAGCCGTATTGTTTGCCGTACCTATTTTGACAAACAACAAATCTCCGTCTTTAAGCTTGGGATTTCCCTGACTGTCACAAATTACCTGCCCTCTCGCATTAACATATGACGAAACGGTAATGTTGTTTTTACAGGCAGCATTGTCAACAAAACCGCCACTGGCATATTTCCTGATTGTATCCGGACAACTTCGGGTTTCCTCATAACGGACAGAATCTCGCGAGCAAACGGGATTGCCGAAATTATAATTATCTTTTGTTTTGATAAAAAGCGGATTTGTCAATTCATCCGTTTCAGGCATTTCTTTTTTTAAGACTGACCGCAAATCTTGACCTATTTGAGCATTTGCCTTGTTCATTGCATCAAACTGAATGGCCACACAATAATTAGCAGCCATTCCCGACAAGCCGAAATCTTTGCCATATCGGGTACAGGCATACTTTTTGCGTTGTATAGAATTTGCTGCCGGCTGCGAAAACCTCTGTTTTACATCTCTGACCGATTCTGTCACGATTTCGCCCTGACGTGCGATAAACTCTTGCGTTTTAGCAGCGGACAAACGCTCAACCAACTCTGCTCTCTGTTCGGGGCTTAATTCCTCGGCCGGTTCATCTTCCTGTTGACCGTCCACCGTTATTATTTCTTCCATCATTTCATCCATTGCCGTCTCCTTTTTTTCATTATAGCCGCAAAAACGAAACAAAACAAATTTTTTATGGTTACAAAATTATGACTTCCGACCGTTATTTTCGTTTCGGCTCAGCGGATGGCTGCGGCGCACTTCTTCACACAATTTTTCAGATATAATATGCGTATAGATTTCTGTTGTTGAAATATCTTCATGCCCTAACATTTTTTGCACACTGCGCAAATCAACCTGACGATTCAATAAATGAGTGGCAAAAGAATGGCGGAGCACATGCGGAGAAATCTTTGATGGAGAAATGCCGGCTTTAATTGCCAAATTTTTCAAATTTTTGAAAAAGCTGTCTCTAGTAATATGCCCACCTGCCGCATTTCGGGAAGGAAACATCCACGGAGATTCATCACCGTTCAAATATATTTGACGAACAGCTTTATACTTTTCCACCTCATCCAAAGCAGCCCGCGCTACCGGAACGATTCGCTCCTTGCTGCCTTTTCCCCAGACGACTATATACCCCGCATCCGAGTTTATGCCGTTAAGTGGAAGGCTGACCAACTCCGAAACACGCAAACCGCTTGCATACATCAGCTTTAACATTGCCGACAATCGTTGGGCTCCAAAGGTTTCTCCGCCTCCTGCGGCCGCAAATAAGCGCTTAATTTCATCTTCTGTCAAAAATTTTGGTAACGGTTTTTCCTGACGGGGCGATTTGATATTGGCAGCCAAATTGTCTTTAATTTCTCTTTCCGTGTATAAAAATTTGTAAAATTCGCGAATAGCCGACAGCTTGCGGGCAACAGTCTTAGGGCTGAAGCCCCTGTCACTCAGATCGGCAATAAATCTGCGGATTTTCTCTTCAGCCTTATCCGTGTGCCAAGCCCCTCCCGCATATTCGGCAAATTGCTCCAAATCACGGCAATAAGCTTCAAGTGTATTTGCAGAAGCGCCCTTTTCGGCAGCTTCCATATTAAGAAAAAGACGGATATATTTCTGCACCGCATCCATTTATTTGGCAAAAGTATTAGCTATCGGCTGTTCTACTGTCTCCTCATTAAAAGGCATTTCTTGTGACACGGCCCAAAGAGCCGCTCCCAAAGCAACAGCAATTAAAACATAGACCCAAGTATAGTTTTTTTTACGATTTAACATAAACTTGCCCTTTTCTGCAAAAAAATATTGATAAAATTAAAACTGTTTATATTATGGCAATAATATTTGAAACAAAGATTAAAAACAATGCAAATTAATAAAATAATTTTATTGGTCGGATTAATGGGCAGCGGCAAAACCAGCGTCGGCAAACGCTTGGCGAAAAAACTCAACCTGCCCTTTATCGACGGCGATCAGGAAATTGAAAAAGCCGCCGGCTTGCCCCTTGTAGATGTTTTAAAATGCTTCGGAGAAGAAGAATACCGCGCCGGAGAAACCCGTGTCATGCACCGCTTGTTGCAGGGACAACCCTGCGTCTTAGCCTCGGGCGGCGGCTCTTTCGTGCCGCAACAAACCCGCGACCTTGCAAAAGAACATGCCATTACTGTTTGGCTCAAAGCGGATATCGACACGCTTTACCACCGCACTTATGGGCGTAAGCATCGTCCTTTTCTGAGGGGAAACGACAGCCACCTGAAAAATAAACTTGAGCAATATATCGGCGAAGAATACCCCTATTATTCCGAAGCTGATATTGTCGTAGAAACAAGGGATGAGGCGGTTGAGGCTACAGTTTCAAGGGTAACGGCAGCTCTTAACCGTTTTATTGATGCAAAATCATCCTGTTAACTCAAAAAAACTCTTTACAATTTGCAAAATTGTTGTAAAAAGACAGCGGACTTCAAATGGTTGGAGCCCGTAACTTTTAATTACACACGCAGACCAGCGGAGCCTGAAAGCTTTCGCTCCGGTGCCTGAAAACAGGCCGACAGTCTGCGGAGGTTTAACCGGAAAACAAAGGATATAATAATGAGTCTTCCAAAATTTACTATTCGCCAGATGATTGAAAACGGCGTACACTTCGGACACCACGCTCGTCGTTGGAACCCGAAAATGGCTGAATTTATCTATGGCAAAAAAGATAATGTTCACATCATTGACTTGCAGCAAACCTACCCGATGCTCTACACTGCATTGAACACTGCTCGTGAAATTGCAGCCAACGGCGGCAAGGTATTGTTTGTCGGCACCAAAAGACAGGCTCAGGACATTATTAAAGAAAATGCTGAGAGATGCGGCCAGTATTACGTTAACTACCGTTGGCTCGGCGGTATGCTGACCAACTGGAAAACTGTTTACAAATCAATTTCTCGTTTGAATAAATTAAACGAAATGTTTGAAAACAACGCTACCGACGGCTATACAAAAAAAGAATTGCTCAACCTGAAAAAAGAACAGGAAAAATTGGCTAAAGAATTAAACGGCGTTATGAACATGGGCGGACAGCCTGACTTGTTGTTCGTTGTTGACATGCCGAAAGAAGATCTGGCCATCAAAGAAGCCAAAAAACTGGGTATTCCGGTTATCGGTATTGCCGATACCAATGCTGACCCGTCTTTGGTTGATTTTCCGGTTCCGGGTAACGACGATGCCGTACGCGCCATCCAGTTCTACTGCGAATTGCTGTCATCTGCCGTATTAGACGGCATTCAGGCAGAAATCGCTGCTCAAGGCGTTAAGGTTGACGAAATTGTAGCAGAAGCTAAACCGGCTCGCAAAAAAGCCGCTAAAAAAGACGAAGCAGAAACTGCCGAAGAAAAAGCTCCGGCTAAAAAAGCCGCTGCAAAGAAAAAAGCTGCTGCCGAATAATAGCTTATTGCTATAAACACTTACCAAATGGCGGTATTTTATCTGACTAAAATATCGCCATTTTAATTCAAACACAAATTTGGGGAAAATTAATGAGCGAAATTACTGCCTCTATGGTAAAAGAATTAAGAGAATCAACCGGTGCCGGTATGCTTGATTGCAAAAAAGCTTTGGTTGAAACCAACGGCGATATGGAAAAAGCTGTTGACTGGCTGCGCAAAAAAGGTTTGGCTTCTGCTGCTAAAAAATCCAGCCGTATTGCTGCCGAAGGTTTGGTTGCCGTTGCTGTTGAAAGCAACAAAGGCGCCATCGTCGAAGTCAACTCGGAAACCGACTTCGTTGCCAAAAACGACCTTTTCCAAGAATATGTTGAAGATGCCGCTTTGGTTGCTCTTGCCAGCAACGGCGAAGTCTGCGACATGAAAACTTTTAACTGCCCGAAATGCGGCAAAACTTTTGAAGAACGACTGACTGACCTGATTGCAAAAATCGGTGAAAATATGACTTTGCGCCGTGCAAAAATGGTTGAAGTCAATGACGGTGTCGTTGCATCATACATCCACAACGTAGCCCGCAACAACTTGGGTAAAATCGGCGTGTTGGTTGCTCTTGAATCAACTGCAGACAAAGCCAAATTGGCTGAACTCGGCAAACACTTGGCTATGCACATTGCTGCTTCGCGTCCGTTGTTCCAGACAATTGATGCCGTAGATCCTGCTGCCGTTGAGCGTGAAAAAGCCATTTTCAGCGAACAAGCAAAAGCTTCAGGCAAACCGGAAAACATTATCGAAAAGATGATTGAAGGCCGCATCAAAAAATACTATGACGAAGTTGTATTTGAAGAACAGGCTTATATCATGGATCCTGATAAAAAAATCAAACAGGTTGTTGCCGATGCTGCCAAAGAACTTGGTACTGACATTAAAATCAAAGAGTTTGTATGCTTCAAACTCGGCGAAGGTATTCAGAAAAAAGAAGAAGACTTCGCAGCTGAAGTTGCCGCTCAATTGGCAAAATAATTTCAGTTCTGAAATTGCAACAAAAAAGCACCGATTCAAATCGGTGCTTTTTTCATAACGATACGGAGACTTTAACAGCTGGGATAATTTGCCAATCTTTGCTGCAAAATTTCCAGAACCAAGCCATATAAAGGCTGTATCAGTTCATCATCTGCGGCCAACACTTTCAGGTTTTCCGTTGCCGCAATCAAATCCAGTAACGGCATGGACGATATCGCAGAAACCACAATTTCGGGATTTTCGGCAATTTCATCTCACAGGTTGGAGAAATCGAAACCGCGGCGTTTAAATTCAGATCTGATTTCATCATAATATTCCAAACATTGCGCCGCAAAAGCGCGAACATCGGCAGGAAGATCATCAGAACAATCAACACCTGCTTTAACAAACTCCAGCTTGGTCTGATACTCAATAAGCTCCTTTACTGAAGCGGCTCTAAGGTCAAGCGCCTGTAGTTCCGCCAGCATTTGCGCCAAATCGATAACAACTTTTTTCATAAAAAATAGGTATAAAATTAATAATATGATTGAACGTCCAGATTAAGCCAAACCACGGCAAGAAACAAGGAGAATCTTAAGCGGCCGTAAACAAATCTTTTATCTTGTCGAAAAAGCTTTTTTCTTCCGGCTGACAGTTATCATGGCCGGAAACGGTTCGAAATTCTTCCAACAGCTCTTTTTGACGGGCATTAAGATTAACAGGCGTCTCAACTTTTATCTCTACCCACAAATCGCCTTTTTGTCCTGAGTTAAGACGCGGCATTCCCTCATTTTTAATCCGCAGGCGATGGCCGCTTTGCGTTCCTGCCGGCACCTTTAATTCCAGCTTTCGCCCGTCAACCGACGGAATTTCGACAGTTCCGCCCAAAGCGGCACATACCATAGAAACCGGAATACGGGCATACAAATCATTGCCTTGGCGCTCGTAAAGCTTGTGTCCCTTAACGCTGACAAAAACGTACAAATCGCCGTTTGTTCCGCCGCGAAGACCGGCAGCACCTTCGCCACCTACACGAATACGGGTTCCGTCATCAACGCCGGCCGGAATTTTTATTTTAAGCTCCTTTTTATGTTTCACAAAACCGTTGCCACCGCAATCCGAACACAAATCTTTTGCCTTACGGCCACTGCCGCGGCAATCGGGACATACCGATTCCATAATCATAAAACCATGCTGACGGTGCACTCTGCCCGTTCCGTTACAAGTCGGACACATCGGAGCCTCTTTGCCGTCTTTTGTTCCGTGTCCGTTACATTTTTCACAAACCTTTGTCGTATTGAAAACGATGTTTTTTTCGACACCGACATAGGCTTCTTCCAAAGTAATTTCCACATCATAGCGCAAATCTTCGCCGTTACGTACGGACGATGCCTGACGGCGGGCAGCTCCGCCGTTCATAAAATCAGAAAATACTTCGGAGAAAATATCGGCAAAACCGCCGGCACCGCCAAAATTAAAATCAAACGGATTTGCACCGCCGCCCTGCTCAAACGCAGCATGTCCGTAACGGTCATAAGCCGCACGTTTCTGCTCATCTTTCAGCACTTCATAAGCTTCGTTAATTTCTTTAAACTTGGCCTCGGCCTCAGCGTTACCGGCATTGCGATCCGGATGATATTGCATTGCCAAACGGCGATAAGCTTTTTTTAATTCTTCCGCTGTTGCCGTTTTAGAAACCTCAAGAGTTTCATAATAGTCCTGTTTGCTCATGTCTCTGATATTCCGAATTTAATTAAACTGCCTATTATTTAGTTTTTTTCACGCCAAAACGCAAGTGTTAAATTATTATTCTCGCTCAAAAGAAAACTGCTCCCATTACTTTATTAAAGGGCTTGCGCCATCGCTCAAAAAGTGGTACTCCGATAACAGTGATAATTTAGAAAATGCTGGAAAAAATGACTTATAATGTAAAATCTCCTAAAGCCGAAGAATTTATCTCCCACAAGGAAATTCTGGCAACTCTTGAATATGCCAACCAAAACCGCAACAATGCGGAGCTTATTTCTGAGGTTTTAAAAAAAGCTAAAGAACTGAAAGGCCTTTCCCATAGGGAAGCAAGCCTACTGTTGGCCTGCGATGTACCGGAATTAAATCAGGAAATTTTCGGATTGGCAGAACAGATAAAAAAAGATTTTTACGGCAACCGTATTGTTTTATTTGCACCGCTGTACCTTTCAAATTATTGCGTCAACGGCTGCACCTATTGCCCGTATCATGCTAAAAACCGCCATATTCCGCGGTTGAAAATGACACAAGACCAAATTCGCAAAGAAGTTATTGCCTTGCAGGATATGGGACATAAACGCCTTGCCATAGAACTTGGCGAAGATCCGGTCAATAATCCGATTGAATATGTGCTCGAGTCGATTAAAACCATTTATGATATTAAACACAAAAACGGCGCCATTCGTCGCGTCAACGTAAATATTGCGGCCACGACAGTAGAAAATTATCGCAAACTGCATGAAGCCGGCATCGGGACTTATATTCTATTTCAGGAAACTTATAATAAAGAAAACTACGAAACACTGCACCCGACCGGCCCCAAACACAACTATGCTTATCACACGGAAGCCATGGATCGCGCCATGGAAGGCGGTATTGACGATGTTGGCCTCGGCGTATTGTTCGGCCTGTCGACTTACCAATACGAATTTGCCGGATTGATGATGCATGCCGAACACCTTGAAGCCCGTTACGGTGTCGGTCCGCATACCATCAGTTTTCCGCGTATCAAACATGCTGATGACATTGATCCGAACGCTTTTGACAACGCTATTGACGACGACATCTTTGCTAAAATTATCGCTTGCACAAGAATTGCCGTTCCTTACACAGGAATGATTATTTCAACCCGCGAAAGCAAAGAATGCCGCGAAAAAATTATCCATTACGGCATCAGCCAAATCAGCGGCGGTTCAAAAACTTCGGTCGGCGGCTATGCCGAACCCGAAGCAGAAAACGAATCCGAACAGTTTGATGTCAGCGACAAACGCACTTTAGACGAGGTTGTCCGTTGGCTGATGGAAATCGGATACATCCCCAGTTTCTGCACAGCTTGCTACCGTGCCGGACGCACCGGCGACCGCTTTATGTCGTTCTGCAAATCACGGCAAATTCTCAATTTCTGCCATCCGAACGCATTGATGACGCTGAAAGAATTTTTGGTAGACTATGCTTCGCCTGAAACCCGCAAAGTCGGCGAAGAACTGATTAAACGCGAACTCGCAAAAGTTCCGAATCAAAACACCCGTTCCGTCTGCGAAAAAAATCTTACAGAGATAGAAAACGGAACCAGAGATTTTCGTTTCTAACAAAATACAACTCTAAGTAATAAAGGCAGGAAATCCCTGCCTTTATTACTATTGACAGAACATTTTTATCTCCGTAAAGTCATAATATATTATGTTTTATGGAGACTATCTTGACCAAACAACCCGCAATATCGGTAATTGTTCCGATATTTAATGCCGCTCGACATCTGGAACGCTGCCTCAACAGCCTTATAGGACAAACGCTTAAAAACATTGAAATTATTTGCATCAATGACGGCTCTACAGATGGCAGCTCGGACATTCTGAAATCTTACGCCGCCGCAGACACTCGAATTACCATCATAAACCAAGCCAATTCAGGACAATCTGCAGCAAGAAATGCCGGAATAAAAAGAGCATCCGGACAATACATCGGATTTGTTGACGCCGATGATTATGTCGATTCCGACTTTTACGAAAAGTTATATCAAAACGCTTCAGAGTCAGATGCAGAAATTATCCAAGCCTCAACACGCAGAACAGGAAACCGCAGAACAAAAATACAAAAACATCAGCCCCTCGATATCAGCGACTTTGCAACAGCCGTAAAAAAGCTCAATCATGGCGCCGTTTGGGATAAAATATTCCACACGGAAATGATAAAACGCAATCATATTTCCTTTATTGAAGGATATATTTATGAAGACAATCTTTTTGTTGTTCAAGCCCTGTGGTTCGGCAAAAAAATGAAAATCATAAATACAACATGCTATAATTACATTTTTAATTCACAATCAACGACTACAGACCCACAAAAAGAACAAAAACGGCAAAAAGACAGTCTGGCTGTTGCAGCCATGATTATTGACTTTGCAAGACAAAAAAATATGTCAAATACCGAAATCAAACAACTGAGGCATTTCATACTTAATAACTTTATAAGTTTAAAGCACCTCAACGAACCGGAATATTATCATACACTACAAAAAGCCATAAATAACGACACAACCGTTTTCTTATATAAATGTCGGCAGAACTTCAAAAAAACATTCAAAAACTTCCGCCATAAAATAAAAGAATTTTTCCGATAAAAAAACTTCGACCGCGAGCGGCGGCATAAAAGAAAAAGCCCTGAAATATTTTCAGGGCGTTTTGGTATGGCGTCGACGAGAGGACTCGAACCTCCCACCCACAGTTTAGGAAACTGTTGCTCTATCCTGATGAGCTACGTCGACATCAAAAACGGATTATAATGCAAAAAAAGCTTTATGCAACTATTTATTCCTCACCGTCAATCCAAGCCTTAATTCGACTCCAACCGTAAGAAAAATCGCGGCGAAAACGGCGGCGAAAAGCTGCATAGTTAGCATCACGCAGTGTTACAACCGTCCAATAGCCGCCAACGGCAAGAATTATAATAACGCCGATCAATAATCCGCCGGCAAAAATCCATGCCATCGTCGTAACTAACGACAATCCGAAAATAAGCAGCCACGAATAATTGGAGCCTTTGATAAAATAAATGGAATAAATAAACATCCCCAACAAAACAACCGGCCCGACCATTGCCATCAAACGCGATGCCGGTGCAAAACGCCGTACATTAAGATTGACAGCCCAAAGGGAGGCTGCCGTCAAAATGCCGATGAGAAATAACAAAAATGTAAACCAAGTCGTCATTTTTTGATTTTCCTTAAAAAACTGCATAATTATATACAAAAAGCGGTCATTTGTCCACTTTTTTATAGAATACACAAGAGAAAGCCCCGTTTGTTTTTCACGAAAAATATGCTATGATGATATTTAACGTAATTATGGAATTAAAATGTCAAAATTAAGAAACATATTGCTGTCAGCCTTTTTCTCCGCCACCGCATCCCATGCGCCGGCATCAGCTCCGGCCGGAACATTAACGGACAACGGCAAAAAAATTAAGACCGAAATTATACAATCCGATTCGCTACGGAAAAAAGATCAATTTGCCAAATATCGCGAAGCTGAAAAAATAGCCATTCCGGCCTTAGTTTTTCTGGAAGGCTGTTCCCGTCAGGCCTATCAGGATATCTGCAAAATTTGGACAGTAGGTGTCGGTAATACCGTCCGCCCTGACGGCAAACCGGTAACGTCAAAAGATTTCCTGAAAAACGATGACGAAATTCGCCGCTATGTTGTTCATCATCTGGAAAAACATATCTATCCATACCTTGATACATATATCAAACGCGACTTAAAACCACATGAAATGGCCGCAATTATCAGCTTATCTTATAATTGCGGAGTTAAAGCGCTCGGCAGCAACAATTCACTGATTGCCCACGCCGTCAATAAAGGAAATCCCGATGAGACAGCCAAGGCTTTCCTGACGAAGGTCTCCACCCGCAAACACCGCTTTTCCAACGGATTAGCTGTTCGTCGCAGCCTCGAAATATTAATATACCAAAACAAAATTACGCTTGATGACATTAACAGTTTTTACGTCGGCGGCTATAAAGGGCTGGAACACAAAGACATAACCCAGATAAAGAAAACAAAAACTTTCTACGGACGCATCCCCAAAACAGACAGTATCAGCTTGGCAAAATTAAAAGCCTTTTGCCGTCAAGCTCCCGATTCCGAAACGGCCAAAGACATAGCTTGGTACGGCGGCGACAAAAAGGTAGGAGAATTTATGACGCCGACCGAAAATCAGAAAAAACAAACGGCTCAAACAGTAAAAAGCACTGCCGAACCGATTAATCTGACAAACCTATTTTCGCCGCATAAAATACGCCTTACAAAGATCAATTCGCTACAGACAAATAATCAGGCGTATCAAAAAGCGCGCGGAAGAGGGCGATAAGCCCTAAACCGCAAACTGCTCAAGAAACCGTTTTTGAATATCAGCCAATTGCTCGACGCTGTCCCATTTGACATATTCGCCGGAAGCATGCATGCCGTCACCGCTGCCCGAATGCATAATAACGACTGAGCCTTTTTCGGCAAAAGCCCGAGAATCCGTTGCCCCGCCTATATATTCAAACTCAAGGCACCGTCCAAGTTTTTCTTCAGCCAAGGCCTTATATTTCAATATATATGGGTTATTCTCATCCATCACGACCGGATGAGAAGACGAAACGATTTTATATTCTGTTCCCAAAACCATGCAAGAGCGTAGATTTTTCTCAAGCTCTGCAACATTTGACATTTCCGTCAAGCGAAAATCAAGCAAAGCCTCACAATGATTAGAAATAACGTTTGCAACTTCGCCGCCTTCTATTTTAGCAAAGTGAACCGTATCAATCCATGTATTGTCTGGCCGGCCGGTTTCTTTGGAAAAATAAGGATAAAGCTTACGGATATTTGCCAAAACCTGAAGCATTTTCTCATTGGCGTCAATTCCGTCCCACGGGGTAGAACCGTGAGCTTCCCGTCCCTCGGCAATAATTTTGACAAATACCGGATTTTTGCATTTTGCAATAATTTTACAAATATCGCCGGCAACATCAACATCTAAAACCACTTTGGCATTAATCTGCGGATAATCTTGTAAAAAGGCATCCAACCCGAAACTGCCTTTTTCTTCATCCGTTGACAACAAAACGCCGAACTTCACCGGTAATTGCTTCTCTGTAACATATTGCAGAGAACAAAGCCCGACCGCGGCAAAAGACTTCATATCCAGAGTTCCGCGCCCGTAAATTCTGTTCCCCTCGCGACGGGGGATAAACATTTCATCAGCCGCCGGCACCACATCCAAATGGCCAACAACCAAAACATCAAAATCAAATCCCTCGTTATTTGACAAAAGCAACACCGGAGCCAATTGCCCTTTTCGGTAAAGAAGCTGATAAACCTCCTTACCGAACAATCCTTGAACATATTCCAAACAGCGGCCAATTTCCTTTTGGTTGCCGGTTTCCGTGCGAAATTTTATCAGAGTCGAGGCAATATTTTCCAAGTCCATTTTTTTACTCCTTTTTACCTTTTATTCACTATCTTGAACTATGCTTAACATAATTGTGATAAAAAAAAATTAATGGGGAAAAATATAATGAAAAAGTTTTGCCTGACACTACTTACACTTGTCTGCATAGCTTTTCCTGCAGCTGCCGCACAGGAGGAAGACGGCGATACGGGACGTACGCTGCCGAGAATGGCCTCTTTTCGTTCCAACCACATAAATGCCCGTTCCGGCCCCGGCTCCCGCTACCCTATAGAATGGATTTACAAACAAAAAAATGCTCCGGTCGAGATTATTGCCGAATTTGAGCTTTGGCGTAAAATCAAAGACTGGGAAGGCTCCGAAACTTGGGTACATAAAGCCATGCTTGTAAACAAACGCTGGATAAAAATGACCAAGAAAGGTACTGCCAATATTTATGCAAAACCACAATCGGATGCACGCATCATAGCAAAGGTTGAGGATCAGGTTATCGGAAAAGTTGAAAAATGTCCGGAACAAAAAGATTTCTGCCTGATTAAATTTTCAGAAATAGAAGGCTGGGTAAAACGCAGCGACTTTTACGGCGTTTATCCTGATGAAATAATCAATTAAAAACGGAATGAACATATGACAACCATAAACGAAACACCTTTTTCCGATATCTATATAACACCGGATCGTACAGCCTATATTCCGGACAACCGCACGCCAAACGGCTTAACCAAACTGAAAGCCGACGATTTTAGCTATTTTTTTGACAAAGTAGAAAAAAGTTATGACGGGCAAAATCCCAGCTATTCGATATTGTATAATAAAATTTTCTATCGTATCGAACGCAGCATGACTATTTACGGCGTTCAATATTGCGCCCGTAAAATGCCGCGCGAAGTTCCGAGCTTTTCAGGCCTCGGTTTTCCTACCGAGCTGCGAAAATATCTGCTTTCTTTAAGTAATGCTGCCGGACTGATTTTGTGGTCCGGACCGACCGGTGCCGGAAAAACAACGTCCATTTCTTCGTTAATGAAAGAATATCTGGTTACGGAAGGCGGTTTTGCTTATACAATTGAGGATCCGTCAGAAATGCCTTTGGACGGCACCTACAACGCCGTCAACGGCAGCTTGGCTTTATGCAAACAGACCCAACCGGTCAGTGGCAATTGGGGTGACTGCCTGAAATCGGCTCTACGTTCAAAACCGCGTTTTATCATGGTGGGCGAAATCAGAACGCCGGACACCGCCAGCGAAGTGTTGCGTGCTTGCACATCCGGACACTTGGTTTTATCCAGTATCCATGCCAACAACGTTACCGACGCCATTAACTCCGTCATCAAATACGCTGCCTCCACCGGTATGACCGAAGAGTTGGCTTATGACCTGTTTTCCCGAGGCATGTTGGCCGTTTTGCACCAAACTTTATCCGGCATCCAAAATAAAATGCCGCAAGTCAGCTATCTGTTTGCTAATCCCGATACAACCCAAGGCGATCAAGTACGCGCCATCGTCAAAACAGGAAAGCTCAATTTGGCAACGTCAATTGACACTCAGCGCAGCCGTCTGAGTCTGGGTAAGGAACTTTTCCCGAAACTGCACTTAAAAGATTAGCCTTTTTCAGCTTTTATTTTATAGATATATTCGACAACCTCCGGTTTGTCCCATTCTACACTGCCGCGAATACGTCCGATTTCCTGACCGTCACGGCTGATTAATATGCTGATTGGAGAGGAAAAAATCCCCAAAGCCGACGCCAGCTTTTCTTTTTCGTCAACATAAATATCTAAATCATCGGCATCAAAGCGGCGCAAAAACCTTCGTTGTTCGTCAAAACCGCCGTTCCACTCCCCTTTGGGAGAAACCATTACTACCCTGATACCGTCAGGACGTGTTTGTCTGGCAAAACGGCTAAGGCTTTTCAGTTCTCTGATACAAGGAGCACAATAGCGTGACCAAAAAACAGCAATGACAAAATTGCCCTCAAAATTATCTAATTTTACTTTATTTCCGGATTCGCCGATAATTTCCTTTTGCGGAACGGCACGAGAATATTCGTAAATATTTGCCCGATCTTTGGCATAACCGAACCCTGTCGCCATCAGCAGCAGTACAATTAATCCGTTTTTAAACCATATCCTCATCTTTTTATTAATAACTGTATTTTATTTTTTGTATTTACACTGATTTCAGATAATATATAACCATTACCGGAGAACATACAAGCAAAAGGTAAAAAATATGCAAAAACTAAACCGGATGACTGTTGTTATTTTACTCTGCGCCGTTATTGCAGCCATCAGCGGATGCGGTAAAATTTCGGCGCCTTCCGTTATTGAGGGCAGCGGATATCCGCACAGCTATCCCCGCAACTAAGGACAAAAAAACATGAGTGCAGAAAACAACTTTATTGATGAGATGATTCCTTATGTCGAGTTTGCCGACAACGCCAACGAACGCACGCCATGCGTTTTGGTTTTGGACTGTTCCGGTTCTATGCGCGGAGAGCCGATCAAACAGCTCAACATCGGGCTGAAAGCCCTTGAACGCGAACTGAAAGAAGACATAGATGCAAGCTCTCGCGTCCAGCTTTTGATTATCAAAGCTTTCGGCAAGGATGAAACCGAAGTTTCTGCCGATTGGATTGATGCCATGAACTTTACGGCTCCTGAAATGGTTGCAGGCGGTTTAACGCCGCTCGGCAAAGCTATGGAATTGGCTCTGCAAAAAATCGAAGAACAAAAGGCCCTTTATGACAGCTGCGGCATTACCTCCAAACGCCCTTGGATTTTTTTAATCAGCGACGGGGAACCGACAGACTATGACTGGGAAAGCAGTGCAAAAAAATGTTGTTTGGCACAAAAAAACAAAAAAGTTGTTATTCATGCAGTCGGAACAGAAGGCGCCAACCTCGAAAAATTGGCAAAATTTTCTTTAATTTCGCCCAAACGCTTGAGCGGACTGAAGTTTACCGAATTTTTCCTGTGGCTCAGCCGCAGCGTCTCCTGCATATCAAGAGCTGTGCCGAATGCTTCGGACTTATTGGATGATACCGGAAATTGGGATGAAGAATAACGCTAAGCGCATAAAAGTATTGTCTGCCTGCGTAACCGGCCCTTTGCATAAAATCCGCAAAATGCCGTGTCAGGACTATTGCCGCCATTCAACCCGCGGCGATAATTTTGTTGCGGTTCTCTCTGACGGTGCCGGTTCAGCTAAATACGGACGCATCGGTGCGAAAATTTTATGTGATACACTGATTGATTTACTCCCCAATGTTCCGTTTCGCGACATAAAGACATCTATCATCAACTCAGTTGAAATAGCCCGTGAAAAACTAATGTTTCATCGCCTGAACTCTAAAAACAATCCCCGCGGGCTAATGGCTTTTGCCGCAACATTGGTAGGGGTTGTCTGCCACAAAGGGCACGGCATATTTTTTCATATCGGAGACGGCGCGGCACTGGCTTTCACCGGCGGAGGTTTTACCGAATATGTTGCTTCCAAGCCTGAAAACGGTATATTTTCTTGCGAAACCTATTTTTATACAATGGACGACTGGCGGGACTGCATTCGTTTTACGGGATTTGAAAAAGCCCATACGATTATGATGATGAGCGACGGGGTAACCGGTTTTTCCTTTTCATCGGATTTCAGCAACATAGAACCCCGTTTTCTGATGCCGATTGACCGCTTTTTAAGCAAAGAATCGGGAAAACGCAGGGCCTGCCGCGCTTTGTCAAATACATTGAGCACACCGCAGGCTCAAAAAATCAACCCCGATGACAAAACTTTTCTATGGGCAAAACTATGACTGAACAATTGCAACCGATAACCTACAGCGCTGTTTACGGCGACGGTTCTTTTGAAAAAATAACTCTGGGCGAGGTTATTAACAAAGGCGGTGCCGCCGGCAAAATAGTCGAGGTCACTGAGCATCCGCAACTGGTTGCAAAAATATTTCACAGTTTAGCCAAAAGTAATACCAATCGTGAAAAACTGCAAGCCATGCTGTTAAACCGCCCCGGGTTTTCTCCGGCTTTGAAAAACGGTAAAGAATTCATCATGGACGGCGGGGAAAAATATATTCAAATAGCTTGGCCGGAAGCAATTCTTGAAAATGAAAACGGCTTTTGCGTCGGCTATCTGATGCCCAGAATCGAGTTAAATCGTGCCGCATCTTTAGACCACTTTATGCAGCGGGCAACCCGACAAAAATTGAAACTGCCCGAAAATTACGAATATAGGATTCGGATTGCCTGCAACTTAAGTTCCATGGTTGCCGCCCTGCATGAAAAAGGGCATTACATCGTAGATTTAAAACCGTCAAATGTTTATGTTTACAAAGAAAGTATGCTGATTTCCATGCTGGACTGTGACGGTTTCTCTATTCTCGGCGATAAGTCGCGCTATCCGGCAGAATTTGTCAGCGAAGAATATATTTATCCCGAAGGCATGAACCAAGGCTGCGATGAAATGGGAGAAGAGCAGGACAAATTTGCTCTGGCCGTAATCATTTTCAAACTTCTGAACAACGGCATCCACCCTTTTTCAGGCACACTGCGTAAAACCAACGCTCCCAAATATACCATTCAGGAAAGGATTGCGCAAAACCATTATGCATACGGTTCATGGGCTGACCTCTATCAGGCGCCGCACCCCTACTCCATACACGACTATTTTGCCAAAGACACCTTGGAGCTTTTTGACCGAGCCTTCGTCCGCGGCCTTAAACGCCCGAGCGCCCAAGAATGGGAACAACACCTGCGCAAAATTATTTCCAGCCTGAAACATTGCAAAAAAAACCGCACGCATGTTTACTTTACATCAAAAGGCTGCGGCTTATGTATGATGGAAGAAAAATTTAAAGCCACCCTCAGCGATATCAAAAAACAATTTCAAAATCCCAAAACCATCCGCGGCGTAACCGTAGACAATCTTACGCCGGAAAATATTGCAAAAAACAAAACCGAACAGCTGAAAAAGCTTAAAACAATCAATCAAATAAGCGCCGCAGCAATCTTGCTTTATTTGATATTTTGGAGCTTTCTCTACCCGCTGGCAAAACCTTTTTCAAGTCAAATCAACCGGTTGGGAATCGGCCTGCAAACAATTTTTCTCATCCTCATGATGAGTCTTATCCACCATTGTCTCAAAAAATTTTCCCTGCGCATTCCGCTTTTGAGCTATCCCGCCGTATCCATGGCTTTATTCATATATCCCTTGTTCTGTACAATTATCTGCCTGTTGGCAATAAATAACCTTCCTATTGAAATGTTGTTGCTCACAAAATAAATTTATCTATGCAAAAGCAATAATTTGTGCTATCTTCCGCAACGTTGTATAAAAATTGAAAGGTAAAACTTTGTTAAATTTAAAACCTATTATGATTTCCGGCAAAGAGGTTCTGCCTCTGGTTGAAGGCGGAAAAGGTATAAATGCCAGCGACGGACGCAGCAGCGGAGCATGGGCTCATGAAAACTGTGTCGGTACCTTTTCAGGTGTAAGCCCTGATTTTTATGATGACAAAGGAAATGTCGTCGCTGAAATTTTCACCCGCAAAACCCGTGCCGAACGTCATCAGGAAATGATTGAAATGGCAATCAAAGGCGGAATCGCCCAAGCTCAGGTTGCCCACGAAATTTCAAACGGAAACGGGCGTATTCATATGAACATGCTCTGGGAAATGGCAGATTCGCAAACCGTATTGGAAGGTGTTCTGTCAAAAGCCAAAGGACTTATTAATGGCATCACCTGTGGTGCAGGCATGCCGTATCACCTTGGCGAACTGGCTACAAAATTCGGTGTTTATTATTATCCGATTGTTTCCTCTGCTCGCGCTTTTAACATTCTTTGGAAACGCGCCTATAACCGTTTTACGGAATTTTTGGGCGGCGTTGTTTACGAAGACCCATGGCTTGCCGGCGGACACAACGGATTATCCAATGCCGAAGACCCCGAGCACCCAGAAACGCCTTATAACCGCATTGTTGAACTGCGCCGCTTAATGAACAGCTATGGTTTAAGCGCTATCCCTATCATTCTGGCCGGCGGCATTTGGTCGCTGAAAGACTGGGAAAACTACATTGACAACCCCGACATCGGCAAAATAGCTTTCCAATTCGGAACTCGTCCGATGATTACCAAAGAAAGCCCTGTCAGCGAAGCATGGAAAAAAGTAATGATGCAGGTAAAAAAAGGAGACGTTATCTTACAGCGCTTCAGTCCGACCGGCTTCTTCTCCTCAGCGATTAAAAACACATTTTTGGAAAAGCTGATTAATCGTAAAAACGGCGAAGTCGCTTTCCAAACAACTGCCGACGAAGAATTTTCAGAACCGTTGAAAATTAACGAGCATAAAACCGTATTTATCAAATTTGCTGACAAAGAAAAGGCCATGAATCAGATAAATGCCGGTTTGACTGAAATAAAAGAAACGCCGGACGAAACCGTTGTCTTTATGTCACCGGAAGATTGGGAACAAATGAAAGAAGACCGTAAAAACTGCGTCGGCTGCCTGTCGCAATGCCAGTTTTCAACTTGGTGCGCTTCTTCGCCGACAAAATCAAGCGGCAAAATTCCTGACCCGCGTACTTACTGCATTCACAAAACCTTGTACGAAGTCGGACATGGCGGCAGCGTCAAAGACCACCTGCTGTTTGCCGGACATCAGGTTTATCGTTTTGCAACCGATCCGCTTTATCGTAACGGCTGTATTCCGAGTGTAAAAGAACTGATTGACCGCATTAAAAACGGCGAATAATCTGGTCATCAAACATAAAAAAACTCCGCAATCAGCGGAGTTTTTTGTTACTGCGATTATTATTTGCGATCACCCATCAATCTTAATAAAGCCATAAAAAGATTAATAAAGTCAAGATAGAGTTCCAAAGCTCCGACGACAACTTTACGTCCGCGCATATCTTCGCTGTCAGCTGACATATAAATAGCGCGTATTTTCTGCGTATCATAAGCTGTTAAACCGACAAAAAGAAAAACTGTAACAATAGACAAAGCAAAGTTAAGCCCGCTGCTCTTTAAGAAAATATTGACAACCGAAGCAATAATAATGCCCCAAAGCCCCATTATCAGGAAAGACCCCATGGACATTAAATCACGTTTTGTCGTATATCCGTACAGGCTCATTGCGCCGAAAGTTCCGGCCGTAATCAGAAATACTCTGGCCATACTGGCACCGGTATAAACTAAAAAGACAGGAGCCAAAGAAACACCCATCAAAGCAGAATACAGCAGAAAAACACCCCTGACCTGATTTAGCGTTCCGCGGCTGACAACCCAATTAAAGCCGAAAACGACAATCAGCGGTGCCAAGAAAAACAGCCAGCCGAGACCGGACATACCGCCGCGGGCATCAAACATCATCCCGATTAAAGAACTGTTGGCAACAAAATATGCCGCCAGCGCCGTTATAAGCAAACCGCCTGCCATGTGATTGTAAACACTGATAAGATAGCTGCGAAGCCCCTCATCTACATCCATTCTTTCCACTGCCGAAGTATAATTTTTTTCAAGCATTGTTTTCTCCCAGTAATTAAATATCCTACTGATAATATAGTTTTTTTATTTACCTAAATCAAGCTGATTACGCATAGCGGTTTAATTCGCTTCCGTTTTTTTTCAGCCAACTGCGCCCGAAAGCGGCATTTTCGGCTAATTCGTCGACGCAACGCCAAAAATTATCCGAATGATCACGATGTTTAAGGTGTGACACCTCATGTGCTGCCAGATAATCTATAACTGTGGACGGAGCTAACATAATCCGCCAACTGTAATTGATATTATTCAGCGACGAACAGCTTCCCCAACGCGATTTTGTATCTTTAATGACAATCCGATTGACTTTGCAGCCGATTTTTCGCGCTTTTTGCACAGACAATTCCGATAAATAATCATAAGCCTGCTCTTTAATAAAGTCTCTGACCCGTCGAGATAAAAAGCTTTTATTGCCGGACACTTTTAATATTCCATCTTCAGCAGCAACACCGCATCGCAAATCAGGACAGTGTTTTATCAGCAGTTCCTGCCCCGCCAAAGTTATGATATCCCCGTCCGCAAATTGTTTTTGCTCCGGCAATTTTTGCAAATGTTCTTCAATCCACGGCTTTTGGGAGTTAACAAAAGCCAAAGCCTGCCGACGGCTGCAAAAACGGGGAATCGTCAAAACCGGAATGCGATTTTTGGAATCAATACGCAACCCCAGCCTTTTTGCCCTTATTGAATTGATAACTTTGAGTCCAATACCGGCTTCGCGAGCAATATCAAACGTCTTTCCAGTTAACAATGTAATTTTCATACTCATCGTCCCTCACCTCGCTTTCCGAGATAAGCAAGCGCCCCTGAACCGACTGGTGCGCCAAATGTACTGTATCTTTGCGGCCGCTGACCAACGGGTGCCAATCAGGCAAGCCCTTTCCGTTTTCAAGCAACCAATAAGCGCAGGTTTTCGGCAACCACCGCGGACGCTCCTTAAGTGCGGCTCTATTCACGCTGCGGCAATCTGGAACTTTGGCAAAACGGTTTTCATAAATACGGCACAAACAACTCTTGCTGTCCAAAAAACGGCATTTAACACAGGTAAAATATATTTTGCCGTTAATATCAAGTTTGTTCAGACAGCACTTGCCGCAACCGTCGCATAAAAGCTCCCATTCCTGTTGTGTCATCTCATCCAGCTTTTTCTTTTTCCAAAACTCTGGTTCGACTTTATGCTCGTCGGCACGGTAAGTATTTTGCACCACAATCGTATATTGTTTTTTTTCGCTCATTCAGGATTATCCTATCTGTTCCGGCAACTGCTCATCACGGATAAAGTTGCCGAACTGGGCAAATTCGCCGTTCCATGACAGAGTAACGCTGCCGGTCGGTCCGTGACGGTGCTTCCCGATAATGACTTCCGCGCGATATTTGGTCGCTTTCATTTTTTGTTCCCATTTGTCGTGCTTTTCCTGAGTATAATTATTATCGGTTTCTTTCGGTTCCTCATTCTGAATATAATAGTTTTCACGATAAACAAACAACACTATATCCGCATCTTGCTCAATAGATCCGGATTCGCGCAAATCCGACATTAACGGCCGTTTATCGTCACGCTGTTCTACGCCGCGGTTCAGCTGTGAAAGCGCAATGACCGGAACATTCAGTTCTTTCGCCATAATTTTCAACCCGCGGGAAATTTCCGACAATTCCTGCACACGGTTGGCATCGCCGCGCTTTGAGCTGCCCATAATCAATTGGATATAGTCAATCACAATCAACCCCAAACCCTTTGTGCGCTTCAACCGGCGGGCGCGATTGCGGATGGCATTGATTGTCAGGCCGGGAGTATCGTCAATATAAAGCGGCATTTTCTCTAAAGAACGGATAACTTCGGCAATACGCCCAAACTCGCCGTTATCAATGTCGCCGTTGCGCATTTTCTGTGACGAAATTCCTGCCGTAGACGACAAGATACGCGTTGCCAGCTGATCTGCTGACATTTCCAAAGAAAAGAAAGCGACGCCGCGGTCTTTGGGATCAATACTGTCGGTATCGCGACTCATCAATTCTGCGACATTATAGGCCATATTGGTTGCCAATGCCGTTTTCCCCATCGCAGGACGACCTGCCAAAATAATCAAGTCAGAATTATTCAAACCGCCGGTACGCTTGTCCAAATCATCCAATCCGGTTGATATGCCCGAAATATTGCCTTCGCGCTGATAAGCTTTTTCAATTGTGCTCAAAGATGCTGACAAGGCCTCTGAAAAATCAACGAATCCGCGGCTGGAATCCCCTTTATCCGACAAATCATACAAGCGTTTTTCAGCTTCTTCGATTTGTGCCGACGCACTGGAATCGATATCTTCTTTCATGGCGTGGTTGACAATCTCATAGCCGGTCGCTATCAATTCGCGACGCAAATATTGCTCATAAATATACTGGGCATAATATTCGGGATTGGTTAACGGCGATGAACTCTCTGCCAATTTAATCAGATATTTGTATCCGCCGACATCATTAAGAGTCCCTTCTTGCTCAAAATAATTCTTCAGCGTAATCGTATCCGCAACATGCCCGCGCAAAATCAACTTTGAAATAACTTCATAGATCTTAACATGTATCGGATCGGCAAAATGGTTGGCTTTCAAATAGTCCGATATCGATTCGAACGCTTTGTTATTTGCCAGCAAAGCGCCCAGCAGCGCTTGTTCCGCTTCAATATTCTGCGGCAGAGATGATATATCCGGTTTTTCCATTTAAGGCAGCCTTCTTGTTAAAATAAGTTTTTCATCTTCTAGCAAATAAAACTCTTTTTTCAAAGGTAATTTTTATAACCGCCATGTGTATTGTGTGCATAAAATTGTAAAACAAGCATATAAAAATCACAATTGTACTTGTTTCTACTGAAAAAATATTTTAGACTGCGGCAGTTTTTCAAATTCAGACAGGATAAAAAGATGGGCGAAGGGCATACAAACAGTTGGTTAACACGTTTTTTCAAAGGCTTTTTATTTTCGCCGGTCAACTTGGTATTCATTATAGCCTTAAGTTGGTTCGGAGCCAAAGCATATCTTTTGGAACCGTCTTTCACCAATAAAATCATCTTTTTCGGCATTATCGGACTTTGGATGTTCTGGATTATCGCCCGCTATATGATTATCCTTTTTGTCGTACTGGCTCTTCTGGGCGGCGGTTATTACGCCTATTATCAATACTCTAACCGCGAAATTAAAAAATGCGAAGAATCCGGCGGCGTGTGGAACAAAGAAACAAAAACCTGTGAAGCAAAGCTGACTATTTGGCAAAAAATAGACCGCTGGTTCCAACAAGCCGCCAATAAAACAACTTCTGAAAAATAATTACCTTCGATGGCTGACGGCTCTCTTCACTGCTTCAACGGCTACAGACATTCCTTCTTTGCTCGGAGCGGTGCTCTGTAAGGCATTCAGCATTAAAAAATCATGAATTGTCCCGTTAATGCGAACAGAAGCCGTTTCCACTCCGGCAGCATCAAGCTTGCGCGCCATTGCTTCGCCTTCATCACGCAAAACATCGTTTTCTGCCGTAATAATTAATGCCGGAGGCAACCCTTCAAGCTCTTCCAATGAAGCACGCAAAGGACTGGAAAAAATACTGTCCCGCTGACCACCAGACGGCGCATAAGCATCCCAGAACCACTGCATAGCTTTTTGGGTTAACCAAGGGCCTTCCGCAAATTCTCTGTAAGATTCTGTCGTTAAATCGGCACCGGTAACGGGATAAAGCAACAACATAAATTTAATTCGCGGTTCCGAAGTCTGCTGCTTGGCCAGCAAAGCCATCACCAAAGCCATATTGCCGCCGACAGAGTCTCCGGCAACAATCAGGTTTTCCTTATCAAAATTATATTCGTCAGCATGAAATACAACATGGCGAAGCGCCGCAAAAAGATTATCCGTTGTTTGCGGAAACTGCGATTCCGGCGACTGCATATAAACAGGAAAAACAACCGCCGCCTGTGTTCGTTCGGCCAGTTCATTAACCAACCGCTCATGCGTTGCATAATTGCCCATTACCCAACCGCCGCCGTGAATATAAAAAATAACCGGCATCTTTTCGGAAACATGTTTCGGACGAACAATTTTCAACGGCATTTTATATCCGCCGTCGACATCAACAGCAACGTCAAAAACATCATTTCCGGCAAAAATATTGCACTCGGACTGCAAACTCTGCAAAAACTCTCGCGCTTCTTCATAAGACATTTCATACAAAGGTTTTCCACCGGCAGCAGACAACTTATCAATAAAATCTTGTACACTTTTAACTAAAAATGGCTTATCCATATCTCCTCCCTGTTTTTATAACAACACCAAAATATGGACACTCTTTTCAACAATTCAATAAACCGCAGTGATTCTTTTTTTATCCGCAAATATACCTATTTATCCTTTTATAATCGCAAAAATCGGATAGACATAAAAAAGCCCCCGCCTCTTCGGCCAGGGGGATTTTTAATCTGGCGTACCCGGAGAGCTGCTAAGTAAAAATAACCGCTGCTCCGGTTATTTTTATCTGCAAAGCCACTGACTTCTTAAAATTATGAGGAAAACTTTTTCCGAAATAATTTTTCTAGATGAAGTGAACGAACCTGGGTTCGCCCCTTCGGATAGACATAAAAAAACCGCCCAAACGGCGGTTTAAATAAATGGCGTACCCGGAGGGATTCGAACCCACGACCTTTGGCGTCGGAGGCCAACACTCTATCCAGCTGAGCTACGGGTACAAACATAGAACAGCAGTATTAATACCCCCAAAAAAAATTAAATGCTACATTTTTTTTAATTTACACAAATAATTCTTGACTTTTACCCAGAAAATAGCTATTAACAGGCAACAAGTTTGTTTTTCAAGGATTGGAATAATGGTAAAAAAATGTGATATTTCAGGCACCGGCGTAATGAGCGGTAATAACGTAAGCCATGCTAACAATCGTAGCCGCCGCCGTTTTATGCCTAATTTGCAAATTGTTTCGCTGTTCAGCGAAGCTTTAAATAAATTTTTCAAATTGAAAATTTGCTCTAAAACTCTGCGTTCAATTGAACATAACGGTGGTTTGGATGCTTATTTGGAATCTACTTCCAGCAGCAAACTGACTCCTGAAGCTCAGAAAATTAAAAAGACTGTCGCTAAGAAAAAAGGCGCCGTTGCTAAACCGGCAAAAAAAGCCGCTCCCAAAGCTCAGTCAGCCCGTGTTGCTAAAGTGGCTGCTAAAAAAGCTGCTAAATAGTCAATTTCATTTGAATTGAAAAACCCTCTGTTTTTACAGAGGGTTTTTTATTTTGTAGAATTTAAAGGGTCGTTTAATTAACGCCTATATTTTTACATCCGCCATATTCATAAATCAAGCAAAAACAATCATACGTGTAACTTTGGTTCTATGCTCTTTTTGTTGAATTTAAACGACCGTTTAAATTCAACAAAGA